>Ga0206974_1051_pt1 | contig 28723 bp, 25 predicted proteins | sample Alteio_BWOrgHeat_84_FD_152920 | JGI IMG/M metagenome (GOLD analysis project Ga0206974, IMG submission 152920) | Enriched cells from forest soil in Barre Woods Harvard Forest LTER site, Petersham, Massachusetts, United States -... | ecosystem: Environmental > Terrestrial > Soil > Temperate forest >... | reverse complement strand
AGATACTGCGGCTGTTGCAAAACAAATTTCCGATGAAAAATTAGTTGGAGTTGCTGCTGTAGCAAGTAAAGCTGCTGCTGAAAAATTCGGATTGGAAATTCTCGCTGAAAATATTGAAACGAACAAACAGAATTTCACCCGCTTTTTGATTTTATCCAAAAAAGCCAGTACCGCCGGTAAAAACAACAAAGCATCTATAAGTTTCCAGCTCTCACATCACCCGGGAAGCCTGGCGAAAGTGCTCAACATTTTTCACGAAAAAAATATCGATCTCACTAAAATACAATCGGTACCAGTGATTGGGAAACCTTACCAATACGCATTTCACGTAGATGTTACCTGGGAAAACAAAAGCAATTACGATGAGGCGTTAAAAGCCATCACCACTTTTGCTACCGACATTATTATTTTAGGAGAATACGAAAAAGGCGATTTTAATAATCTTTCATAACATGATCATTCCTGAAGCAAAACGACTTTCTGTAGTTGAAGAATACTACTTTTCCAAAAAGCTGAAACAGATTGCGCAGCTCCGTAAAGACGGAAAAGACATTATCAATCTCGGTATCGGAAGTCCGGATTTAGCCCCATCCAAAGCCACCATTGAAGCTTTATACGAAACTGCGAAAAACGAAAAAAGTCACGGTTACCAAAGTTATAATGGGATTCCTGAGTTGAGAAAAGGAATTGCCGACTGGTACAAAAAAACCTACGGAGTGGAGCTGAATCCCGATAATGAGATTCTGCCTTTGATTGGTTCCAAAGAAGGAATCATGCACATTTCAATGGCTTTCATCAATGAGGGCGATACTGTTTTAGTTCCTAATCCGGGTTATCCAACTTACACTTCAGTAAGTAATTTGGTGGGCGCTAAAATTCAATATTACAACCTGGATGAAAACAAGGATTGGAGTGTTGACATCAATAATTTGAAGTCGATGGATTTAGATGCTGTTAAAGCCATCTGGATCAATTATCCCAACATGCCCACAGGCGCACAGGCTGATACAAATACACTGGAAGAGCTGATAAAACTGGCAAAGCAGCACAAGTTCTTAATCATCAACGACAATCCATATAGTTTGATATTGAACGACAAACCTACTTCTATTTTCACCATTCCCGGTGCAAAAGAAGTTTGCCTGGAATTAAATTCTTTGAGCAAATCACACAACATGGCCGGCTGGAGAATCGGCTGGGTATGCGGACAAGCGGATTACATCAACAGCATCATGAAAGTGAAAAGCAATATGGATTCGGGCATATTTCTCGGTTTACAAAAAGCAGCTGTTGAAGCATTGAAAAACACAGCTGAATGGCATGCCGAAATCAATAAAATTTATGCGGAAAGAAGAAAAGTAGTTTGTAAAATATTTGATGCAATTAACTGCAAATACAATCCGAAACAAGTGGGATTGTTTGTGTGGGCAAAGGTTCCCGACGAAATTAAAAGCGTAGAAGAATTTGTGGACGATATTTTATTCAATGCCGATGTGTTCATCACTCCGGGATTTATTTTCGGATCAAACGGCGACAGGTATATCAGAGCTTCTTTATGCAGTCCGGTTGAAACCTGTGAAATCGCTTTGCAACGAATCATTAAAAACAAGAAATAATGAAAGTAGGAATTATCGGCTTAGGTTTAATTGGCGGATCGGTAGCAATTTCATTGCGCAAAAGGTCTTTCGCCGATTACTTTTATGGTTTCGATATTAATAATGATCATGGCGTTGAAGCCAAGCAAATCGGCTTCATTGATGAATTTGTTGACATGGATACTTTAATCGCTAAAAGTGATTTGATTATAGTGGCTATTCCTGTTGACAAAGCACGAAAACTCATTGCATCCGTATTGGATAAAATAGGCGACAAACAAATTGTTGCCGACATGGGTTCTACCAAAAGCGGAGTTTGCGAAGAAGTGAAAAATCACCCGAAGAGAAAACAATTTGTGGCTACACATCCTATTGCAGGTACCGAAAATTCAGGTCCTTCCGCCGCAATCGATAATTTATTCGATACTAAAATCACTATCATTTGCGATAAAGAATTAAGTGATCCATCTGCAGTTTCTATGATTGAAAAAATGTATGAATGCTTGAAAATGCGCATCATTTATATGAATTCCGAAGAGCATGATCGTCATATTGCTTACGTTTCCCATCTCTCTCACATCACTTCCTTCATGCTGGGCAAAACCGTTTTGGAAATTGAGAAAGACGAAAAAAGCATTTTCAATATGGCCGGCAGCGGATTTGAATCTACTGTTCGTTTGGCAAAAAGTTCTCCTGCCATGTGGGCTCCGATTTTAGAACAGAACAAAAAACATTTGAGTGTTGCTTTGGATGCCTATATCAAAAACCTAACGGAATTTAAAAAGTATATTGATGAAGGAGATACTTACTCTACCTTTAAATTGATGAGTGAAGTCAATGAAATCAGAAGGGTTTTAAAAGGAATAAAGCCTGTGGAGAATAAATAGCTTATTTAGCAAAAGTTCCCGATACGGAAATGCGGGGAGGATTAAAATTTAAATCATAAGCAGAAGCTTCCTGCATCAGGTTGCCGTCAATATATACATCAACTTTGTAGTGATGGGAAGTATCCGAATCATCTATTCTTAATGAATATCCCAAATTATTGCCATATACTTCATGACTTACTTCAAAAGGAATATCAATGGTAGGTGAATCAAATTCAATACCCGGTCCCATTGTTCCGTACAAATTCATTGCTTTTACCGAATTTCCGGTGATCAGGAAATGAAAAATATGCTTGTCTTTTTCGCTGCTTGTACAAGAGAATAAAAGTGAAATCGATATTGCGTAAAATATTTTTTTCATTCTATTCTAAAGATAATATGTGCTTCAGTGAATAACACTACTCTTTTCAAAATTTTATAACAAGCCGATAGTTAATTAGTTTTTAAATAAAAACAGGCAGCTGTTCACTGCCTGTTTAAATAAGTAATCATTTTTGAGCCAGGCCTTACTTGTGCTTAAGTTCGTCAACGTACTTTTTTTTCACTTGAGCAATTTTCAGGTCTAAAGCTTTGATCTTTCTCAAATCCGGATTGATTTTCATGAATTCCTCCACCTGCTGGCGTTGGTACTTCTTAATTAATTCTTGCATAATTAATCCATTTTAGATTTGTATAGCTAAGACAAACTCAATATCAAAAAGTTACAAGCTCTTATTTTTTTCTATTTTAGAGACTTAATCTGATTATTAAAATGGAAAACATTACGGTTATAGGATGCGGCACAATGGGCAATGGCATTGCACATTGCTTTGCCCAACACGGATATAAAGTTTCATTGATGGATATTTCTGAAAATGCCTTGCAAAAGGCGATAGCAGCCATTGAAAAAAATCTTGACAAGCAAGTAAAAAAAGAAAGCATTAGTGCGCAAAATAAACTGGATACCCTTAAAAATATTACGACTTACACCAATTTAAAAGACGCATTAATTAACCCCGATTTAGTTGTGGAAGCCGCATCAGAAAACCTTGAAATTAAACTGGGCATCTTTAAGCAGTTGGATCAATGGTGTCCTGCTCCTACCATCTTCGCTTCAAACACTTCTTCTATTTCCATTTCAAAAATTGCTTCAGTGACTAACAGAGAAGACAAGATAATTGGCATGCATTTCATGAATCCCGTACCGCTGATGAAATTGGTAGAAGTCATTAATGGCAAAAAAACTTCAAAGGAAGTAAGTCATAACATCGTTGAAATATCCAAAAAACTAAATAAAATCCCTGTGGTAGTCAACGACTTTCCTGGATTTATAGCCAACAGAATTTTAATGCCAATGATCAACGAAGCCATCTTTGCTTTGCACGAAGGAGTTTCGGGAGTTGCGGAAATTGACACCATCATGAAATTGGGTATGGCTCACCCGATGGGACCACTCCAACTGGCTGATTTTATTGGATTGGATGTATGTTTATCTATCATGAACGTATTGCTCGAAGGCTTTCGCAATCCTAAGTATACACCTTGTCCGCTTTTAATAAATATGGTAAAAGACGGAAGATTGGGAATTAAAACCGGGGAAGGATTTTATCAATATTCACAAGGCAATAAAGAGCTGGTTGTTGCAAAAGCGTTTCAATAGTAAACAAATAGTTATATATTTGCAGCCATATTGGCCTCGTAGCTTAACTGGATAGAGCATCTGACTACGGATCAGAAGGTTGGGGGTTCGAATCTCTCCGAGGCCACAAGTTCTTATAACAAGATCAGGAAAAGTCTGGGAACCATTGATGTTTTCAGACTTTTTTTATCAAAAAAACGAATTTACTTAGCTTAAAAAAAACAATTATGGCAAATATCACTTTAAAAGGAAACACTGTTCATACCATAGGAAATCTGCCGTTGAAAGGCGATTCCCTGAAGAATTTCAAAATGGTAAAACCAGATTTATCGAAAGCTACTTTGAATGATTTTGCCGGACAGCAATTGGTGTTGAATATTTTTCCAAGTATTGACACGGGAGTTTGCGCTGCTTCTGTAAGAGAATTCAACAAGAGAGCTGCTCAATTGCCAAACACCAAGGTACTTTGCATTTCAAAAGATTTACCTTTTGCACAAAGAAGATTTTGTGGTGCCGAAGGAATTGAGAATGTTGTAATGCTGTCGGATTTTGTGAATGGTGACTTTGGAAGCGATTATGGATTAACAATCGCTGATGGCGCTATGGAGGGCTTACTTTCCCGCGCAGTGATTGTTTGTGATGCTTCAGGTAAAATTGTATATACGGAACAAGTGCCTGAAATTACTACAGAACCCAATTATGAAGCGGCCTTGGCAGCTTTGTAGAACTTCTTAAAAAGACCAGTCGAAAGATATAACCAATTTGTGATTTAAAAGAAATGTGTTGAAACTGTCGTTTTTAGCCACACTTCCATATAGTGTATAAAATATAATAAATTCCTCTTTCGATTTTATTTCTCTTTTCTTGTCATACCTAAGGTTTAATTCCTTTAAAAAATCGGTTAACTCACTTTCATCCATTATACTTTCAAGAACAATTTTGTACGATCTTTTCTGATGAAAATTATCTATCCGTTTTTGAATAATTTCAAATCCCACGAGAACAATCAGCACCAGCAACAAGCCCTCTCCTGCTAATAAATAATGCCCCGAACCTATTGCCATTCCTATTGCTGCCGTTGCCCATATAGCAGCAGCTGTTGTAATTCCACTGATAGAAAGGGAATCTTTAAAAATTATTCCCGCACCGATAAATCCGATACCGCTGATGACGTTTGCCGCAATTCTATCAGGATTGTTAACGCCTCCAATTGCAATGGATACAATGGTAAACAAAGCAGCGCCAATACAAATCAAGGTCATTGTTCTGAATCCGGCAGCCTTGCTGCTGTATTCCCGCTCAATGCCGATAAGACTTCCGGCAACCATCGCCAGCAAAAGCTTAATCAAATCATCACTCATTTGTTTTTAATTTTTCTTCAAAAATTTAATAATTCCCTATTGCTTTTTGATAACTAATGTTCGCCACCAGATAATCATAAACTGCTTTAATATAATTTTGTTCTGCAGTATTTAAAGATCTGTCTGTATCTAATAAATTAACATATAACAATGAACCTAAGGTATATTGTTGTTTTTGATTTTCATAAATAACCTTTGACAAATCATAATTATTTTTTGTGCTTTGCATATTATTTAATGCATTGCTCAGTTCCGTAGAAGCTTTTTGAATTTCGTAATTTATGTCAGCAGTAGTTTGTTTTAAATCCAAATCCGTTTGAAAAGATTTGATTTTATATTCCTGAATATTGTTATAATTTTTAAAATTAGCCGTGATTGGCAAACTCATTCTTACACCAAGATAGTTGAAAGGACTCCACCATTGATTCAAGCGATAATCAAAATTAGTGTACGTAAATTGCTTTGAATAATTGGCAAAAAATGCAATGGTTGGTAATGCATTTTGCCTGTTTTTACTAACTTCCAAGGCATTGCCTTTTTGCTCCAACAGCAATTGTTTGATTTCTGTTCTGTTACTTGCTTCTGCGGTAGCCGGAAGGTCATTCATAGCAGCATTGGGAGAATTCAGATTGTCGGATAAAACCAATTTCGTTTCAACAGAAACATTGATCTGATATTTTATATAGTCCATCGCCAATTCGTAATTCTGTTGAGCTTTCAGAGATTCTACTTTAGCATTTTCATAATCTAATTTTGCCTTTAAATAATCATTCTCTATTAATGCGCCCAATTTCAGTTTTCCTTCTGCTACTTCGGCATATTCTTTATAGCGCTGCTCATCATCATTGGCAATTTTACGTTGCAGTTCCTTCAGCAATACATTCAAATAAGCTTGGGCAATTTGTATTTTAATATTGCTTTCGTCCTGTTTATTTTTTTCTTTTTCCAATTCTAAATTATTCTTGGCAATTTTCACATCGGTGATGATGGAGGGTTTAAAAATATTTTGATTGAGATCCAACCCGAATATTGAAACACTATTGGCACCCAATGCTACCAATGTGGGATTGGGACCGAAGAATCCTCCGGGAATATAAGTTCCCTGAATTTGCGGACTATAACGCATATTCCCCGAACCTGACACATCAGGAATCCATTCTTTTTTGCTTTTACTGATTCTGTTGGCAGCAATATCAAGGTTGTATTTATTTGCCTGAACATCGTAACGGTTTTTTAAACCCAAATCTATCGCTTGCTGTAAACTAACCGTTAAATCGTTTGCCACTTGCTGTGTATATGCGGAAACCGATACAACAGACAGCAGCATTAAAACTATTTTTTTCATCGTTTAAATTTTTATTTCTTGTTACTCAATGATCGCTTACTATTTGTGCTTTTTCTCCTTTTTTATACTTAATCAGGAGAATAACAGGAGCACTGAAAAGCACTCCCAGTCCGAGCATCATAAATCCCTGATCATAACTCAAAAGCATTTCCTGTTTAGTCACCATATTATCCATCATCATATTGGCCGTTTGGGCAGCATCATCTGTGCTGTATCCCGCAGCCGAAAAGGTTTGGGTGAAAGAAGCCAATCTCTCTGAAGTCATTGAATTGTATTCGGAAACATTGCCAATCATATTGCTTTTGATATTCGCATTTTGATGATCCAGGTAAATATTGATGATGGCAACACCGATAGCTCCTCCCAACTGACGAAGCATATTTGATAAACCCGTAGCCTGTGCTAAATCCTTTCCCTTCAAGCCCGCTACTGCCAAGGTTAATATAGGCATCATCATGAATGCCGCACCAACACCACGCAAAATGAATGGCCAAAAGAAATTACTGCTGTTGGAATCCGGTCCGGAAAAAGACATCAGGATTAAAAATGCCGACATCATCGCCAAACCTATCAATATCACGGTTTTCGGATTTCCACCGGCACTAACGATTCTTGTTACGGCTATCATTCCGAAAGCCGTTGCCATCGCTCCAGGAATCATGAAAGCTCCGGTTTGTGTGGCTGTCCAACCCAATGAAACTTGCGTAAATAAAGGAAATATGAAAACCGAACCGGTAATCACCAAACCCACTATCAAATTCATAATGTTACCCATCGCCAGGTTAAAGCTCTTGTACAAACGAAGGTTTACGGCAGGATAATCTATAGATAATTCACGGATGACAAAGGCTCCGAGACCTAATATAGATAGGATAAAAAAGAAAACAATTTCTTCGCTTTCAAACCAATCTTTTGTTCCGCCTTCTTCTAAAAAATACTGCAGAGAGCCGATACCAATGATTAAAAACACAATTCCCCACCAATCAATTTTAATGCGCTTGGGCACATCAGCAAGATCGGTAACAAATTTCCAGGATAAAAAAGCAGCAATGAAACCGATAGGAACATTGATAAAAAATATCCAATGCCACGAAAAATTATCGGTGATGTATCCTCCTAAAACAGGACCGAAGGTTGGTCCCAAAATAACCCCTACTCCAAAAATCGCCATTCCTGTTCCTGCTTGTTTTGGCGGAAAAGCACCAATGATAATGGATTGCGCAGTAGATAGCAATCCACCACCACCCAATCCTTGTATGAAGCGCCAGAAAACAAGAGTCCATAAATTAGTAGACAAGCCGCACATCAGCGACGAAAATGTAAATAAAATCACCGATGCGGTAAAGTATATTTTTCTGCCAAATAAGTTCGACAGCATTCCGGAAAGTGGAATAACAATAACATTCGCGATGCTGTATGAAGTAATTACCCATGCGATTTCAGTAGTAGTAGCACCAATATTTCCGCTGATTTCGCGCAGCGAAACATTCACCACCGTAGTATCAATCAACTCTAATATCGCACAGGATATAGCTGTACCAATGAGAATCCACTTGGCAGCACCGGTAGGATATATTTCCTCTTTTACAGCAGCCTCCATTCTAATTGGTTTTTACTTTTACAAAAGCACTTAATCCCGGAAATACTTCCGTTGATTTTTCCCTTGGGAAACTATCAATAGAAATACGCAAAGGAAAACGTTGTGTTATTTTAATGAAATTACCAGTCGCATTATCAGGAGGCAATAAAGAAAATCTAGCTCCGGTTGCCCCCGAGTAAGACTGCACTTTTCCGGTTAATTTCAAATCAGGATAAGCATCTAAACTGATTTCCACTTCATCTCCTATTTTTATTTTTTCCAACTGTGTTTCTTTAAAATTGGCACTGATCCAGAAATGCTCATTGTCAATCACGACACATAAAGATTGTCCGGCAGAAACATATTGCCCCTGCTGAATAGCGCGTTTGCTCACAATACCATTACAAGGTGAAATGACTGTTGCATACGACAATTGTTTTTGGGCCAATATCAATTCTGCTTCGCGTTGTTTAATCAATGCTTTAGCTAAGGCAATTTGATTTTGTTCCGATTTTGCCTGTGCTCTCAACCCGAGTGAAGAAGATGATGATGATTCTTGCTGATTGACAGTTCGGGCATATTCCGATTTTGCTATTTGTAAATTCGATTGTGCGTTGTCTAATTGCTCCAGTGTAGCCGCTTTAATTTTTTGAAGTTCAGCAATTCTGTCCAAATCTTTCTGCGATCTTTCTACTTTCAATTTTGCCGCAACAATACTTTCCTTGTTGGATTGAGCGGTTTCTACCGAAGCATTAGCATTTTCGGTACTTGCAAAAGCTTTGTTTTGCACTGCCAGTAAATTAGCATTCGCGTTGTCCAGCGACGCTTCAGCTTGTGCCAATTTTGCTTTTAATTCATCTGCATCAAATAAAATAAGAGTATCACCCTTTTTCACCTCCTGATTGTCTTTAAAACGAATGTTGTTAACGTATGCTGTAACACTTGATCTTATTGGAACAATATCTCCGTCTATTTGGGCATTATCGCTTGTTTCATAAGATGATCCGCTAATAAAAAAAGCAATGCCGATTCCTACCACTACTGCCAGTATTATTACAATTACCATTAATTTTTTAGTGGATTTTTTCTTTTTTGATTCCTTTTCCATTTTTATGTTTTATTTATAATTCTATTTTTTCAATTCATTGTATAAACCGTCCCAAAGCATTTGTATTTCTTTTCTTCCTTTATTAAAATTATCCGCCATAATGCAATTGATTCCCGAGCCATCTCCTGCATAAATGAAAAGTTTGGCGATTTGTTCATCAGTCATTTCCGAACTTATTTCACCGCTTTTTTTAGCAACGCTAATCATCTTTGTCCAGGCTTTCAACTTATCTTTTTGCTGCTGAGCATGCTGTTTCTTGAACTCAGGCAGCATTTTCAACGCATCAAAAATCAGGAAATAATGATTGGTGGTAAATGTCTTTTCTTCAGTATCGTCTATCATTTTTGACGAACCTATCTTTTTGTTTTTTTCTTTTATGCAATCCGTATAAAATTGAATTAAAGAATCTTGAGAAAATTTACTGTAATCGGTAATGATCAAATCGGTAAAAAAATGAGCAATAACTTCTTCAAATACCTGCTCTTTACTGTTGAAATAGTGATAGAACGCCCCTTTTGACAATCCGGTTTTTTCCACAATCTGTTGCATTGTTACTTCCTTAAAACTTTTCTGAAGAAAAAGGTTTAAGGAAACAAGTAAGATGTGTTCTTTTGAATCGTTCATTTAAAAACCGACCGTTTGGTATGCAAATGTAGCAATAAAAATATCTTATTCTACAAAATTGCTTAATTACACCAAATTATTTTTATCGGATTTCACCTTTTTGGTAGTAGCCTATCAATTCTGCTTTTGCCAGTATATGTCCTTTCATGGCACGTTCCAAAGTCTCTTTGCCTGTTGATACAGGTAAATCTATAATAGTATCAAGTGCGTAGACTTTAAAGAAATAACGATGGGTTCCTGATGGCGGACAGGGTCCGGTGTATCCATTTTTCCCCGCACCATTTTTACCTTCAATACCCGGTTTACTATTCTCGTCAATCATTTTCATGGGGCTGATATTCCACACCAGCCAATGCACAAATGTTCCGCTAACCGCATCGGGATCGTCCATTATTAGGGCTAATGTTTTGGTTCCCTTAGGAATACCTTCTATTCCCAAAGGCGGATTGATATTGGCGCCTTCGCAGGTATATGCTGTAGGAATGGGTTCTTGGTTTTTAAAAACCGGACTGCTAATATTAAAATTATTAGTAATTATTGTCATGATCATTAAGATAAAAAGATTCATTTTTTTGTTTTTAAATCGTTTTTTTTATTGAATGTTACGCATTGTCTTCTTCCAGATTATTGTGATTATCGCCTCCTATGCTGTAATAATTATTTTCTTCATCTTCACTACCTACATTTTCTTGTTTGTCATCTAGTTCAGATCCGGGCACATCCAAATCCTCACCCGTTAAATCGTCAGTAAAATCCAATTCATTGGGTTGTTTTTTTAAAGAAGGATCTTCAGGATCAAGTTCTTTTTCTTCTTTATCTTTTTTATAAACGTCTTCACCTGCAGGATAAATAGGATATCCTGGAAGATCTGTTTTATTTTCTTTTTTCGGGTTTACTTTATTTTTCATATTTTCAAAGATGAGTACTTTACTTGCCTTCAGCCTTACATAAATTTTACAAATAATTGCATAATTCACACTTCGCTTTAAGCGTTACTGTTTTTGCAAAAAAAATATGCCACGCAAAGCTGCCGGCACTTTCTGCTTTTAATTATTTACTACCTTTAAAAGCAGATGGAAAAACAACACTTAAATATCGAAGGGATGGATTGCACTAATTGCGCTTTGACAATAAAAAAAGTCATGGAAAAGCAAGGTGCAAAAGATGTTACCGTAAGTTTCACTACCGGAGAAGCCGCTTTTGTTTACGACAATAAAGATGTGTCGGATATTATTGAATCCATTAGCAAACTAGGCTACACTGTTATTACCGAAAACAAACCCTCACAAAGCGAAGGATTTTTTAAGTTGAAAAATCTTTTAATCATTTGTTCTATTCTTACTGCTCCTCTCCTGCTACACATGTTTGCATCAGAGGAATCCATATTAAACAATCCTTATTTTCAACTGGCTTTATCAACGCCCGTTTTTTTAATAGGCTTTTTTTACTTTGGAAAAAGTGCATGGGGATCACTAAAAGTAATGCTTCCCAATATGGATGTATTGATTTTTATTGGTGTGTCATCTGCCTATTTTTACAGTTTAACAGGTACATTTTTCTTGAGTAGTCACCATCATAAATATCTTTTTTTTGAAACTTCTGCTTCCATTGTTACTTTGGTATTGTTAGGGAACTGGATAGAGCATTTGGCTGTAAAGCGCACCACCGGGGCGATAGAGGAATTATCCAAATTACAAAAAATTACGGCAAAGGTCTTTAACGGACTAATGAGCAAGGATGTGTTTACCATAAAAAATGCCGATGAGCTTAAAATCGGTGACGTTGTGATTGTAGGTGAAGGCGAACAAATTCCGGCAGACGGCATTATCAGCGAAGGAGAATGCTGGGTGGATGAATCCATGATTTCCGGAGAAAGTGTTCCTGTTTTGAAGAAACCGGGAGATCAGGTAATCGGCGGAACTTTGTGTAAAGAAAGCAACATAAAAATTACAGTAAACCGAATTGGTAAAGACACTACGCTTCAGCAAATCATTCAACTGGTAAAAAGTGCACAGGAAAACCAACCTAACATTCAACGTTTGGGCGATAAGGTAAGTGCTGTGTTTGTGCCCGTAGTATTGGGAATTTCATTACTCACTTTTTTAATCACTTATTTCTTTGCTGCTAAAGGAATGGAGATTTCTATCATGAACAGCATTGCCGTATTGGTAATTTCTTGTCCGTGTGCAATGGGATTGGCCACTCCTACCGCTGTTATGGTAGGCGTTGGAAAAGCCGCCAAACAAGGGATTTTAATCAGAGGCGGATCTACCATTGAAATGCTTTCTGAAATAAAATACATGGTTTTTGACAAAACCGGCACTCTTACAACCGGAAAATTTAAGATTAAAAAAATCAGCAATTTCAGTGCTCATACCGAAGAATTCATACATAACATTTTGTTTTCCCTGGAAATCAGATCAGCACATCCTATTGCTAAATCGATTTGTAAAGAATTAAAAATAATTGCTACTCTGCTTGATCTGCAAAATATAAAGGAAATAAAAGGGATAGGCATTTCGGGAACCTACAGCAATAAAGAATACAAAATAATCAGCGGAAGCAAAAACGGAGAAATCGATTTATTGGAAAACAATGAACTTATAGCATCTGTTAAAATTGAAGACGAGTTAAAACTGGATGTTATATCTACCATTTTATGGCTTAAAAAAAATAACATTGAACCGGTTTTACTATCAGGTGACAAAAAGGAAAAGTGTGATATCATTGGAAAAGAAATAGGAATCTCTTTAATATACAGTGAACAAAAACCTGATGACAAACTAAAGGTGATTGATGCACTAAGTACTAAAGGAAAAGTAGCAATGGTGGGCGATGGTATCAACGATGCTCCTGCTTTGGCAAAAGCTTATGTTGGCATCTCATTAGGTGGTGCAACCGACGTTGCGAAGCAATCGGCCCAAATTGTTTTGCTCAACAACACAAGCCTGAAGCAGATTGTGGAAGTTGTTGCTCTTTGTAAAATCACTCTTAAAACCATCAAACAAAATCTGTTTTGGGCTTTGTTTTACAACGTTTTAGCAATACCTGTAGCGGCTTTCGGATTTTTAATGCCCATGTTTGCCGCCTTTGCCATGGCTTTTTCTGACGTTATTGTTATCGGCAATTCTTTGCGCATAAAATCAAAAACACTAAATTGAACCCGATTTGGTGGAAAGACATAATATATTATTTTTAACCAGCTGGTATCCTCATAAAGGAGATCCTACTTTGGGCATTTTTGTAAAACGACATGCCGAAGCAGTACACAAAAAACACAATGTATGTGTTATCTATGTGCGAGGAGTTGAGGAACAGAAAAATCATTTCGAAACACAAATCCTTTCAGAAAACGGAGTAACGGAAATATTTGTCACTTTCAGAAAAAGCAAAAAAAAACTGGGTATCGGTAAACTCATCAACTGGTCGAGATTTTACATCGGTCATCAGTTGGGCTGGAAAGCCTTGAAAATAATGTCTTTCAAACCCGATTTAATTCATTTGAATGTTGCCTTTCCGGCAGGTATCGTGGCTGCAAGCTGGAAATTCTGGAAGAAACTGCCTTACATTGTAACGGAACATTGGACAGGTTATCTTCCCGAAGACAATCAGTACAACGAGTCTTTATTCCGGAAATGGGTAACCAAAATGGTGATTAGCAGAGCGGAAGAAGTGATTACCGTTTCAGGCGGATTGAAAGAAGCCATGAGAAGTCACGGATTAAAAAATAATTATACCATTATTCCAAACACTGTTGATACTAACTTTTTCTTTTACAATACCCCCATTGAAAATCGCAAGAATTACTTTGTGGTTGTAGCTGATTTATTAGACAGGCAAAAAAATATCAGCGGAATTATTTTGGCATTGAGTCATTTGTACGAAAGATATCCCAACACCCAATTGGTTATTATTGGAAATGGCGTAGATAAACAATCACTCATTGAACTGGCAGCCAATCTCAATATTTCCGACAACGTTAAATTTTTAGGAGTACAAGACCCTGTAGAGGTTAGAAACTACATGCAGGAAGCGATGGCTACTATTTTATTCAGCAACTTTGAAAATCAACCCTGTGTAATTGCCGAATCCTTTTCCTGTGGAACTCCGGTAATTGCTACAGATGTCGGTGGAATAAAAGAACATCTTTTAGCAGACATGGGATATTTAATTCCAGCCAATGACGGCGAGGCTTTATTGAATGCCATGCAAAAAATAATTCGAACAAAACCTTTTGATCCTTACACCATAAGACAATATGCCATCGACCATTTCAGTTCTATAAAAATTGGTGCTAAATTCGACGAGCTGTATAAAAAGCATTGCAAAATTGGCGATTAAAAAAATCATAAAAGATTACCGGTCAGGCGTTAAAGAAGATTCCTATAAAGGAAAATATTTAAAAAACCTCAGCTCCAGTTTTATCCTGAACATCGGCTCGGTAATCATCTCTTATTTAACCAATTTGGTTTTAACCAATATCACCGATAAAGCAGAATATGGCGCTTATGTAGCCATTAACAACGTTGCTAATATTTTAGCTTTATTCGCACCAATGGGTTTGAACATTCTTATTCTCCGCCAGCTTCCCGAATACAAAGCGAAAGAAGAATATGGATTGATTAAGGGAATTAACCGCTTTAGCATTGTGAGTATTTTTATTTTCTCTACAATTATTACGTTGCTTGCCATCCTTGTTTTTTCCAACTTCAATTTGATTCATGGTATCAAAAACAATAGCTACATCATCATCGGCTTAAGTTGTGTGCCTTTGCTTTCCTTACTTGGATATTTTCAGGGAGTATTGAACGGACTGAAACACATCGGCAAATCTTTAATTAGCGAGAAAATTATTCGTCCCCTGCTTTTAGCCGCAGGCAGTGCTGTTTTGTTTTTTATTTTTTCCGATTTAAATGGTATTGATCTCCTCAGTATATTCTTGGTTGCAAGCATTGTTGTATTGGTCATTGCTTTTTACCTCATGCAAAGAGGTTTAAAACAGGAAATCCCAAATCATCGGGCGCAATACAACCGGATGAGCTGGTTAAAACAAGGTTGGCTGTTTGTTCCGCTCAGCGCACTTTCTATAATTAATTCCCGCATTGATATACAAATGATAGGAATGCTCATGAACGAAAAAGATGCATTGGATAATATTGCGCTTTTCAACGTTGCCAATAAAGCTGCCCAGGGACTGTCGCTAGGTTTACTGATCTCAAATTATGTATTGGGTCCCTCGGCTTCTGAATTATACCACACCGGCCAGAAAGAAAGGTTACAAAACATTGTTTCCAAAACTTCACGAATGGTTTTACTCTTGAGTTTGCCTTTGTTTATTGGATTAATTGCAGGTGGATTTTGGCTGTTGGGATTATACGGTCCCGGTTATAACGAAGGCTATACTACCATGCTTATTTTAATAGGCGGCCAGTTTGTAAACGTTGCGGCTGGTCCGGTGGGATATTTATTAATTATGACAAAAAATGAAAAATATACCATCATTGGAATGGGTGTTAGCGTAGTACTGAACATTGTTTTGAATTTATTACTGATTGGTGATTATGGTATTGAAGGTGTTGCTGTTGCTACTTCCGTATCTTTGGCAACATGGAATCTTATTATGCTTTACTACCTGATGAAAAAAACCGGATTGAATCCAACTGCAATTAAAATAAATGGATAACAAAAAATCATATCCCGACTTTATTATTGCAGGCGCACCAAAATGCGGAACCACCTCACTTTACTATTATTTACAACAACATCCTGAAATATTTTTAGCACCAAAAGAAATTCATTATTTCGGAAAGGATTTGAACATTAAAAATCAACTGAACGATTTTTCTGTTTATCTCGATTATTTTAAAGAAGCAAACAATAAAATAAAAGGCGAAGCCTCTGTTTGGTATTTATACTCGTCATCGGCTCCGCAAGAAATTACAAATCAAATCGGGAAGGTGAAAATTATCATTTGTTTGAGAAATCCTACTGAAATGATTTATTCTTTGCATAAAGAAAATTTGTACAATGCCGATGAAACGGAAACCGATTTTGAAGAAGCTTTGACTTTGGAATTTTACCGCAAAGCCGGACAAAAAATTCCTGCCTCAGCGAGATTCAACCAATGCCTTCTTTATAGGAATAACGGCTTATACAGTGATAGAATAAAAAATTACCTCAATACTTTCGGGCAAGAAAACATACATTTTATTTTAGCCGAAGACCTAAAAAAAAATCCTTTGGAGGAGACCAATAAAGTTCTTGCATTTTTAGGGACCTCTCCCCTTTCCACTTTGTCGGCGGAACTGAAAAATACTTCAAAAGATTATACTTCATTATCCGTTCATCAGAAATTTAAAACGGCTAAAGAATGGGAAAAAAAATTGATTCGTATTTTGCTTCCATCAAAAAAAATACGAGAGAAAATTTTGAATCGTATTTACAATGCCAATATCCATTCCGGAGATAAAAAAGAAATGCCTGGAGAGATAAAAAAAGAACTGTCTTTGTATTTTAGTGACGACATAAAAAAAACAGCGAAATTAATCCGTCGCGATTTAAACCATTGGCTCTGATATGTGCGGTATCTGCGGAATAGTGAATTTTTCATCTCCTGAATTCAGCACCCCAAAAGTGTTGGAGAAGATGAATAATTCAATTGCCCACCGAGGACCCGATGACGAAGGTTTTACTTTATTCAATCCGCAAGAACAACATCCTTATTTCGGATCGGATACTCCTCAAAAAGTAAGTGAAGCTGATTTCATTTTTATTCCTAAAAAACATATTTCCGAAGCAGATAAAAATTATCCGATCGGATTGGCACACCGAAGACTCAGCATTCTTGATCTCTCTCCTTCCGGCCACCAACCCATGAGTTCAGAAGATTCAAGTATTTGGATCACATACAACGGTGAAATCTATAACTACCTTGAAATAAAGGAAGAACTCGTAAAAAAAGGACACCGGTTTTTCTCCAATTCCGATACTGAAGTTATTTTAAAAGCTTACAAAGAATGGGGAAAAGAATGTGTACACCGCTTTAATGGAATGTGGGCTTTTGTAATTTACGATCGCAGCAAATCCTTTATCTGGTGCAGCAGAGATCGTATTGGCGTTAAACCGTTTTATTATTTTAAAGACGATAATAAATTCCTTTTTGCTTCTGAACAGAAGACGATTTTACACTCGGGACTGATTGAAAAAAAAATCAACCATCAAGCTGCTTTTGATTATTTAAGCTTCAATGAAATTGAAAATCATCCGCAAGGTTTGCTGGAAGGAATTATTGAACTGCAACCTGCACACCATTTATGTGTTGATATTACAACAGGGAAAATGTCTGTTGAAAAATATTACACTATCCCTGTCAACACTGCTTCCGAAGCAATGAATTCAAAAAAAATAATTCAATATCAGGAAGAAATCCTGGAGCGATTAATTCAATCCGTGAAACTGCGTTTGCGTGCCGATGTAGAAGTTGGATCATGTTTGAGCGGTGGAATGGACAGTTCTTCTATCGTTGGTTTAATGCATCATTTGCAACCAACAAACAAAATTCATCTTTTCACTTCTACCAATTCGGATGAAAAAATTGATGAAAGTAAATGGGCGAAAATGATGGTGGATTATTCGCATGGTCAATGGCATACTGTACAACCCGGATCTCAAGAGCTTTTGAGCGATTTGGAAGAACTAACGCTGTGCCAGGATATTCCTCTTTTCTCTACCAGCACGTATGCGCAATGGCGCGTGATGAAAAAAGTAAAAGACGCCGGAATAAAAGTAGTTTTGGATGGTCAGGGTGGTGATGAATTGTTTGCCGGTTACGAACCTCACCGTTACTTTTTGAATTATGAAAACGGAAAAAATTATCTAGGCAAACAATGGATGAAATACCACGGTTTACGAAGGCTTCCGGTAACAGCACTAAAAAAAGCCTACCGAAGTAATTTCCCCGATTTCAAAATGATTAATGGTGATTTGTACGATAAATATTCGGCCCAAACTTTTGAGAATTTTAAAAACGATCAGCAATTTACGTTAAACAATCGTTTAGCCCATGAGTTTTACAACAGCAGCTTAAAATCCTATTTGAAATGCGAAGACCGTTGTTCTATGTGGTTTTCTGTTGAATCAAGAGTTCCATTGGCAGATGATAAAGAACTAAGTGAATTGTTGTTTTCCATCCCCGGATCTTACAAAATTGTAAACAACAGTCTTAAATATCTACTCAAGGAATCCATCAAAGGATATATCCCCGAAGAAGTTCGTTTGCGCAAAGACAAGCTCGGTTACACTACGCCAAACAACCAATGGATCTATGAAATTAAAGATGAGATAAGACATTATTTTTCTGCTGATTTAAAAGATTTTATTGATCTCGATTACTTAAACAAAAACTACAATACTTTTTTTGATCAACAAAATGCTCCTGAAAACCGAAGAATCTTTAAGTTCATCAGTTTTGCTGTTTGGAAGAAGGTGAATGGATTGTAAAGAATAAATAATAAAAAAAGGTCTTGATTAACAAGACCTTTTTCATTCATTTTTTTATTTTGTCTACTTCTGAATCATCAATAAAGTTGAGCCCTGCAATGAGTTTGAGTTTATTTTAACTAAATAAGTTCCATTCGATAAGCTGTTTGCAGAAAGCAAAATTTGATTTTGTCCGGTCATCAATTTCACATTTTCATTCAGTACATTTTGTCCCAGAAAATCATAAATCCCCAATACTGCATTTGTATTTTCGGGAGAGGAAATTTGAAGAGTTGAATTTCCTGAAGTAGGATTAGGGTAAACAATAGCTTTAACTGAATTGTTTAAATTTTCAACTCCTGTTTGAGATTTTGATGTAAAAACTTCAACGCGGTTATTTCCTGAATCTGTTATATAGGCATTTCCTGAAGCATCAAAGCTTATTCCCGATGGAAAGCTAAGTTCTCCGTTGCCCGAACCATTGGTCCCCCATTGAGTGATATAGGTACCTGTTGAACTAAATTCCTGAATGCGACTATTTCCGTTATCCACCACATAAATATTCCCTAAAGCATTATCAACAGCTATTCCCTGAGGATCACTAAACTGCCCGTTACCAGAGCCTTTACTTCCCCATTGAGTGATATAAGTTCCTGAGGAAGAAAATTTTTGGATCCGACTGTTGCTTGCACTAGGATCCACCACATATACATTCCCTAAAGCATCCACAGCTATTCCTCCAAATTGCATAAACTGCCCGTTCCCCGAACCTTTGCTTCCCCATTGAGTGATGTAGGTACCTGTTGAATCAAACTTTTGAATGCGCATATTCATTCCACCATCGGCCACATACACATTCCCTGAAGCATCCACCGCCACTGAAAAAGGATCGTTAAATTGTCCGTTACCATTTCCTGAAGTTCCCCATTTCCTGATATAGGTTCCTGAAGAATTAAATTTTTGAATACGACGATTTCCTTCATCCACAACATAAATATTACCACCGGAAACAGCTATTCCATTAGGGTTAGCAAATTCTCCGTTAGCACTGCCACCAGTTCCCCATTGAGCGAGATAGGTGCCGGCGGAAGAAAATTTTTCAACACGATTGTTGTATTGATCAACAACATAGATGTTTCCCGAACCATCAATATTTACTGCATAAGGATAAGAAAATTGTCCATTGCCGCTGCCCATGGTTCCGAACTGACTTTGATAAATGTAAGTCTGGGCTGCCAAGCTGATTGTTAATACAAAACTGAAAAGAAATACAACTGTTTTTTTCATGACTAATTAGTTTAAGTAAGTATTTATTGAAAATTTCACTGTTTCACTATCCTAAAGGCATACTGCTTATTGTCAGCAGTAACAACTTTACAGATATAAAATCCGGCGATTAAATTCTCCCCTATCATCACCGACGGAGTTCCTTCATTTACCGCTTCATTCAACAATACATTTCCTAACATGTCATATACTGAAACACCTGAATTTCCTGTTATTCCATTGAAATACAATTGTGTTGATTCTGAAAAAGGATTGGGAGCTATATAAGGTTTTGTATCATTTCCATCAACTTCTTTAACACCTAAATTACAATCGCCAATCATTGCAATTACCGGCATGCGCGCGCAAAGGCTGGGAGATTCAATGATCCAGTTGAAGAAAAACTGATGTACGTCCGCTTGAAACTGATTCAATTGAATACCTTGCGGAACACTTCCTAAACTACTTCCATACAAATTTCCCTGATTCCCCCGGAATAATATTCCATAAGTTCCTGCATTTAAAGTAGTATCAAAAGAAATGGTGATTACTCTTTTGTCTGTATCTCCATTCACATCAAAATCGTTGGAATAAGCAGCAAACAAAGGTGGATAAGGATAACCCTTACTATAATCCATAATGGCAATTTGTTGTGATTGTGCAAGCGATTGAATGGGTGCGTACATATCCACACTTTTTATTTTTACAGGACTCGTTACTTTAAATTGCATAGTTCCGTCGCCATATATTGAATACTCTGTAAATGCTGACGTATCTGCAGGAAAAATACTGAAAGTAGTATCTCCCGACTGCACGTAATAAGTAGTGGTAGCTGACAAAGCAGGCGTTTGAAAACTTTTGCCTGTTGCCAAAACCGTTCCTCCTGTAGCACCTGCGTACCATTTGTAAGAAGATCCTGAGCCATTCACCGCCAAATTCAAAACACTTCCCATCGGTCCGCAGGAATCAACAGGAGAAGGCAAATCGGAAGTTACAGTAACACTTCCTGAAGTGCTGGTACACTGCCCGGCAGAAGCAAACAAGCTGAAAACACCGGCAGTTCGCACATTCAATGACGCACTGATTCCACCTTTGATATCCACTCCATTTTTTTGCCATTTCCAGTTGGTGTTACCCGGAAAAGAATTATAGTTGGCCGGAATTAAATTTATTTCTGCAGCTGCACACAAGCCAATTGTTGAACCTAAATCAGGAACAGGAAATACATTGCCAATAACAATAGTATCCGACTTAGAACATATTCCTGCTGAATCCCTTGTTACCACGTATGTTCCAACTCCCATTACTGAAGTAACCGTAAGGGTATTGGAACCGGAATAAGTTTGTGTTGCAGGAGATATTTTCTTCCATGTGAAAGTAACATCCTGACCACTTGTGCAATTTGAATTTAAAATCACTGGAAAAGTTGCCCCTGCACAAGCAATTAAATCAGCTCCCAGATCAGGTTTTTTACAACAAGAAAATGAAGTACTTGGAACTCCCCAATTTGCAACCACATAGGGATTCAAACAGTTTGCAAGCAAGGAATAATTAGTGGTAGTAAGAATATCTTGTCCCATTTCCCAAATCATAACTCCTGCGCAGCCCACGCTTTTCGCAAGATCTACCTTTGCATGCAAAGTAGGACAACCATTATAAGTATGTCCATTGTATGAATCGGTGTTGTAAGGAGCAGCGCAATTGCAGCTATTGATTGCTGCATAAGTAGTTTGATCATCGGCATAAAAAGGCAAACCTAAAGTCATTTTGGAATAAGGAACTCCCACTCCATTCCATGCATCCAGCGCAGTGCTGGCGCCATCCAGGGTTGAACCCGGAAGATCATAAGCCATAATATTAAAGTAGTCTATCAAATCAATCACATCAGGATTGAGATAAGCGGTGTGTGCATAAGTCCCGCCGACAGCCATCGACAACTCAATTTTTTTACAAATACTTTGAGAATATTTATCCAAAGCCGTTTTCATTTCGGTGAAAAACTGCAACTGCTGATCCAACTGATCAGAAGTAGAGGGAAATTCCCAATCCAAATCAAATCCGTCCAGATTATTACTTTCAATCAAAGCAACCATTTGGGTAATAAAAGTATGTCGGGTTGTAGCCGAAGACATCCAGGCATCAATATTCGGATCGCCCCATCCACCAGTAGACACAATCAATTTAGGCTGTTGATTTGCAGGTAAATTATTGATTTTACTTTGTACTTGATTCAAACCCGGATCGGCTATTAAATTCCCTGAAGCATCTGCTTCTATCCAACCATATATGACGTGAGTGGTTTTAGAATATTGAATGTCGTAAGTTGCCTTGTAAGAAGGAATATAACCCACTATTCGCTGAGAAAATGCAGTGTTCGCCAGCAAAATAAAAGCAACACAATAGTGGAAGGGAAATAGAGTTTTTTTTCGCATGTCAGTAGTAGTTTCAGTGAAAATATGCTTTCAAAAAAAGAGGTCGAAAAAAATTAAAAGAAACTAATCCCTTCGTTATCGAGACACTAACACCATAAGTCATTGATTTATAAAAACTTAATAAAATAAAAATTACAATTCGAAAAACAAATTCAAATGAAAATCAACATCTTCATTATTTTACCCACTTAATAACTAAGTTTTTTACCTTTAGGAACTGTAATTGATAAAAATGCGAACCAAAATTCTTGCTTTTATTTTATTCTTGTTTATCGCGAAAAGCAACGCGCAGGTTTACAAATACCTTGAAAAAATCCCTGCCTATTCTTTGTCTACAGGAGCTACTTGCTTAATAGACTCTAAAGATTTCGGAAGTTTTGCGAAATTTTATTTACCAACAAATAATGGCTTAGCATTTTATGCCGAAGCGATCGCTCTTTTCCCTACCAGTTCAAGCTATAAAGAATATCGATTAGAGTATGGATTAGAAGTAGTATTTTTTAAAATACAAGGATTTTCCATGCACGCAGTAGCTGGATTCAATTACGGCTATTGGCAAAGAAAAGATGAGTTTTCTGCTTACTTCAACAGCACAGGAGGCAGTCATTATCACAAAGACAATTCACATTTTTTTGGCGGCGGTATCGACTATGAATTCAATAAAAACATAAGTGTTTACGCTACCTGGAAAGCTTATCCGCTCATTTTTGTATCCTACGTTGAAACAGGTATTCGCTTTAATATTTATGACAACAGCGACAAACCAAAAACACGTCGAAAGAAAAAAGGAATTTACGATCTTAACATCCGCTGATTTAAAAAATGTCAATTCTACCTTCCGACACACAAAACATTTGGCATCCTTTCACTCAAACCTACGGAAGCACGCCACCTGTAGCAATAGTGAAAGGTGAAGGCTTGTACCTCATTACCGAAGACGGAAATAAAATAACGGATGCCGTTTCATCCTGGTGGACCAATATTCACGGGCATTGTCATCCTTATATCGCTCAAAAAATTTCAGAACAGGCAAGCACTTTGGATCACGTTATCTTTGCAGGATTTACGCATCCTAAAGCAGTGGAACTTTCGGAAAGTTTACTGAAAGTTCTTCCTCAAAATTTCAAAAAAATATTTTTTTCCGATGATGGATCTACTTCTGTGGAAGTAGCTATAAAAATGGCTGTTCAATATTGGCACAATCAAAACCGGCAAAAAAAAAGAATCATCGCGTTCAAAGAAGCTTACCACGGCGATACCTTTGGTGCCATGGCAGTTGGTGGAAGAGACGCCTTTAACAAACCCTTCGAATCTTTGTTTTTTGAAGTTGATTTTATTGATGCGCCTTTACCCGGAAAGGAAGAAGAATCTATTCGGCAATTGCAAAAAACCATTACCGATAATACTGCTGCATTTATTTTTGAACCGCTTTTATTGGGAACTTCGGGCATGCAAATGTATAGTCCTGAAGTTTTGCAAAAGATGACCGACCTCTGCAAACAGCTAGAAGTACTAACAATTGCCGATGAAGTGCTCACCGGATTTTACCGCACCGGAAAATGCTTTGCCACCAATAATTTAAAATCGGGAACGGATATTATTTGCTTATCTAAAGGAATAACAGGTGGTACGATGGCTTTAGGCGTTACTGCTTGCTCTCAAAATATTTACGATGCCTTTGTATCGGAAGATAAATTCAAAACTTTTTTTCACGGGCATTCTTATACCGGAAATCCAATTGCATGTGCTGCGGCATGTGCCAACATGGAATTGTTAGCGCAACAAAAAACATTGGATAATATTGCCAACCTTTGCTATCAGCAAACCTGGTGGATACAAAAATTTAAAAATCATCCGGCCTTGTTAGATGCACGAAATCTTGGAACCATCAATGCTTTGGAGATAAATACAGGAAAAAACTCTTCTTACTTTAGTTCTCTGAGAGATGATATTTATAATTTTTTCCTGCAAAAAAATATTTTGCTTCGTCCCTTGGGAAACATCATTTACGTAATGCCTCCCTATTGCATCACTAATGATGAATTAAAACACATTTATGAAGAAATTGATGCATTTTTAAACCAATTGAAAATACAATGAAATATTCATGCAGTAAGTTGCAAAAAAAGTGATAATGGTAAAATGAATATACCATATGACCATTAAAAACAAATAGCTACATATGAAAAACATAGGCAAAAACATTTTTTACAAAGAAGACAAAGGAGAATTGTACGTTGAAATAAAACCTGTTTACGATAAAAACAAATACAACCTGGCGTTAATTTGGTTTATCGCCTGGAGCTTTTGCGGAATAGCTGTAATTGCTCAGTTTTTTTTCAATTTAAACAGAAATCAGAAATTATTTTTAATCATCTTTCTCGTTTTCTGGACTTACTTTGAATATCAGGTAATGCAAGCTTTGCGCTGGAGAAAAACCGGGCGCGAAGTGGTGAAAATTGCCGATGGTAAAATGCATTATGTGAAAGAAATAAGCGGGCGTGGAACAGAAAGAATTTATGAAACAAAATCGATTACTCCTTTAATTTATTTAGTTAAAGCCAACGAAGGATTTTTCAATGTTCTCAATCAATCCAGTTGGATGCCTGGCAACGAAGTGTTGGAATTCAAAGCTGCCGACCGGTTGCGTCGCCTGGGAATTCAATTGAATAAAAACGACGCGGAATTACTCGCTAAGAAAATAAATTACTATCTTAATAAAAACACTTCCATTTGAAAAGAGCAATCTATTGGTGCACTATTGATCAATTTCCCAATGCAACGCAACGGGAAACTATGCTGGATCAACTTCCTGTTTTTTTGCAAAAAAACACAAAAGAGTACCGCAACGACAATGATTTCGCACGTAGCTTAATAGGTAAGCTATTGGTAAAAAAAGGCCTGGCTGATTTTGGTAAAGAGGATTTGTTGCTGAGTATCGAACGCAATAAATTCGGAAGATATGTTTGTCCGAATAAAGAATTGGATTTTAATATTTCTCATTCAGGAAATGCTGTTGTTGTAGCTTTTGATCTGGAAGGAAAAGTGGGGATCGATATACAGGAAAAAAGTAAGGGAAGCTTATTGATTGCCGAACGTTTTTTTGCGCCAAGCGAAGTGGAATGGATAAAAAACCACGCTGATCTTAATTATGCTTTCACACACATCTGGACGCGCAAAGAAGCCGTAGTAAAGGCAACCGGAACAGGGATAAGAATTCCGCTCAACTCCTTCCTCGTATTAAATGACGAAGTGGAAATGGAGGGAGAACCTTTTTATCTGCAAAGCGATTTACAATATTCTTCCAATTACTATTTAACGGTTTGCAGTAATTTGAATTTGCCTTATGAAATTCGGAAGGTGGATATTGCTGAATTAGGATGATACGGGAACCTTCATTCAGACAAATTTTCTTAGATTTGAGTCTCAACTTTTATTTATGATAAAGAAATTGTTTTTCGCGTTTTTAATCGCTGTTTCTTTTACAGCATGTAATGAATCTAAAGTAAAAGTTGTTCTTCCTGCAAAAGCAGAAGATCTTTCTGTATCCTACGAAATGGTGAGCAACACTTATCAGGGAAAAGATCAATCGCTGAATCAATTTACTATTCAAAACAAGGGGGAAGGAGAATTGCTTTCCAACTGGACCATCTATTTCAATCAAACCCGCACTTTAGTTGATAAATCTGTTAAAGGCGATGTTAATATAACCCGTATCAATGGCGATTATTACAAAATAGAACCTGCAAAATCTTATAAAACCATTCCCGCAAAAGGCAAACTGACTTTCTCTTTTTCAACCGATGCCTGGATCATTAAAAATGCCGATTTTCCTTGTGGTTTCTACATTGTATTTAAAGATACTTTGGGAAAAGATTTGGCTCCCGAAATTTTATCTGATGTAACTTACGCTCCTCTCACCAAACCTGAACAAGTAAACAGAATTCCTGCGGATAGTATTGCTGTTCCTACCTGCGAAAGCAGATACGAAAACAATAAAATTATTTCTGATTTAGCCGAAGGAGAATATTGCCCTATCATACCAACTCCTTCCAGTTACAAAAAAGAAAATGGCGAATTTAAAATCAATGCAAACACCATTATTTTTTACGATAAAACATTAAAAAACGAAGCTCTATATCTTCAAGGCGCATTAAAAAAACTACTGCGGTCGGAGTTAGAAATCCGGGAAGGAAAAGGCACTGGAATTGAATTGCGGATCGGAGCATTAAAATTGGATAATAAACCTAAAGAAGGCGCTTATGCTATGCATCTATCCGACAAAGACGTTGTTATTTCGGCATCCTCACCTTCGGGAATATTTTATGGCATTCAAAGCTTAAGAGCTTTAATTCCTGTGGAATCTTACAAGAGAAATTTAGGTGTTGTAAAAGTAGCAGCAGCTCAAATCACCGATGCTCCGAAATTTGAATACCGAGGAATGTTTTTAGACGTTGCCAGAAATTTCCACTCCAAAGAAAGTGTTTTAAAATTGCTCGAGTTAATGTCTTTCTATAAACTCAATAAATTTCATTTTCACTTGATGGACGATGAAGGATGGCGAATTGAAATCAAGGCTTTGCCTGAATTAACGGAAGTCGGTTCAAAACGCGGACATACCAAAGATGAATCAGATATGCTGAATCCAACCTGTGGATCGGGTCCTTTTGCCGATGCTGCAAAAAGCAATGGCAGCGGTTTTTACACCAAAGAAGATTTCATTGAAATACTGGAGTATGCTGCCGACCGGCACATTGAAGTCATTCCTGAATTGGATTTTCCGGGACATGCCCGCGCGGCAATCATTTCGATGAAAGCACGCTACAATAAATACATTAAATCAGATCCTGCAAAAGCGAATGAATATTTATTGAATGACCCTAACGATGCCTCCAAATACAGCACTGAACAACATTACAACGACAATGTTATTTGTGTTGCCCAGGAATCAGTATATCATTTTTTAGATACTGTAGTGGCAGAAATCTCCAAAATGTATGAAGATGCCGGAATAGAATTAAAAATGGTGCACATCGGCGGTGATGAAGTCCCTCATCCTACGTTGGCAAATCCGGAAAATGGCGCATGGGTTAAATCTCCTGTGTGCATTGATTTCATGAATAAATCCGATAAATACAAAAACCCGAGAGACCTTTTTTATTACTACGTTTCCCGCTTCAATAAAATTTTATCTGACAGAAATATTACCACTGCCGGATGGGAAGAAATAGGCTTATTGAAACAATTGAAAGACAGCGTTGAAACCATTGATCCGAATATGGAATTTGTTTCAAAAAACGTAGTGCCTTATGTTTGGAATACCGTGTGGGGATGGGGAAATGAAGACAGGGGCTACAAACTGGCGAACGCCGGTTTTAAAATAGTTTTATCCAACGTCAGCAATTTGTATTTCGATTTAGCGCTAAATAAAGATCCCCTGGAAAACGGCTACTATTGGGGCGGATTCGTGGATTTGAAAAAAACATGGTCTTTCCTTCCCTTAAACTTCAGTAAAGGAATTACAAAAGACAGAATGGGACATGCTCTTCCTGCCGATTATATGAAAGGACTGGAAAGTCTTACTCCTAAAGGAAAAAATAATGTTTTGGGTATTCAGGGACAACTATGGAGTGAAACTGTTAAAGGAAAAGATTTAATGGAATACATGATCTTCCCGAGATTGATGGCGTTGGCAGAAAGAGCATGGACGGGTGATCCTTCATGGACTTCACAAAGCGACGAAGATATCGCCTGGAACAAATTCGTAAACACCTTAGGGAAAAGAGATTTGCCACGCCTGGAATATCTTGCAAAAGATAATTCAGTTAACTACAGAATTCCTCTTCCCGGCGCTAAAATTGAAAATGATAGCTTATATGCAAATATGGAAATTCCGGGCTTTGCAATAATGTATTCCTTAGATAAAAAATCGTGGCAAAATTACAATACTCCTTTGCCCGTAAAAAAAGGCAGTGCTGTTTTCCTGAAAGCCCTTAATGTCAAAGGAAGAGAAAGCAGGATCGTGAGTGTAAATGCAAACTAACTTAATTTTATAAAAACCCTGTTGACAGCCACAACTGTCAACAGGGTTAATATCAAATCTCTATTTGCTTAGAATAATCTTTTGACTCTGGAAGTTATTATTCATTCCGTTAATGAAGTAAATACCGTTTTCAAGATCGGAAAGCGAAAGCGTATTATTGCCTTGATTCAAATTGATATTTTTGATCTCTTTGCCCATTATATCGGTAATCCTGTATATTCCTGCGATTTCAGAGTTTATATTGATTTCTCCGGTGGTTGGATTTGGATAAAAATGAAATCCTGACGGTGCATTGATATTTTGAACTCCTGTTGGACATTCTTTCACAAAAATCACTTGCGTGGCCGAATCGGAACAACCTGTTTTTTTATACGTGATTAAATGACT
>Ga0206974_1050_pt1 | contig 29204 bp, 24 predicted proteins | sample Alteio_BWOrgHeat_84_FD_152920 | JGI IMG/M metagenome (GOLD analysis project Ga0206974, IMG submission 152920) | Enriched cells from forest soil in Barre Woods Harvard Forest LTER site, Petersham, Massachusetts, United States -... | ecosystem: Environmental > Terrestrial > Soil > Temperate forest >... | reverse complement strand
GTTCGAAGTCCTTCTCGAATCCGACGAGGAAGAGATGAATCAACTCGTCGCCACCCACGAGTGCGACGTCATGATCCTGGACCTGAACTCTCGCGGATCTCTCAGTGACCGCATCGAGTTCTCCCGCCGCATGATCGCCTCTGGAATTCCTTCCGTTGTCCTCGCTGACGATACCTTGCGTCTGGCAGCCACCGAACTGGTTCGGGAGGGAGCTTACGGGCACTGTCGCCGGCCTCCATCGATTCGCGACCTGAAGACCATGCTGCGCCGTGCCCATGAAACCACCGTCCTCAAGCGCCAGCTCCAGGAAGCGCAGGAGCGGCTCGAGGTAGAGGGCGTCGGCTGCGACCGCATTATCGGCTCCAGCCCCCAGATGCGCCAGGTCTATCAGCTCATAGAAAGCGTCACCAACCTCAACAACACCGTCTTGGTCACGGGCGAAAGCGGCACCGGCAAAGAACTCATCGCCCGCGCTATCCACAACCTTGGCAACCGCGCCAGCAAGCCTTTCGTCGCTGTCTCCTGCGGCGCCATTCCCGAAACGCTGATTGAATCTGAGCTCTTCGGCCATGAGAAAGGCGCCTTTACTGGTTCTGCGGGCGCCCGCGAAGGCCTCTTCGAGCAGGCCGGCGATGGCACGATCTTCCTGGACGAAATCGGCGAGCTGAGCCCTTACGTGCAAGTCAAGCTGCTTCGCGTGCTGCAGCAACGTGAGTTCAGCCGCCTCGGCAGCAATAAGCTTGTTCCTCTCAAAGCCCGCTTGATCTTCGCCACCCATCAGGATCTCGGCGAGATGGTCGCCCTGGGCAAGTTCCGCCAGGACCTCTACTACCGCATCAACGTTCTGCGCATTCACGCTCCGGCTCTCCAGGAGCGTTCCGAAGATATCCCGGCAATCGCCAGCTTCTTCCTGCGCCAATATTCGCAGTCGTATCAGAAGCAGGTTCGCACCATCGAGCCCGGCGCAATGACCCTGCTGCAGGGCTACAGCTGGCCCGGGAACGTTCGCGAACTCGAGAACATCATCCAGCGCGCCATCATCGTCTCTGCCGGCGACACCATCCGCCAGGAAGACCTGCCAGCGAACCTCCGCGAAGAGAGCGTCGTTGACATCAGCGACTACCAGCCAGCCGGTTCCTTCGAACGCCAGCTTCGCGACTACAAGATCAAGCTCGCAGCCAACGCAGTGCGCGAAAACAACGGCAACAAGACGCTCGCCGCGCGCAGCCTCTGTATCTCCCGCGCCTACCTGCACCGCCTCATCCGCCTCGGCGAGCCCGGCGGCTTCTTTGAAGAGATGGCGCACGAGGTGGAAACTGCGTGAACCCGACGCTGCCTTTCCCGGAGCTTGCCGAAAGGCATCGCGTCCGCGAGCCAAAACGAAACCTTGCGCGCCGCGTCTTTTCCTTCCCGGTCGCCATCTCCGGTGTGCTCTCGGCTCTCGCCGTGCTCACCGCCCGCGCCCGCTTCAACGATCCCGATCTCTGGTGGCACCTCAAGACCGGTCAATTCATCTGGAACCATCACCAGATACCCACCACCGATCACTTCTCCTTCACCGCCAACAGCCAAGCGTGGATTCCGCATGAATGGCTCGCCCAGCTCGCCATCTTCACCGCCTGGCGCATCGGCGGCAACACCGGACTCATGCTCGCCCTCTGCGCGGTGGCCTCGGCGATCCTGATTGCCGGTTATGCCCTCTGCGCCGCCTACTCCCGCAACGCAAAAGTCGCCTTCCTCGGCGCACTCATCATCTTCGTCTTCGCCACCTCCGGCTTCTCGATTCGCCCGCAGCTTCTCGGCTACCTCCTGCTTATCGTAGAGCTTGGCATCTTCCATATCGGTCGCAGCCGAAGCGCTAAATGGTTCTTCGCCCTGGTCCCGCTCTTCGCCCTCTGGGTCAACGTCCACGGCTCATTCTTCATGGGCCTCGTCGTCGCCGGAGTTGTCTATGCCTGCTCGTTCTTTCAATCCGAAGCCGGCGCTCTCTTAGCCGACTCATGGCGCCCAACGCAGCGCAAGATCCTCGGCACCGCGCTGGTTCTATCCGTCCTGGCCACCCTTCTCAATCCCGGTGGCATCCGTCAGGTCCTCTATCCGCTCGACACCATGCTGCGCCAGCCCATCAACCTGGCCAGTATTGAAGAATGGCATCCCCTCGCCCTCAACAGTCAGCGTGGCGTCTGCCTCCTCGCCATCCTTGGCTCCATCTTCCTGCTCATGGTTCTACGCAAAGCAGAAATCTATCTCGACGAGCTGATTCTGCTCGCGCTTGGCCTCTGGCTCGCCGGCAGTCACGAGCGCCTGGTCTTCGTCTTCGGCATTCTTGCCGCGCCCATTCTCTCGCGGATGCTCGCCGGTTTGTGGGACGACTACATCCCCGAGCGCGACCGCATCCTCCCCAACGCTCTGCTGCTTGTGCTCGCCGGAGTGGCCATCGTCGCGGCCTTCCCCAACGCCAAAAACGTCGTCGGCCAGATCGAAGCACAGAACCCCGTCAAGGCGTTGGAATATCTCCGCGCGCATCCCATCGCCGGCAATATGCTGAACGAATATCAGTTCGGCGGATACCTCATCTGGGCCGCACCCGAGCATCCTGTCTTCATCGACGGCCGCGCGGACCTCTACGAGTGGGCCGGCGTCCTCGGCCAATACACCGCATGGTCCGGCCTGCAAGCCGACCCCAGGACGCTCCTCGACAAGTACCGCATCAATCTCTGCCTGCTCTCGGCACAGTCCCCCATGGTCCACGCCATGGCCCTCCTGCCCGCATGGAAACAGGTCTACGCCGACAGCAACGCCGTTCTCCTGCAACGCATCACTCCTCTGCAATAGCCGCCTCATCGTAGTCGCCGGCATCTCTTCGGAACCGTTTCCCCGAAGCCTGCGTATTCTGGACCGGTTCGGCGCAGCTCCGGGACAGGTCTTCGTTTGCTAGACTCCTCTCAGACCATCTCCCGCTCTTTGCGCCCTTGGCCGCACCGGGATCGTACGGGTCGAAGCCATCGGAGTCTCCATGCCAGTCGTCGAGTTGTCGGGAGTGACCAAAGCCTACGAGCAGAAGGTCGCCGTCAGCAATCTTTCTCTCTCCATTGAAGCCGGCCAGATGTTCGGTCTCCTCGGGCCCAACGGCGCCGGAAAAACCAGCTCCATCCGCATGATCATCGGCATCACCATGCCGGACTCGGGCCGTGTCAGCCTCTTCGGCAAGCCCTTTGAGCGCGCCAGCCTCGATCGCGTCGGCTACTTGCCTGAAGAACGCGGCCTCTACAAGAAGATGAAGGTTCTCGACCAGCTCATCTTCTTCGGCGAACTCCACGGCATCGCCCCCGCGGAAGCCCGCAAACGCGCCGTGATCTGGGCCAAACGTCTCGAAATTGACGACGTTCTCCTCAAGAAAACAGAAGAGCTCTCCAAAGGCATGCAGCAGAAGATCCAGTTCATCTCTTCGCTGCTCCACGACCCCGGCCTCATCATCATGGACGAGCCCTTTTCCGGCCTCGACCCCGTCAACGCGCAGCTCCTCGAGCGCACACTCCTTGAGCTCAAAGAAGAAGGCAAAGCCATCGTCTTCTCCACGCATCGCATGGACCAGGTCGAAAAGCTCTGCGACTCCATCTGCCTCATCAATCGCGGGCAGGCCGTCCTCTCCGGCCGTGTCCGCGAGATCAAAGCCAGCTACAAGCGCGACCGCGTCATCATCGAGTACCAGGGTAGTTCCACCTTCCTCGAGAGCCCCGAGATCGCCGAAGCCAAGAGCTACGCCGGCCACGCCGAGATTCGCCTCAAAGAACAAGGCGACGCGCAAAAACTTCTCCGCGAAGCCGCCTCAGCCGCCACTATCTATCGCTTCGAGCTCGTCGAGCCTTCTCTAGAAGAGATCTTCATCCAGACCGTCGGAGGCAAAGCCGATGCGTAACGTCTTCCTCGTCGCCCGCCGCGAGTACCTCGAACAGATCCGCGGCCGCGCCTTCCGCATCACCACCATTCTTGTCCCCGCGATCTTCGCGCTCTTGATTGGCGTTGGCTATCTCTCCAGCATCGGCCTCGGCTCACACAAACACGTCGTCATCGCTTCCAATGACGCTGCGCTGGCCAACGAGATCCGCACCCAGATGGTCAAGGAGAAAGAAGCCAAGGCCACTGTCGACGTAGTTTCGCCTGTCGCCGCCGCCGATCGCGCCACCCTCCTGCAGCGCGTCAAAAGCAAGGACATCGACGGCTTCCTGCTGATCGAACCGCAATCGTCCGGCCTTCCCACCGCAACCTACACCTCGCAGTCCGCCGGCGATTTCACCACCACCAGCCGTCTCCGCTCCGCCATCAACGACGCCGTCACCAACGAGCACCTCATCCAGGGCGGCACATCACGCAGCGACGTCGACGCCATCGACCAAGGCGTCAAAGTCTCCACCTTCCAGGTCCGCAAAGACGGCACCGTCGTCAAGAGCAACGCCATCATCTCTTTCTACAAGGGATACGTCATGGCCATCCTCCTCTCCATGAGCACGGTGATGTATGGCCTCAACGTCGCCCGCTCCATCATTCAGGAGAAGACCTCGCGCATCTTCGAGGTCATGTTGGCCATCGCTCGCCCCGGAGACATGCTCGCCGGCAAGCTCATCGGCGTCGGCCTCGTCGGCCTTACGCAGATCCTCATCTGGGTCTTCGCGGGCGGCCTCATCCTTACCTCTGCCTTTGCCGCGCCCATCCTCTCCGGAGACTTCGCTGTCCACTTCACCTGGACCGAAGGCATTCTCTTCCCGGTGTACTTCGTCCTCGGTTACTTCCTCTACAGCTCGCTCTTCGCCGGCCTCGCCGCCACCTGTGAAACTGAGCAGGAGCTGCAGATGTATACCCCGCTCGCCGCGGTACCGATCTGGCTCAGCTTCGCGATGATCATGCTCATCATCAACGACTCCAACTCAGTCTGGTCTGTAGCCGCATCGTTCTTCCCACCCTGCGCCCCCATCATCATGTTCCTGCGCATGGGGGCTCAGGTTCCACCCACCTGGCAATTCGCCGTCTCCATCACCCTCATGATCCTCAGCATCTGGGCCGTCCTGGCTGTCTCAACGCGCCTCTATCGCGTAGGCATCCTCATGTACGGCAAGCGCGCTACTCTGCCGGAGATCCTTCGCTGGCTGCGCTACAGCTAACCGCCTTCCCGATGTGGATTCCAGCGCGGCAATTCACCGCTGCGCCTTCCTGCATGCGGCGTACAATCACCACACGGAGGAAAAAACATGGCCAGCCAGACCCTGATCTCCGTCGAAGAGTACCTGCGCACCACCTCTGACCCCGATTGCGAATACGTCCGAGGAGTACTCACAGAGCGAGCCATGCCCACCTACGACCACGCTGCCTGGCAGACGGCTTTATTGCAATGGTTTGGTGCCCACAAATTTGAGTGGAACATCATCGCTCTTGCGGAACTTCACATGTGCGTCTCTCCCGATGAGTTCCGCATCCCCGACGTGACAATCCTCTCCCGCAGCGCCCCACGCGAACAGATCATCACCCACCCGCCCCTCGCCGTCTTCGAAGTCCTCTCGCCCACAGACCTCATGTCTGCCACGCTTATCAAGCTCGAAGCCTACCAGCAGATGGGCATCCCCGCCATCTGGCTCATCGATCCCGCGCGTCCCGCCTACTGGCTCTACTCCAGCGGACACCTCACACCCGCCACCGTCTTCGAGCTCCCCGGCTCCAGCTTCCGCGTGCCCATCAGCGAAATAGCCGCGCTTCTCGACTAAACAGAAGACAATCCACCAATTTTCAAGAACAAACCCGTTGTCATCCTGAGCGTCGCGAAGGATCTGCTTCTGCCTTTGACTTCCCGACCCCTGATCTCGCGCACCGTTTCGCTAAAATGAAACGACGTGACCACACCGGCACAGCCCCAGTCGCGCTTCACCCTGACCCAGCGCCTCACCCTCGCCATTGTCCCGCGCATCGTCTGGTTCCTTCTTACCCTCGTCGGCCGCACCTGGCGCTTCGAAGTCCTTTCCGAAGAGGGCGTCACCCCAGCCTTCCACGGCTTCACCCCCGGCCGCGAAATCTACTGCTTCTGGCATCAGTGTGTCCTCGCCTGCGCCTTCTACTACCGCAGCACCCATGCCACCATCCTCATCAGCCAATCCTTTGACGGCGAACTCATCACCCGCACCCTGGAGTGCTTCGGCTATCGCGCCGTGCGCGGCTCCAGCTCTCGCGGAGGCCGCGAGGGCCTCATAGCCCTGCGCCGCGTCCTCAACAATCGCACGCCCGCCATCTTCACCGCCGACGGCCCACGCGGTCCCATCCACCAATCGAAAATGGGCCCCATCAAGCTCGCCCAACTCAGCCAGGCCCCCATCGGCTGCTTCCACTTGGAACCGGAAAATGCCTGGTCCATGCGCTCCTGGGACCGTTTCCAGATTCCCAAACCCTTCACTCGCATCGCAGTAAGTTGGGGCCGCTGGATTACAGTGCCGGAAGACGCCGACGCAACCGCACAAGAATCACTTCGTCTCCAACTCGACGCATCCCTCGAAAGCGCTCGAGCTCGGGCCTTCACGCACTTAGGCAAACCCACAGCATGACCATATCGACAGACAATTTGGCAAGCTTGAGCGTCTCTGACTTCGACTTCCATCTCCCCGAAGAGCTCATCGCCCAGCAGCCGCCAACGCAGCGCGGAGCTAGCCGCATGCTCGTCGTCGACCGTAGCCGGCCCATCGCCGATACACTCTTCGCCGACCGCCAATTCGCCGACCTGCCGTCGCTCCTCAACCCCGGCGACGTCCTCGTCCTCAATGACAGCCGCGTCATCCCCGCCCGCCTCTTCGCCCGCCGAGCCAACGCCCGTGGCAAGCAGGAGCCAAGCGGACAGATCGAAGTCCTTCTCACCTACCCCGAAGCAGCAGGGAACTGGCAGGCGCTCGTCCGTCCCGGTCGCAAAGTCCGCCCCCGCGACCGCCTCATCTTCGACGATCCCTCCGGCACACCAGCTTTGAAAGCCGAGGTCCTGTCCAGCGGCGACTTCGGCGCCCGAACCCTGCGCTTCGAACCCGTATCCGACTTCTTTGCCATTCTGGACCGCATCGGCCACATGCCCCTGCCGCCCTACATCAAGCGTCCCCATAATGTGCCAGACGCCTCTGCCGATCGCGACCGCTACCAGACCGTCTTCGCCGCCCAGCGCGGCTCCGTCGCCGCCCCCACCGCCGGCCTGCACTTCACCCCGACTATCCTCGACGCAATCCGGTCCCGCGGCGTCCAGATCGCCAAAGTCACCCTCCACGTCGGCCTCGGCACCTTCGCGCCTTTGCGCGTTCAGCGCCTGAGCGAAATCCATCTCCACACCGAGCGCTATACACTTTCAGAGGAAACCGCAGCCATCCTCAACCAGGCGCGAGCCGAAGGCCGCCGCATCGTCGCCGTCGGCACCACCGTAGTCCGCACACTGGAGCACTGCGCATATCAAGCCCACCGCGCCCAGCTCGCCGAATCCACCGGCTCAGAGCTCGCGCCGCATACCGGCGAAACCAGTATCTTCATCGCACCCGGCCATCGCTTCCGCCTCGTCGACGCCATGCTCACCAACTTCCACCTGCCCCAATCCAGCCTCTTAATGCTGGTCAGCGCCTTCGCAGGTCGCGAACGAATTTTAGCCGCCTACGACCACGCAGTCCGGCAGAAATACCGCTTCTTCAGCTACGGGGACTGCATGTTCCTCGCCTGATGCGTGGCATCGACAAGCGAGAGAACCCGCCACACGAATTCAATCCGCTCTCCACAACGTAATCGTCACCGTGTCTCCAGGCCCTTTGCTGATTTCAGTCCTGAGGCTCTTGAGCACCCCCAGGATATGTTGCGGAAATCCGTACTTGAGCAGCTTTCCCTGGTAAGACACACCGTCGATCGTCGTTTCCACCAGCACTTTTCCCCGAGTACCAAATGACTCCTGCATATCAAAGGGGAAAAAGACAAACGCGCCTCCGCCATCGCCCGCCTGAATCACCGCTTCGAACTGAAATCTCTTCCCGGTCATAGTCGTTCCACCTAAAAGAAGATCGATGGCAGCCAAGCCCCGGCCGGCTCGTTGTAGAATCCGACGCTCATCAATGTCATCGGCTGCACAACTCGCAGGCCGTTTTCGAGACACCATCGCATCAGCGGCGCATTCCGCGACGGCACCAGGATCCCCGGTCCTGCGAACGTCTCCGCCGATGCAATCAGCGCCTGCATGTCGGCATTGGTCTCCGCCGTCGCGTGCCCAAAAAAGGAAACCTCCGTGGCATACGCCGTAATCCGCCCGTCCCGCACCGCCACCTTCGCGGAACCCTCTTCAATCGCCTGCGCCAGCTCCCGGCTCCGCTCAAATCCATGCACCGCTCTCGCCAGCGTATCGCACGCCGGCTGATCCTCCACCGTCGCAGCACGCACCCGGCAACCCTCCACCTCACGCTGCGCTGTCCGGCCCTGCAAGCACGCAAGCGGCTCGCGCACATCGAATCCCAGCTTCGCGTAAAGAGACAGTGACCGGTTGTGAAAGGCTGCCTGCACCAGCCGCAATCCCGCCGCGCCGCCTTCCTGCGCATGCGCAATCACTGCCTCCATCAGCAGCCGCCCAACTCCGGCATTCTGGCCATCCAGAGAAACCGTGACCGGCCCTATCCCGCGAATCACCGCGCGCTCGTCCATGCAGTTGCTGCCCACAATCCTCCCGCCCCTTTCGGCAACCACGCAATAAAATCCCGGCGCGGAAAACGCCATCCCCAGCATCCCGATCGCCGCCTCCTCGGAAGGCAGATCGCAAGGAAAGCCATGCGCGCCGCTGATCGCCGAAAAAGCGTCGTAACAAATTTGCCCCGCGGTCACGTTGTCCTCCGGCTTGGCCAGCCGAATCACGATCGCCTCGTCCTTCATCCGTGAACCCTCCTTGCAAGTTCCCGCAGTGTAAACCAGTGCTGCCTGTTCACTCACGCAGCGCGCCGCCTCCGCTATCGCTGCTAAACTCGCAATCGATGCCATCTGATCCCAATCCGACCCCGCGCGACCCCGTTTTCCTGCTCGACACCATGAACTTCATCTTCCGCGCCTACCACGCCATGCAGCGCTCGCGGCCCATGTCCACGCGCTCCGGCCTGCCCACCGCGGCTACCTACGTCTTCGTCAACATGATCCAGAAGCTCCGCGACGACTTCGCCCCGCACTACCTCGCAGCCGTCTTCGACGTCAGTGGAGCCGTCTTCCGCGACGCCAAAGCTCAGGAGATCGGTCCCCTCCGCCGTTGGTCCAGCAAAGAGCAGGCCTTTGTCGAAACCACTTACGAGGGATACAAGGCCCAGCGCACCGCCATGCCGGAAGATCTCGCGCGCCAGCTCCCCTACATCCGCCGCGCCCTTGAAGTGCTGCACATCCCCATCCTCCAGGCCACCGGCTTTGAAGCCGACGACGTCATCGGCACCCTCGCCCGCCAGGCCTCCGAGCGCGGCCATGAAGTTTTCATCGTCTCCGCCGACAAGGACATGATGCAGCTCGTCTCCGAGCACGTCCGCGTCCTCAACCCGCAAAAAGATAACCTCATCATCGACGCACCCAAAGTCATCGAGCTCCTCGGCGTCCCTCCCGAAAAAGTCGTCGACGTCATGGCCCTCCGCGGCGACACTATCGACAACGTTCCCGGCGCTCCCGGCATCGGCGACAAAGGCTCCGTTGAGCTCATCCAGCAATTCGGCAGCGTTGAAGCTGTTCTTGATCGCGCCGAAGAGGTCAAGCGCAAGACCTACCGCGAATCTCTCCAACAAAATCGTGACACCGTCCTGCTCTCCAAAGAGCTCGTCACCATCGACTGCAACGTCCCCCTTGAGCTCGACCTGAGCATCATGCAGACCACCGAGCCCGATCTCGAAGCCGCCCGCGAGCTTTTCACCGAACTCGAATTCACCACGCTCCTTCGCGCCCTGGCTCCAGGCACGCAGAAGCCCACCGCTGAACTCCTTGAGACGCCGACCGACGAGCAAATCGCCGCATTCTACGCGGCTGCGCGCGTCCACGGCTTCGCCCTCGCTCTCGACAAAGACGCGAAGGCAGCCAAGTCTGTTTCTACAGAATCAACCACCGAATCCAACGAAGAAGTCGCGGAGGAAGAAGCGCTGCCTCCCATGCCCACCCTTCTCGACATCATGGACGCGGCCGACACCTCCATCCAGCATCCACCACTCCCGCCACCCGAGTTCGCCGGCGTCTCCGCCAAACCAACCGACGCCCCGGAACTCGCCATGCGCCTCCTGCTCACGCATGATCTGCGCGCGCTGCTCGAGGATCCCGCCGTTCCCAAGATCGTCCACGACTGGAAGAGCGTTCTCCATCATCTCGAAAACCTCGGCATCTCCCTGCGCGGCCCCATCACGGACACCATGCTGCTCTCCTACGCGCTCAACCCCACCCACGCCTCTCAAACCTTGGTCGACGTCGTTGCCCGCAGCGGCCAGCCCGTTCCAACCTCGCTTCCCGGTGCGGCCCACGCCATCCAGAACCTCGCCGAGCCCTTGCGCCAAGGCGCCGAAGAGCAGAAGCTTACCAGTGTCTACCAGACCATCGATCATCCCCTCGTTCCCGTTCTCTATCGCATGGAGCGCGCCGGCGTCCGCGTCAATCTCAGCGCTCTCGATGAGCTCTCACAGCGCTTCGGAGCCGAGATGCAACGCGTCAGCGAACAGATTTTCGAGCACTCCGGCCGCCGCTTCAATATCAACTCCCCTAAACAGTTAGGGGAAGTTCTCTTCACCCACATGGGGCTTCCCAAACCCCTTGTCTACGGAAAAGGCAAAAAGATCTCCACCGCGCAGGATGTCCTCGAAGGCCTCGCCGAGCAGCACGCCATCGCGCAGCACGTCATCGAGTTCCGTCATCTCTCCAAGCTCAAGTCCAACTACGTCGACGCACTCCCCCTCCTCGTCGATGAAGATTCCCGCGTCCACACCACCTTCAATGCCGCCAACACCGCCACCGGGCGCCTCTCTTCCGTCAACCCGAATCTGCAGAACATTCCCATCCGCACCGAGCTGGGCCGTGAGATTCGCGCTGCCTTCGTCGCTTCCCCAGGCCATCAGCTGCTCTCCGCCGATTATTCGCAGATCGAGCTTCGCCTCATGGCTCACTTCAGCGAAGACCCCTTACTCGTTGATGCCTACAAGACCGGCCGCGACATCCACACTCTCACCGCCAGTGAAGTCTTCGGTATCCCGCCGGAAGGCATGGACAAGCACGTTCGCGCCCGTGCCAAGGCGGTCAACTTCGGCATCGTCTACGGCATCTCCGGCTACGGCCTCTCCGTGCAATTAGGCATCCCGCAGAGCGAAGCGAAACTCTATATCGAGCGCTACTTCGAACGCTACAGCGGCGTCCGCACCTTCATCGATCAGACCATCGAAAACACGCGCCGCGAAGGCAGCGTCCGCACCTTGTTTGGCCGCATGCGCCCCATCCCCGACATCGAATCCCGCAACGCTAACCAGCGCGGCTTTGCCGAACGCACCGCCGTCAATACGCCGCTGCAAGGCACCGCCGCCGACATGATCAAACTGGCCATGATCGCCATCGACCGCAAGCTCACCGAGCAGAAACTGAAAACAAGAATGGTCCTTCAAGTCCACGATGAATTGCTATTTGAAGTCCCCAAAGGCGAAGAAGACGCCATCACCCCACTCGTAAAAGACTCCATGGAAAATGTAGTTAAACTCAAAGTGCCGATAGAAGCCGACCTATCCTTCGGCCACAACTGGCGCGATATGCAATAGCTCGTTGAGGCAAACGTAGTGGGGAGGCGCAAGAGCTATAGAGACTGGTTTTTGTAATGCCCTACGTCAGCGAATGTACGTAATACCGCACGCCATTCGGAAAAGCCCCCGGATGATTTTCAAAGCCCACGCGAACGTTAATCTTGTCATGATTGTGCTCACCGGCCTGGATCACCTCAGGCCCATTCTCTTCAAGCGTCCGTGCAGATTTCTCACTAGGCCGCACAATTGCGATATGTCCCGGCTTATGCGGATCGGGATTCTTGAAGAGCACTACAACAAGGCTGCCCTCATTTGCCAGATGCTGCGCCTGGTGCATATTCGGGACTGGTCGCCAGCCAGCTTTCCTGCCCTCAGGCCCAGGAATCCAATCCGCCTGTGCATTCGATAGCAGCAACTGTCCATGCTCAGGCGGTCGCAACAGATAGACGCCCAGCCGCTTCGCCGCCGCAGCCGCGAACGCGCTGCAATGCGTGTGATTCCCAGGCCCTTCGTAGCCGGCGCCGCGATCCGGCTCGCCTGTCTCCCAGTTCACATGCTCGTTCGCAAGCCACAGTGATTCAACATGCATCCCATCCAGCAGGGCCGCGAGCCGCAATCCGCCCGAGCTGATCGGGCCGCAACAAGGTGCATGTTGTGCATTGAGAATACTGCTGAACGCAGCGCAGGAAGCAGCGGCAAGAAAACGACGGCGGTCGTGCATAAAGCTCCTCAATCGTGCTGGGACCAATACGCTCTCATAGTGCCATCCACCGCGCCTGCGTGACCAACAAACAATGGTGCATTACGCTGACAAGCTAAACCCCAAGCTCCGTCCGAATCGCCTCCGCAATCCCATCCGCATGAAACCGCATCCGCCCCTCATCCTCAGCCTCAATCATCACCCGCGCCAGCGCCTCAGTCCCGGAGTAGCGAATCACCACCCGCCCGGTCCCGTTCAGCTCTTCTTCCGCCGCGTGGATGCGTTCAGCGACTGAGGGAATTGTCTCCAACGGCTTCTTCTCCCGCACCTTCACATTCACAATCACCTGTGGAAAGACCTTCAAATCCGCCGTAAGCTCCTCGATCGTCTTCCCGCTCCGCGCAATCAAGTCCAGGACTACCAGCGCCGTCAACATCCCATCGCCCGTCGTCGCCAGGTGAGGGAAGAGAATGTGCCCCGATTGCTCGCCGCCCAGCGCCGCATGCTTCTGCTGCATCATCTCCAGCACGTAGCGATCGCCCACCGCCGCCCGCAGCATTGTGATGCCGCTGCGCTTCAGCGCCGCCTCCAGGCCCATGTTCGACATCGTCGTCGCCACTACGATCTCGCCCGTGAGCATTCCACGCGCCTGCAGATCACGCGCGGCCATCAGCAGAATCGCATCGCCATTGATCACGTTGTTGTTCGCTCCAGCAAAGAGACATCGATCCGCATCGCCATCGAACGTAATCCCAATCTCCGCCCCGCGCGTAACAACTTCCGCCGCCACTGTCTTTGGATGCAGCGCCCCGCAGTTGTCGTTGATATTGCGTCCATCGGGCTGCACGTGGATCATCGTCACGTCGCCGCCGCCCCGCCGATGCAACTCCGCGAAGAGCCTCGGCGCAATCGCTGCCGCAGCCCCATTCGCGCAATCCACCACGATCCTGCGTCCTGTGAGTGTCAGCTCCGGCACCGCTTCCAGCAAGGAGGCGACGTACTCTTTGCCGTATTCCAGCTTGTCCTCGAGTGCAGGCACATTCTCCAGCGCAGGAGCCGTCGCTGAAAGCGCATGCTTGAAGATCACCTCTTCAATCGCTAGCTCTGTCCCATCCGGCAGCTTCTTCCCATCCCCGCCAAAGACCTTGATGCCATTGTCTTGCCAAGGATTGTGGCTCGCCGAGATCACCACGCCCGCATGAAAGCCGTGCTTCCGCGCCAGATACGCCACACCCGGTGTCGGCACAACGCCCGCGCTCTCAACTTCAGCGCCACCGGCCACTAAGCCCGCCGTCAGCATGCGCGCAATCCACGGGCTCGACTCGCGCGTATCCCGCCCCAGAATCACCCGCGGCCCCAGCATCCCGCTCGCCATCGCCGCCGGCCTTAGCTGGTGCGCCAGCGCCAGCCCAACCGCATACACCGTCGTCTCATCCAGCGGAGCCTCGCCCGCCACACCGCGAATCCCATCCGTACCAAACAGCTGTCTCATCGCTTCTTTGTCTTTTCCTTCTTCTTCCCTGTTGAATTCGTCTCGACCATCACCGTCCCAACCCGGCTCGTGAAGGAACCATCACTCAGCCGCGTCTGAATCGTCTGCTCAGCAGCCACCTGCGTCACCGACCGCACCACCGCGCCGCTCTCATCCTGCACCAGCGCATAGCCGCGTTGCAGCACCGCCAGCGGAGAGAGAGAATTGAGCCGTCCCGCAACCACCAGCCACGCCCCGCGCCGCTCCGCCACAGCCGTGCGTGCCGCTCGATAAAGCCGCGCTTCCAGCCCTTCTCGGCGATGCCGCTCCGCCGCCAGCTTGGCCGACAGAGCATGCACCAGCCGCGACCGCTTCGCCGCCAGCTCTTCGCCCGCCTTCCCAATCCGCCCACGCGGGTCGTGCCGCAGCACAGCAACCCGCAACGCCGCCACAGCCGCGCTCTGCTGCCGCAAATCCTGCCGCATCGCAGACTCCAGGCGGAAACCCAGATCGTCCAGCCGCTGTTCTTGTCTGCGCAGCAAGGCAAAGAGCCGCTGTCCAGCGCGTTCTACGCTCGCCCCATTCAGCCTCTGCCTCGACTGCATCATCGCGAAGCGAGCCGCCCGGACAAGCCGGTTCTCCAGCGCGGCCACCAGCTCTTCCACCCTGTGCTGCGCTTGCGTAATCAGCTCCGCTGCTGCGCTCGGCGTCGGTGCCCGCAGGTCAGCCACAAAATCAGCGATCGTGAAATCCGTCTCATGCCCCACCGCTGAAACCACAGCCAGCCGGGAAGCTACAATCGCCCGTGCCACGCGCTCGGAATTAAACGCCGCCAGGTCCTCCAACGACCCACCCCCGCGCGCCAGCACAAGCACGTCCGCAAACGCTAATTCGTTCACGCGCTCGATCGCCGCCACAATCTCCGCCGCCGCGCTCTCGCCCTGCACCGCCGCCGGCACCAGCACCACATTCAGCCCCGCGTGCCTCCGCCCAACAATATTCAAAAAATCTCGAATCACCGCACCCGTAGGCGAAGTGACAATCGCCACCGTCCGCGGAAACGCCGGCAACGCCCGTTTGCGCTCCTGTTCAAAGAGCCCTTCCGCCTTCAGTCGCTCGCGCAGCTGCTCAAAAGCCAGTTGCAGACTACCCGCGCCCACCGGCTCCATCGTCTCGCCCACCAGCTGCAGCTGACCGCGCTGCTCGTAGACACTCGCCTTGCCCCGCACTCGCACATGCAGGCCATCCTCAGGCCGAAAGCGCAGCAGCATTGCCTGCCGCCGGAACAACACTACCGGCAGCTGTGCCTCCGCATCCTTCAGCGTGAAGTACAGATGTCCCGAGGAAGCAGGGCGCAGATTTGAGATCTCGCCCTCCACCCAAACGTCGCCAAACTCGGACTCGACAAGCTCACGCGCCTCGGTCACCAGCTCATGCACCAGCCACGTTCGGCGCACCTGCCGGCGCAGCGACGGCGCAGCCTTGTCGCGTTCCTCAGCGACAGCCTCAAAGGCAAAGCCCAACTGCGGCGAAGATGGAGTTTTAGCGGCCACCAGAATGAAGTGTATCCGGCGAGGCGCGTCCGACGCTGCGGCCAGGAAGGAGCGGCTGCTACCGCCGCAGGTAGTTCACCAGCCACATCAACAGCGAAAGCACCACGGAGATCAGCAGGCAGGTAGCAATCGGCGCATAGAAACTGCCGTGCCTGCCGCGCACCGCAATATCCCCAGGCAATCGACCCAGTGGCACTCCTGCGCGGCCAGCCAGCAGCAACACCACGCCCGCCACTGCAATCAGCAATCCCAGACCAAGCAGTAATCGGCCCAACGCCTGCATCGCTCAAGTGTAACGGTTTCACTTTTGTCAGTTTCAGGTTGCCAAATCATCCAACTCAGCAGAAGCTGATATAGCCAACTTCCATCGTCGCAGCTCAATAACTTCAGAAGATAAATTCTTACTGCCCCGCAGAGGAGGCATCATCGTGGGACATTACATCGACACTTACTGCCGGGAGGCAGCCGGTATTGGGGATTATTACGAGGAGGCCAGCGAGGCAATATTCGCTGGACCACTCCTGGTCGGGGAAAGTCACGACAAGCCTCATGCCCGGGCTATCATAGGCGATTTAATCCTGGCTGGGACGGTGTCGCGTCTATTCGTTGAAATACAGCAAATCGACATAGCCTCACGGCTGCGCAAAGAGCCATACCTGGGAAAATCCATGGAAGAGTTGCAGCAGGATAATTCGCTGAAAACGCTTTTTACCATCCTGAATGGATTCGACCTTCGTTTCAAGAATCCTCTGACGCTCGCAATGATCATCCAGGCAGCAGTCAGCAACAAGGTGAAGATCTACTTTTACGATGTTGAACACGCAAGCCCAACCACAAACGAAGGCATGCTCGTTCGCAACCGTAAAATGGCCGAGGTTTTCTCTCACAAGGCCAGGGATTTGTATGGGTATGGATCCGTAGGCCTCGTCGGCGGAGATCATCTCAAGGAAGATCCTAAGGGAGTAACAAAGAACTACTCTCTGCAAGCCAATTGCGACGGAATGAACCCCGTCATCCTCAACCTGCTCGGTGTATGGACCTGATTGACCGGGACCTAATCTGCGTTTCGACCCTTGACCACCGCCCGAAGTTCGGCGGCATAATCTTTCAGCGTAACCGCATCTTCAGCGGAGCAGCTCTCAGCCAGCATATCCTCCGCTGCCCGCGCCAACTCCGTCCCGCGCTGCATCCCAAAGGTCCCCAGCGATCCCGCCAGCTTATGTGCCGCGGCATGCGCAGCCTCGCGCTCTGTCTCGGTCAACAAGCCCGCAGTCAAAGCCTCTGCCGCGCTTTCCAGCACTGCGATGCGCTGCTCAATCTCCGGCAGAAACTTCGCCCACAGCCGGTCCAGTGCCGCAGCCATACCTGGCGGAGTCGTAGTCATAGGCAGCTTCCCAGTTCGGCCGTCTACTCCCAGCCCAGAACCTTCTCCATTTGCGAAGCCAGCGTCAGCGGATCGAACGGCTTCAGCAGCACCGCCTCCACACCCAGGTCCGCAAAGCGCCGCTGGTCCGGCCCCTGCACCTTCGCCGTCAGCAGCAGCACCGGGATCTTCGCCGTCGCCGGATTCTTACGCAGCTCGCGAAAGGTCGTCGGACCATCCATCCCGGGCATCATGACATCCAGCAGAATCGCGTCCGGCTGGTGTTCGGCTGCTCTCAGCAGCCCCTGCGCGCCAGAACTGGCTACAATCACGTCCCACCCTGCCACTGTTTCCAGGCTCAGTGCAGCTACCTGGCGAATGTCGTCTTCATCGTCAATGATTAAAATCCGGCGCGACAAAATAGAACTCCTCAAATTAAGGTCTAAGCGCCTTCAGGTCCTGGGCGCGGGACAATCCGCTTTAGCTCGGTTGCGGCGCCTCGCCCCTCAGAACCATCCTGAGGTGGCACTAAACAGAGAGTTTCCTCCATCTGACGCGATCTGCGCAGCATCGTCAAGACCAGAGACTCCAGCTGCTGCGGTTGCACCTTCGCCTTGGTCAGGAAGTGCGTCGGACCCAGCTGCAATTGGGAGCGTTCCGACGGCGCAATCTCCCGCGCCGAATAGACGACCAGTGGCAGATGCGCCAGGTCATCGTGCTGCCGCAGCCAGTCCACCACATTGAATCCGTCGCCATCCGGCAAAGACAGGTCCAGCACAATCAGCTGCGGCCGGAAGGTCATGCAGGCATCGAGCGCCGACTGCCGCGTATGCGCCAGCTTCACGTCGATCCCATCCTTCGCGAAGACCGCCCCAATCACCCGCGCCAGGTCCATATCGTCTTCCACGATCAGAATCCGCGCGTTCTCGCCCGGCGCCGAGAGGACCCGCGCCAGCTCACTCAGCAGCGTCTCATCATCCGGAGACTGCGCCACCCATCCGTCCGCGCCGGTCGGCAAGGGAAGCGACGGATTCGGATGATCCACGCTCAGCAGCACAATTGGAACTCCCGCTGCTGCCGGCTCCAGCCGCAGTCGAGGCAGAATCTCCCATCCGTTCAACCCATCCAGCGATATATCCACCAGGATTGCTTCGATCCCCGCCAGTCCCGGTCCCGGTACTCCAGTCGCATTGTTCCGCGCCGCCTCATCCGCAGCCGAACCCGCCGCGACCGCGGCCAGCGTCTCATCGACCGACCCAGCCTCGACCACGTGATAGTTCTGCCTGCGAAGCTGGTTCGCCACCATGTTGCGCGTCACCGCATTCGCGTCCGCCACCAGAATCCGTCCCCGATCCAGTTCCAGCATCGGCGAATTGGCAAGACCGCTCGCGCTCTGCACCGGGTGATAGGGAAGCGTCACGCGGAAAGTCGATCCGCACACGGGATTGCGTTCCGCCCAGATATTGCCGCCGTGCTGCTGCACGATCGTCCGGCAGATGGCCAGACCAAGTCCGCTGCCGCCCTTCTGCCGGGAATCGGAAGCGTCCACCTGCTGAAAACGGTCGAAGATCGTATCCAGCTTGTCTGCCGGAATCCCGCGGCCCTGGTCGATCACCGAAACCATGATCCCGTGTATATCTTCGCGCAGCGTCACCGCCACCGTCGCACCCTCCGGTGAGAACTTCACCGCATTGGAGAGCAGATTGGTGATCACCTGCAGCAGCCGGTCCGGGTCCGCCGAGAGCCGCACGTCGTTGGCATCGTGAATCAGTTGAATGCCCGCAGCATCCGCCACTGGCTGCATCCCATCGATCGCCTGGCGCACAATCTCGTTCAGCAGCACCGGCCGGAAGGTCAGCGGCTCGCGTCCGCTCTGGATCCGCTCCAGATCCAGAATGTCGTTGATCAGCCGCACCAGCCGGTCGGAGTTCGAAAGCGCAATGCGCAAGAGGTTCGCCGCCTTGTCACTCATATTGCCCAGCAGCCCCGCCGAAAGCAGCCCCAGGGCTCCGCGAATCGAGGTCAGCGGCGTTCTCAACTCGTGGCTTACCGTGGACACAAACTCGTCCTTCATCCGGTCCAGCGCAAATCGCTGGCTGATATCCCGGAAGCTCAGCACCGATCCGGAAAGGCGTCCCTGGTCCTGCATCGGAGTCAGAGAAAACTCCGCCGGGAAGGAACTTCCATCACGCTTGTAAACCGTCGTCTCCGCTGAAGTCGAGGACTTCCGTGTCAGCGCCCGCAGCAGCACGCAGTCCGCGCCGCACTTGCTGCTCGCCGGCATCAGCCCATGCAACAGGTCATGCAGCGATTGGCCGGCCAGGTCCTGGGGCTCTGCGCCCAGCAGCCGTGCCGCCGCTGGATTGACAAGGCTGGTAAGCCCATTGCGATCCGTCGCGCAAATCCCATCCTCGATCGTGTCCAGCAGAATCTCCTGCGTGCGGTGCAGCTCCTCCACGCGATCCTGCTCTCGCGAGCGCGCCAGCATCTGTCCCAGGGACGCCGTTACCGTCTCCAGCGTCGCCATCGTTTCGCGGTCTTCTCGGAACTTCTGCTGTGTGTAGAACTCCAGAATCGCAATCAGCCGGTTGCCGACCCGTACCGGCACCGCCCAGCCGGAAACCAGGTCATGCCGCAGCGCCGCCTGTACCCGTGTCGACGGCTTGACGACCGCCGAAAGCTCTTCCATCCACACCGGCCGCCCAAGCACCCAGGCTCGCCCCGGCAGATCAGGCCCACGCCCGATCGACTGCCCCATGCTCTCCTGAATCAGCCCTTCGCTGCGCCTGCCCGGCGCACCCCACGCGGAGTGGAACTGCAGTTGTTCCTCATCCACATCGTTCAGCGTCCAGAGCACCGAGACGTCCCACCCCTGCGACAGGCATACCGACTCCAGGATGCGCATCGCGGCAACCTCCGGCGAAGCGCTCTGTCCGATAATCTGGCTCACCACCAGTTGCAGCGCCAGTCGCCGCTCGCGCTGCTTCTGTGGCGTAATATCCCGTAACATGCAGCGGACCGCCAGCGGATTGTCGCCCTTCTGCCGCCGGCTCAGGCTCAATTCCAGGTCCAGCACACGGCCATCCACCGTATGCGTCCGCACCGGAGCCCGTTCCACCGTCTGCCCGTCCAACGCTAACCTGAAGAGCCGCCCAACTTCCGGCCGGCAATCCGGACTGAAGACCATCTCCAGCGATTCCAGCCGGTTAAAATCGGCATCATTCAGCCCAAAGCACGACTTCCAGACCGGGTTCACGTCCGTAAACTGCCCCGTCGGGCTGAGCGTTGCGATCATCTCATTGGTGTTTTCAAAGAGATCCCGATACCGCTCCCGCGACTCCCGCAGCGCCCGCTCCTGACGGTGGCTGAGCGTCTGGTCCAGCGCAACCGCCATGATCCCGGTCGCCTTGCCTTCTGCATCCCGAACTGCCGATAGATACAGCACCGCCGGAAACGTGCTCCCGTCATGCCGCCGCAATTGCAGGTCGATTCCGCGTAGCTGGCTCGGCGGAAACTGCAGCACATAGTTCACGCAGTCGCGCATCGGGTCCGCTGTCCCCGGCTTGCTTCCGCCCGGATGCAGCTTGCGCAGCCATTGACCGATGCGATCCAGCTCACCCGGCGCAAAAACCTCCGTCATCTGCGCCTTGCCCACCACCTCCGCAGCCCGCACCCCCAGGCTCCGCTCCGCCGCAGGATTCAGGTAGATGAATCGCCCATTCAGATCCGTCGCCAGCGCCATCGGATTGGTGGAGAGCAACAGAGAGTCCGCCAATAACCCACGCGCGACCTTCTTCTTGCTTCCCTCATCCGAGGTCGGCGGAAACAAGAACATCAGCAGCAACGGTACGCCGCCCGCCAGAACCGCGGCAAAGACCAGCTGATTGACCTGCGGACCCCAGAACAGACGTATCGCCGCGCCGGCCAGGACATACCCAGCCACGCAACCCGTCAGGATCAGCAATGCATGCGAGTTCTGCTTCTTCAAGTGGATTCGCCCGTGTGATTCGCGTTCCGCGCCCCCGCTGTGCCCTTTGGAGTAGGACAACTCTGGCCCGCGAATATCTACAACTTTAGTGTTACGCTATTACACCTTTGGTAATCGGGCAAGAATTTAATTCTCGAAGCTCGCACGGAAGTTTCATGCGGCCCCTCTTTGTTGCTTCGCAATCTCATTCGCTGCCCGTTCTAATTCCATCAAAAGCTATTCAAATCATACATTTAACCATAACAGCATAGCTTCCGTCACAGACTCTCCTATACTTTCCGTATATGGACACCGCTCTGCTCCGCCGCGTCGCCGTCTCTGCCGCAATCGCATCTTTCCTGCTTCCGTCCATGGCTTTCGCATGGGGCAACGATGGCCATCGCCTCGTCAACCGGCTCGCTGCGTCCACCCTGCCCGCCGATGTGCCGGCTTTCCTGCGTTCTCCTTCCGCCATCGAAGAGATCGAATACCTCGGCCCCGAGCCCGACCGCTGGCGTTCCCGTGCCGAGCCTGAGTTGAATGCAGCCCAGGCTCCTGAGCACTTCCTCGACCTCGAACCTGCCGACGCCCTCGGACCGCTTCCGCGCAATCGTCTCGACTTCGAGGCCAGCGTCTTCGCCCACGGCCAGCGCCCGGAAAAGGTCGGCCTCCAGCCATGGGAAACACTGGAAGTCTGGCAACGCCTCAAGGCCGCTCTGCGCGAGTACCGCCGTCTCTCCGCCGCCACTCCCGCCAACCCAAAAGATCTCGCCAGCCCGAAAGATCTCGCAAGCGTCGAACAGGCCGCCATCTTCTACGCCGGCTGGCTCGGCCACTACGTCGGCGACGGCTCCCAACCCCTGCACACCACCATCAACTACGACGGCTGGGCGCTCAAGGACAACCCCAAAGGCTTTTCCACGGCGCACGGCATCCATTGGCGCTTTGAAGGCACCTTTGTCGCTGCCAATCAGCCCGCCATTGCTGCTGAAGCTCAGAAGGATATGGCGGAGCCCAAGGCCATCTCCGGCGACATCTTCGACAGCTACGTCGCCTACCTGCGCCACTCCGCCACCATGATCGACGATGTCTATGCCTTCGACAAAGCCGGAGCCTTCACCGACTCAGGCACTCCCGAATCGCGCAGCTTTACCGCCAGCCGCATCGCCGCCGGCGCCAGCGAACTTCGCGATCTCATCTACACCGCGTGGCTCGAAAGCGCAAAGCCAGTCGCGGATCGCTACTAATCCACCCCGCTACCAGCTTGGTATTTGTGAAGAGCGAGCCGATTTCGCTAGCCGGCTTGGTCAGTCGGCTTGCATGACCGCTGCACGCCGCGAAACCAGGTGCAGTACCGGCGTCAACAGCAGGGTCATCAGCAGCAGCGCCGGCCCAGCCGCCAGCACCCAGGCCAGCAGGGCGTGTCCAAAGAGCCCGCCCATCTGCCCCATCGTGTGCCACGGAGCAGCCACCACCTGGGCCGCGAGCTTGCTCCGGTCCAGCGTCATCAACGACGCCCCGGGGAACATCCACTGCCCCAACTTCATAAATGGAATCAACAGGATCATCTGAAACGGCATCGCTAGCCAGTTCGCTGCCTGGATCGCCGGCATGTTCAGCCCAAAGAGCATCGCCAGCAGCGCACAAATCCCCGTCGTCACACCCAGCAGCGGAATGCACCCGATCGCAAACCCCAGTGCCAGAGTGAACGCCAGCTGCCTTGGCTCCAGGCCGGAGCTGAGCCACGCCAACATCTTGTTTTGCGCCTGTTCCTGCGCGGCGCGCCATTGGCCGGCCTGCCCAAATCGGGATGAAAGAAACTCCTGCATACTTGGTCAGAGTATCGGCAGGCCAAATAAGTTGCTGTAGAGGGGCGTGAATATTTTTTAATCGATACCAAAGACGTACCAACAAAATGAACAAATTCCAAAGTAGGTGGCAAATCCGCGTCAACTTCGCAACAGCCGCCGCTTCCGCAACGCCGCCACCACCTGCTCCACTTTGAAATCCAGCGGGTCGGTTCCGTCCACCACCAGGTCCGCGATCTCTGCCATCGGACGAACGAACGCCAGCCCGCACGGACGCACCGTCGCGTCATACTGCCGTCGTACCGACTCCGGATCGCGGGCCCGCTCATCCACATCCCGCTTGAGCCGTCGCGCAAAGCAGACATCATCCGGCGTATCCACGTAAACGCCAAGCTGATAAAACGGACGCAACTCCGAATAGCTCAACGTAAAGAGCCCCTCCACCACCACGACCGGCCCTGGTTGCACCGTCTCCGTCGCCCCAGGCACTGTCGTATACGCAGCAAAGTCATACACCGGCCGCTCGATCGCCCGACCCGCAGCCAGCGCGGCAATATGCTCCGCCAGCAGCGCCGTGTCCATCATCGCCGGATCGTCAAAGTTGACCTTGGTGCGTTCTTCCCATGGCAGATGCCCCAGGTCGCGATAGTAGCTGTCCAGCGAGAAGTGGATGCCGCCCAGCGCCCGCGCCAGCTCCGCCGCCAGCGTCGTTTTACCCGACCCGGATGCCCCGGCCACTGCCACCATCACGGGAGGGAAGGGAAGCCGCGGTTCGCCGTTGCTAACCCCACTCATGCAATTGGCTCCGCGCCATAGCCACCCCGCGCCGCAATCGCCGGCACCACCCGCTGCAGCAGGCTCGCCAGCCGATGCTGCGCCTTCCCGCCCGCCTCAAAGACCTCTTCATGGCTCAGCGGCGTCTGGCTGATCCCCGCCGCCAGGTTCGTCACGCAGCTGATCCCCAGCACCTCGATCCCCATATGCCGAGCCACAATCGTCTCCGGCACCGTCGACATCCCCACTAGGTCCGCCCCCAGGTTGCGAAAAGCGCGAATCTCCGCCGGCGTCTCAAAGCTCGGCCCCGGCGTCGCCAGATACACGCCCTCCGTCAGATACAGCCCGTCTTCTCGCCCGGCCTTGTGCGCCAGATCGCGCAGCCCGCGCGAATACGCCTCCGTCATATCGAAGAAGCGCAACCCCGTCTTTGCCCCATCCCCAAACCGCGCCTCGTTCGGCCCATTCAGCGGATTGAATCCCAGCAGGTTGATGTGATCTGAAAGCAATACCAGGTCGCCCACCCGCGCACTCAGGTTGATCCCGCCCGCTGCGTTGGTGAGAATAGCCGTCCGAATCCCCAACTGCCCCAGCACCCGCATCGGAAAAGTCACCTGCTGCGGCGAATACCCCTCATAAAAATGCACCCGCCCCTGCATCACAATGACCGGCACACCATTCAGCCGTCCAGCAACAATCCGCCCTGAATGCCCTTCAACGGTTGACTGCGGAAAGTGCGGAATCTCTGCATAAGGCACAACAGCGGTCGTCTCTATAGCCTCAGCCACAGCCCCAAGCCCGGACCCCAGCACAACCCCAATCCGAGGCTCCAGCGTCCCCAACCGCGACTTCAGAAAGCCAGCGGCTTCGTTTACATCGTTAAAGTAAGTCATAGAGTTGCGAATGCCTCGCCCTCAGGATAGCTGCTTACACCCGCGCCCTCGTTGTGCTTATTCCGCAGGTTTGCCCAGCAGATTCGCGCGCATGCTTTGATTCTCTGGATGAATCCGAAAATTCCCGTACAGCAACTCTCGCAGCACCGGCGTCGGACGGCCATACCAGCTTCCCCATGACAGGGGCGTCTCTCCATGCATATCTCTCGCGTCAAGAATCGCGCCTGCGTCTTTCAGTATCCGGATCGTCCCGGCCTCGCCGAAGGCCGCAGCGCGGTGCAGCGGAGTTTCACCCTTGGTCCGGCAATCGCGCATGAATGCGCCCGTCTCCGCTCCCGGCTTGGTCGCCACATTCGGGTTCGCGCCATGCGCCAGCAGCACCTGCAACACCCGGTCGTAGACTTCGCGGTCAGTCTTCGCCAACGCATTGTGCAGCGGAGTTTCGCCGCTATCCTCTGACACCGCATTGGCATCAGCGCCGTGTTCCAGCAAAAACTGGCAGAGCTGCCAATGCCCGTGATAGCTGGCACTCCCAATGCCAAGATCCTCGCCCAGCGACTCTAGCCGCTCGCCCTCGGAAAGCAGCAACCGAATCGCGCTGACATCCCCGTAGTACGAGCAATGCTGAATCAGCGAAACGCTGTCACCATCTTTGTAATCGGCAGCAAACCCGCTCGCCAGCAAGTCGAAGACGGAATCAGTCCGTCCATCCGCGAGCCTGCGAATCAGCTTGTCTTGTTGTAATTGGCTCACGGCAAATCCCTCCGCGCTCACCCCAGAAATATCCCAGCAATCGAGGCCGAAATCAGATTCGCCATCGTCCCCGCCAGCATCGCCCGAATCCCCAGCTTGGCCAGATCATTCCGCCGCTCCGGCACCAGCGCCCCAATCCCGCCAATCTGCATCCCAACGGATCCGAGATTCGCAAAGCCGCACAGCGCAAACGTCGCAATCGTAAACGACCGCGGATCGAGCTGCGCCTTCTGCGTCCCCAGCGAGATATAGGCAATCACCTCGTTCAGCGCCATCCTCGTTCCCAGCAGATTGCCAATCGCCCCCGCATCCTTCCACGGCACCCCAATCAGCCACGCCACCGGCGCAAAGACAAAGCCCAGAATCTGTCCCAGGCTCCCCGGAAACCACAGATGCCCCAGGTGAATCCAGTTCAGCAAGCTGTCCAGCAGTGCCACCAGCGCCAGAAAACTCACCAGCATGATGCCCACATTAAAGGCCAGCTTTCCGCCGTCCAGCGTCCCGCGCGCAATCGCCCCAATCAGGTTCTCGTCCGCATGCTGCTCGTCCTTAGGGATAACCACGCGGCCTTCCGTCGCCGGCACCTCCATCTCCGGCACCAGCATCTTGGCCATCACAATCGTCCCCGGCGAAGTCATAATCACCGCGCTCAGCAGATGCCGCGCCTCAATCCCCTGCGAGATATACATCGCCATAATCCCGCCCGAGACATGCGCCATCCCGCTGGTCATGATCGTCATCAGCTCCGACCGCGTCGCCCCGCTCAAAAACGGACGAATCGTCAGAGGCGCCTCCGTCTGCCCCATGAAGATCGAAGCCGCCACATTCATGCTCTCCGCGCCCGAGATGCGCATCGTCTTCAGCATCACCCAGGCCAGCGCGCGAATGATGATCTGCATCACGCCAATGTGATAGAGCATCGCAAAAAAGGCCGAGATAAAGATGATCGTCGGCAGCACCTGGAAGGCAAAGATCGATCCGGCATTGGGATGCCCATTCGCCGCCAGCACATCGCCAAAGACTCCCGCGTTCGGCAGCCCCAGCTCGCCAAAGAGAATCTTCGTTCCGGCAAAGGTCGCGGCCAGCATATTCTGCACCACGCCGCCCGCCCAGGCCATCGCTCGCTGCCCGTAGTCAAAGCGCAGCACCAGGAAGGCAAAGACAATCTGCAGGCTCAAGCCCCAACCCACTGTCCGCCAGCGAATCGCCCGGCGATTCGTCGACCCCAGCCAAGCCGCCACCAGCACGGCCAAAATTCCCAGCACCCCAACAAATCTCTGCAAAAGGCAAGCTCCTCACGCGTAGACGCAAGAGAGGCGCGTAAACACCGGCAATCTCTGCGATGAATTGTGTATTACCTTACAGCATCGCGAGCCGCTTAGCCCTGCTTCTTGGCAAGATGGCCTTCCGCCTTCTCCCGCGTGAGGATCGCACTCACCAGCGGCACCGGTTCCGGCTTCGCCTCCGAGAAGACAGTCGCCTTGCGCAGCAGCGCCTCCGGCTCATCCAACATCACCTCGCGCGTCGCATACAGCGTAGCCAGCGGCTGCCCCTTCTCGACAAACGCCCCACGCCGCGCGTGAAAGCGAATCCCGGCATGCGGATCCACCGGCTCACCCGCCTTCTCTCGCCCCGCGCCTGTCCGCTGCACCGCCCATCCCAGCATCGTTGTATCCATAGCCGAGATATAGCCCGTCTCCCACGCGTCCACCACCCGCGTCCCCCCCGGCCGATGAAAGTCGCCTTGGTCGAAGACGGATGCATCTCCCCCTTGGGCTTCCACCATCTGCAAAAATGCCGCGACCGCAGAACCATCCGCCATCACGCTCTCTGCCATCCCATAGCCTTCTTCCGGACTCTTGGCCTTGCCTCCAAGATGAATCATCCACCCCGCCAGAATCAGCGAAAGCTCCCGCAAATCCTCGCTCTCAGCCGGTCTCTTCCCACGCAGCACTTCCACAGATTCCACCAACTCAATCCAATTGCCCGCAGCGGCCCCCAGCGGTTGCCCCATATCCGTCATCAGCGCCACCGTGCGCGTCCCCGCAGCCTCGGCCGTCGCCACCATCAGCGCCGCCAGGTATTCGGCATCCTCACGCTTGCGCAGAAATGCCCCCGAACCCGTCTTCACATCCAGCACCAGCGCATCCAAACCCGCTGCAAGCTTCTTGCTCAGGATCGAAGCGCAGATCAGCCCCGGACTCTCCACCGTTCCCGTGCGATCCCGCAGCGCATACAACACTCGATCCGCCGGCACCAGCTCCGGCGTCTGGCTCACAATCGAGCATCCAACCCGCGCCAGCACATCCTCAAACTCCATCAGCGACAGCGCCGTCCGATACCCCGGAATAGCCTCTAGCTTATCCAGCGTTCCACCGGTATGCCCCAGCGCGCGGCCTGAGATCATCGGCACCGCCACGCCGCAAGCCGCCGCAATCGGCGCCACCAGGAAGCTCGTCTTGTCTCCGACCCCGCCTGTCGAGTGCTTATCGACCGCGACCTTCCCCAGCCCCGCCGGCGAAAACTTCGCCCCCGAGTCCCGCATCGCCACCGTCAGCGCGCGAATCTCGTCCAGCTGCAGGCCATTCAGCCACGCCGCCATCAGCCACGCCGCAAGCTGCTCTGGAGGAGTGCTGTTGTCCGCCGCGCCGCGAACAAGAAAGCGAATCTCTTCTTCCGTAAGTTGCCCGCGGTCGCGTTTCTTGCGAATGAGATCGATCGTGTGCAGGTTGGTGGACATCTTGAAACACCCTCGTATCGTATATTCGATCTTCTTAAGACTAATCGTTCCTGCCGAGCCTTCTGAGCAAAGGCCGTTTTGCCATCGTCGCTAAGTTCATAAAAGACCCAAAAATTACACATGGCTCGAGCTCGCGACAGACATGGCGCCGTCGAGAGGCAAACAAAGTCACTCAGTCGGGGATAGGACTCAAGCGTTTACGCTGGACAGGGAATCAGAAGAAGCTTATGACTGACCTATACCAGTTGGAACGCCGGAGTTTACACAATGTTGACCCACTGGCCTAAGGTTAAGCACCTTGTTCTGATAGCCGTTGGTTATCTCTGCCTGCATGCGTTATGTGTCCTCCTAGCCATGCCCAGGCCTTTGGCTGCGTCCTATCCATTCATGGTGACTGCGCCCTGCCTCGCGTTGGCAGCTTGTTGCTGGCGAGTCAGGGGCCACCCTGCACCGATCCGATTACCATGGATCTTGATTTGTATCGGCCTGCTTCTTTGGATATCCGGCATCACGTTGTCGGCATGGGAGGACTTGGCGGAACACCTTTCGCCCACCGTCGCCTATTTCTCAGATCTCATTTTCTTCCTCTACGGTGCGCCTATCCTGCTCGCTATCTCTGCGCCTACAGAAAGCGAGCGGATTCCAGGCTTTCTCTGGCTGGACAGTTTGCAGGCAGTCATCACGGCTTATCTGGTCTACGTCACTCTCTTTGTTACCCTCCCGTTCACGCATCAGGCGCTCCAGTCGATCCCTGTCTCCCGACTGTCTTTGACGTATAACATCGAAAACCTCGCCTTGGCATGCGGAGCCACGCTGCGCCTGCTCGCTCACCCAAGAAAGGTAGAAGACCGCCGCTTCTACCAGGCACTATCCAGCTTTCTGTGGGCCTATTTTGCCTGCGCCGGAATCTACAACTCAAAGGTGCTTCCATTGCAGGAGCAGACCGGACTCTATGACTTGCTCGTCGACGCGCCATTCCTGCTGCTCGCTGTGCTATCCCTCCGCCCGTCTAATCAAGAATCAGAAGCGCCGGCAGGCTTTGACAGCAAGCCGCTCGCTCTCTTCATCGACAACGCCAGCCCCGTACTCTATACCCTCGCGCTTCTGGCGCTTGGCTTCGCTAATCTCCGTCTTCACTTCTATCTTGGTGTCATCTCCGTCGTTATCGCTCTCATTGTCTACGCCATCCGCTCTTCCACGCTCCAGAGCAGATATATGCAATCACAGCGAGCCCTGCGCGACGCACACGACCGCCTTGAAGCTATGTCGCTTCAAGATGGACTGACCGGTGTCGCCAACCGGCGTTGCTTTGATCAAAGGCTCGATCTGGAATGGCACCGCGCCCTGCGCATGCATCATCCACTATCGCTGCTGCTCATCGACATCGACTACTTCAAGAATCTGAATGATC
>Ga0206974_1048_pt1 | contig 29498 bp, 27 predicted proteins | sample Alteio_BWOrgHeat_84_FD_152920 | JGI IMG/M metagenome (GOLD analysis project Ga0206974, IMG submission 152920) | Enriched cells from forest soil in Barre Woods Harvard Forest LTER site, Petersham, Massachusetts, United States -... | ecosystem: Environmental > Terrestrial > Soil > Temperate forest >... | reverse complement strand
CACCGTACAGACCCAAAGTGAGTTTTTGATCAAGTAATTTCATGTAAACATTTCCCCTTACTTTTTTGAATATGTCATTTTCAGGTTTAGCACTATTGCCATTACCTACTTGAACCATATAACCAAGCAACATCGGTTTATCTCCTTCTTTTGCTGACCATGCCGTACCTTGCAACGAAACGCCCATATCGGATGAAGCGTCAATATTATGCATATCCATAATTGTTCTTGCAACTGAGCGGTAGCCCCAAAGTGGCTCTGTGTTATTGGCTGTTGCAAATGAGAGTGTCGGCATTTGTCCTATAATCAGGTTACTTTTTGGGAAAATATCTGCCCACTTCAAATAGAGGTATTTTAAATAAACGGAATTGCTTCCACCGGCATCCAAATTAGTACCCGGAGTGCCTCCAAGTTCTTCGTGTGCCAAAACTGCGTAAGCAGAAAATTTCGGAGAGAAATTGTAATCATATCCCAAATATGCCCTCCTGATTTGGAACATATTCGTATTTGGATTCGAATTGGGATCGGGATTAGCGGCTGTAGGTGCTGTTCCTTTGTAAGCAACATTTCCTCCTCCTCTGGCAAGTGAATCTCCGTGTAATTTATAAGAATAATCGCCAAACGAATAACCCCAAAAATTTCCACTGGGTTTGAATTCTTCATTTGAGGTTTGCGCATAACTTTTCATCGTGAAAGAAAAGAATGCGATGAAGGCTAAGAGAGAAAGTTTTTTGTAGTGTAGGTTCATATTTTTTTCATTTAGTTGTTTGAGTTTTTATACAGCAAAAGTGAAGTCATGAGATTAACTCTATATGACCTCAATGTTAAGTTTGCGTTAAGTAAAAAGCTATTGTTAAGAAAATGTAAACACAGTGATCCTCTTTATTTGCAGCGTTCTAAAGCATTTGTAACGATTACTCATTAACAATATGAAGGAAGATGAAACGATATTTCTTAATATGATCTTCAGTTATATTTGAAAAAATAAAAACTCAAATGGAGTTTAAAGAAAGGAAAACTATTACGTGCAGACAATGTTATAAATCTAATTCATGAAAAAAAATCTCCTTATCATTTTGCTCTTTTGCAGCAGTTATTTGTTACTGATTCCTTATAAAGCCATGGGACAAAGTCCTGAACTTGCCATGCGTAATTTCGCATCGGTACAGATCAAAAAAGGAGTACGTGCAATCGGTATGGGAGGGAATGGCGCAACATGGGGAAATTATTCTTTGATATACCGCGATACTTCCACTGCATTGGTGGATGCGGGAATCACGACATATACGAACAATAATGCATTTAGTTTTACCGCTGTAGGAGTAACCACTACTGATCTGTGGCATGGATTAGCCATTTACGCCATTGCGCAATCTCAATATGCCGGCAATATTTCAACGTCATTGAGTTCACCCGGTTTGGGTAGTGGCTCAGTTCCGGTGCATGGCGATGGCAGTGATCAGGGAATCTATTTGAAAGCGGCTATGCCGATAGGAAAAGGATTTTCTGTTGGAGTATTAGTTTCGTATGAGCGTTCACAATTTAATGGTCTTTCTGATATCAATCCGTCTGATTATATCCGCTATCATACCGATTGGCGGCCATCTGTAGGAGGTGGAATTACCTGGCAACCCAACAAAAAAATATTGATAGGATTTCGAGGCAAATATGATACCGACTGGGAAGTGAGAACAGATAAAACAGGAACTGCAAGCGGATTGAATTCATCAGGTGAGTACCGTTTGGGAATTGCAATGGTAGTTTGGGAAGGAGCGATAATTGATATTGGAGGAACAGCTGTTACACGCAATAATCAAATTTATAATTCCAATACTTCAGACGTGAGACCTAATCTTGGATTTGAACAACATTTATGGAAGCGTCATCTTGCATTAAGAGCAGGTTTTGATGAATCTTCACCCACGTGCGGATTCAGTGCACGGTATGGTTCCATGCATTTAGATATGGCATATATTCGTGATCTCGGCATGGCACGTGTTGGAAATTTATATGGCACAAACAGTAATTCGTTCATTGCTACTTTTACTCTGAATTTTGCGGCAATAAAGAAGCAATAAGTATCAAGCAGATCATGCAGAGCCCTCCAATCATTAATTATATCTTCTGAATAACGTTTACACTTATGTTCAGTGGTTGTGATCATTCCCAAAATTTCTGAATATCTTTGAGAAGCCCTAACGAAAAAAAAATATGCCACACATTATTATCATATCATCAAGTGTAAGAACTGGAAGGAACAGCCACAGGGTTGCGTTGTATTTCAAAACCTATCTCGAATCAAACAACCTTTCAACAGTTGAGATTCTTGATTTGAAAGAATATAATTTCCCGTTGTTTGATGAACGGTTGCGCTTTCAAAAATCTCCTACAGCTAAAATGCTTGATTTTGCAAACAAGGTAAAAACAGCTGATGGCATTTTGATCGTCACACCGGAATACAACGGAGGCTATCCTGCAAGTTTAAAAAATGTAATTGATCTGTTGTATGAAGAATGGCACCGGAAACCCGTTGCAATTTCAACCGTTTCGGATGGAAGTTTCGGTGGCACACAAGTGATCACATCCTTGCAGTTCTCACTTTGGAAAATCCGTGCATGGACAGTTCCTGCAATGTTTCCTGTTCCAAAAGTTGATGAGGCATTTGACGAAAATGGAAATCCCGCAGATAAAATTGCAACAGATAAACGGGCAAAAAAATTTATTGATGAATTACTCTGGTGTATTGAAGCAAAAAATAAAATGACGATCTGACGTAACTATTTTTTGAAATATATTTAATAAAATTAATATCAAACAGATGTGAACAATACATTAAAAAGTTATCTGGTAATTCCTGGACACTTAATAACAGGTCTTATAATTGTTGCTGGTATTCAACAATTAAAATTACCGGTTTGGTTGAATACTTCTGTTTTGATTTTTATAGCGTTTCTTTTTCTCAACCTCGCACATTTATATGTATTCAAATTAAAAAATGAGATCAACGAATTCTGGTCTTTACGAAAAATGTATTATTTCCCTGTTGGAATTATCGGAGGCGGATTGATCTCAATAAGTCCAACGATCATCGGACTACTTACAAAACAAATATCCTTTTCGGAAATTACTTTCAATCCTGCTTTCTCCCTGAGTTCAATTTTGCTGACATTTGTGATAATCAGTTGGGAAGAGTTGTGGTTCAGGGGAATTTTTCTGAACTATTGCAACAGGCATTTATCTGCAATCAACCTTTCTCTTACAATAGGATTTTTATTTATGCTCGCTCATGCGTTAAATCCAAAAATGGATTTGCTTAAAACCGGTCCGACATTATTTTTTGCAGGTGCGTTGTTAACTATTTTATACTTCTATTACAAAACAATCTGGTTACCTCTCGGACTTCATTTCGGCAATAATTATTTAGGTTCAATTATAGAAACAAAATCTGAAACGGATATGTTGTTTGGAAATGAAGGGTATATGGGAGCAATTATTTTGGCAGCACTTTTCATACTATTTCTCGTTAAAACAAAAAAGTCAGATGCTCTGAAACAATAGACAGATGCTCATTTGTTAGAGTAAAAAAGCAGTTCGCATGAATAGTTGTGTTTGTGCATCGTGAGAAAATATTCTTACTTCACATTCAACGCCTGTCCTTCTTTTATACTTTCAGATGCATCGCTCACAATAATATCTCCGGCAGATAAATTTCCGAATACTTCAATTTTGTCAGCGTTTTCATTGCCTTTACTCACTTCAATACGAAGTGCTTTTCCATTTAAAATTTTTATTACAAAGAGTTTTTCTGTTGATGAAACCAATGCGGATTTCGGTATCACCCATGAACGTGCATCGTTTGAAAGTTTGATGTCAACATGCGCATACATACCCGGAAGCAACTCTTGAGAAGTATTTGCAACATCCATTTCGATCATTTCCGAACGGATCTTTTGTTCAAGTCCACCTGAAATTCTACTCACATTTGCCGTAAATATTTTTCCCTGAAGGGCGTTTACCGAAAAGTTTATTTTACTGTTTTGTTTTATTTCACTGGAATAAATTTCAGGAACTGCCACTACCAAACGAAGCTTATCCTGCTGCGCTAGTTTTAATAACGGCTGTTCCGAACCCTTTCCGGAAGGTCCTACAAACGCACCGGGATGCACATTTCGTTCAGTGATGATTCCATCAAATGGTGCGGTGATGGTCAGATAATTTTCTAAACTCTTTACGGCTTTATAATTTGATACTGCAGAATTCCATTCACCACTGTCGGATTGCATTTTTGATAACGTTGTTTCGAGATCATTCGGTGAAACTGCTCCGGGAGTTTTCGATGCGTCAAGCAATCGTTTGTATGTTGAACGGCTTGCACGGTATGCTGCTTCCTTCGCACTTAATTTTGATGCGGCTTCGGCTAACTGCGATTGCAATTCGGGTGCATCAAGCATTGCAAGCACTTCGCCTTTTTTTACTTTTGATCCGCGGTCAACCGGAATTTCTTTCACAAAACTGCTGAGCTTTGCATAAATATCGACTTCTTCGAAAGCTTTTAATTCACCCGGTAAGCGAACATTTTGAACAATTGTGTCGTGTTCAATTTTATAAGTATTCAGAGAAAAATTTGTTGAATCTTTTTCTCCCGATGTTGAATTTTTATGAGAACCGCATGAACTCAAAATAAAAAGAGTTGACAGAATAAAAATAAATTGATAGATATATTTTTTCATTTTTTGTTACTGATTATTTTTTAAAAAATTTACTGTTTCTGTCTTCAGGATCCAGTGAACCGGATTGAACTGATGATGTTTTTTGCACTGATGCAAATATCATCGGAAGGATTAAAAGTGCTGCAAAAGTGGAAGCAATCAACCCTCCGATAACCGCTCTGCCTAATGGTGCAGTTTGATCTCCTGCTTCTCCCATTCCTGTTGCCATCGGTATCATTCCCACGATCATCGCGAGACTTGTCATTAATATTGGCCGCAATCGTGAACCTGCCGCACGAAATGCAGCCACAGAAGAATCATTTGTTGTCAATCTGATTTGTTCTGCATTTGTAATTAATAAAATGGCGTTTGCTACTGAAACTCCGACACTCATGATGATTCCCATGTATGACTGCAAATTGAGCGTTGAACCTGTTATCAACAGTGCGATCAAACTTCCTGTTAACACAGCAGGAATAGTTGACAATACCACAAATGAAAGTTTGAACGATTGAAAATTGGCGGTGAGCAATAAAAATATTACGATGATGGCAAGCAATAATCCGGATTGCAAGCTGTCTAATGTTTCTGTCAATAATTTCACCAAACCTTTTAATTCAACTGTCAAACCTTTTGGAGGAACACCAACAGATGCAATTGCTTTTTGAACATCAACAGATGCTGAACCCAGATCTTTGTCAAAAATATTTGCCGTAACCGTTATCAATCTTCTTGGTCCGCTTCGATCGTATTCCGCAATAATGGTATCAATTTTCAATGTGGCAACATCGGCAAGTATCGGTCTTGACTTTCCTTTCATCAATGGGATTTCCATCATATCATTCATGCTTTGCATTAAATGTTCAGGTACTTCAACCTGTACCTGGTAAGCGTATCCGTTGCTTTCATCCAACCAGTAATTTTTTTCAGTGAACCTGCTTGATGAAGTGGAAGCTGTGAGTGATCTTGAAATTTCTGTTGCGGTTAAACCCAATTGCCCTGCTCTTTCACGGTCAATATTTATTTTGATAACAGGATAGGAAATGGGTTGAGCAATTTGCACATCACGTAAATAGGAAATGCTTTTCATTTTAGTCAAAATCTTTTCTGCAAAATCTTTTGATTGTTCAAGATTTTTTCCGGCAACAATTATTTCAATCGGTGTTGGAGAACCCTGACTCATTATTTTATCTGTGAGTTCTATCGGTTCAAATGAGATCCTCAGATCAGGAATTTCCTTTTTGATTTCTGCACGCAGTTTTTCTTTCAGGTCATCCATTTTCGCTTTATAGTCTTCCGAAAGATTTACCTGTAACACCGCTTCGTGCGGACCACTGTTAAAAACCAGAATATTACTTGTTGCATACGATGAAGGCTGCAATCCGATATACGCAGATGAGATCGCAACATTCTCTTTTCCCCCAACAGTTTTATTGATTATTTTTAATACCTGAAGCAATTTATCTTCTGTACGTTCAATGCGGGTTCCGTCAATTGACTTGATGCGAAGTTGGAATTGACCTGCATTAACACGGGGCAAAATATCTTTTCCGATAACTAAAAAAAACAGTGCGATCAATCCAAAACAAACAACAACATAAGAGGTGATCACCAGCTTACTTTTCTTCATTAATTTTTGAAGCAGATTTAAAAAACCGTGTTTGAATTTTTCAAATTTCCCTTCTTCTTTCGGATGTTCAGAATCTTCTTTTATTTGTCTGACCTCAGCTTTGTCCAATGCCAATGTTGCGTGAACATGATGTTGCTTGAATTTATCTGTTTTTAAAAACCAGTTTGCAAGGATCGGTACCAACGTTTGCGCGATAAAAAATGAAGCGATCATTGAAAATCCAACTGAAAGAGATAACGGAAGGAACATTGATTTTGGGATCCCCGTCATCAGAAATGATGGAGCGAACACTGCGAGAATACAAAACAAAATCAGTAATTCAGGAAAAGCAATTTCACGGCATGCATCTAAAATTGCTACAGATTTTTTCTTTCCCATTTCCAGATGCTGGTGAATATTTTCAATGGTAACGGTTGCCATATCAACTAATATTCCGATAGCAAGTGCAAGCCCGCTCAACGTCATGATATTTACAGTTTGCCCGGCAAGTGATAAAAATAAAACACCAATGAGTATGGAAAGAGGGATGGTCACAATTACGATGAGTGCACTTCGTCTGTCACCTAAGAAAAGCAAGACCATCAATCCTGTAAGAATTGCTCCAAGTGTTCCTTCTGTAATCAAACTTTTTACGGCATTGATCACATAAACCGATTGATCAAATTCGTAAGAAATCTTTACATCATCCGGCAACAGATTTTGCATCTCCTGCAATTTTGCTTTCACACCTTTCACCACATCCCATGTTGACGCTTCCGCACGTTTTGTTACCGGAATATAAACCGCACGTTTTCCATTCACCAACGCATAACCCGTTGTTACATCAGCGGCATCTTCAATACTTGCCACATCATGCATAAACACTGTTGGTCCTTGCCCTGTGATGATCGGAATGTTTTCAAACTCTTTTACTTTTTCCAATACAGAATTTGTCGGAGTGATATACATGATATCGCCAATCCTGACATTTCCTGCCGGTGTGATACTGTTGTTATCAGCCAATGCTTTCACCACTTCATCAGGAGTGATATTATAACTTCTTAAAAGATCGGGATTAACTTTTATCACAACAGTTCGTGCATTTCCGCCAAATGGTGGTGGTGATGAAACACCCGGAATAGCAGCGAACAGCGGACGAATTTTTGTTGAAGCAAGATCCTGCATTTCATTCAGTGAGCGGTTTTCACTTTTAAAAACCAACTGACCAACAGGAAGCGATGATGCATCAAAACGAACAACAATAGGTGGTAAAGTTGATGAAGGCATTTGCGCCCGTGCCCGACTCACCTGAACGGAAACTTCGGCTGCAGCCTGTGCCATATCTGTTCCGGGATAAAAACTAAGTTTTAATAATGCTAAACCCTGAATGGCTTTTACTTCAATATTTTTTATTCCCGATACATATAAAAATTGATCCTGATATCGCGTAGCAATAAATCCTTCCATTTGCTGTGGCGACATTCCACCATAGGGCTGTGCAACATATATTGTTGGCAGATCGAGTTTTGGAAAAATATCTATCGGAATATTTCTTACAGAAAGTATCGCAAAGAAAAGCAAGCCCATTACCAAAACGATGATGGTTATTGGTTTCTGAAGCGCTCCTTTTATTAATTTATCCATGAATTATTTTTAAAAATTATTTATTGTTAATGATCATATTGATATCACCTGCTGCTGCCGATTTTAATATTAAAGCACGCCAGACATTACTGTAAGCTATTGCCATATCTGTTTCAGCCCTGTTAAGGATGTAAAAACTTTGCGTAAGTTCCGGGAAACTTGCTAAGCCGCTTTTATATCTTGCTTCAGTCTGGGCGTAAGAATCCTTTGCTGATTTTAATTGCAGAGGAGCAAGTTGCGCCTGTTCAAGTGCGGTATTGAACTGCATTTCGGCATCATCGATCTGGCGTTTTATGATCAGTGATTGTTCATCATATAAAAACTGATAGCGTTGGGTTTGCCACCGTTCAAATTCCGTATCATAATGGACTTTTGCATAATTCAGCAAATTCCATTTGAAAGAAATACCTGCCATATAATTGTACGCCTGATATGGAATTCCACTCGCAACATCCGTATTGTAGGAATTATCAGTGTTCGAAAGTCCTGATCCTCTTGCCCAGCCGGCACCTATCAGTGACAGATTCGGATAAAATGAACGTTCGATGATTTGCGTTCTTGTTTTACTCATTTCAATTTCTGTCTGATAAAATTTTAAAATCGGATGAGCATTTATTTTTGTTGAATCGATGAAAATATTGGATGGAATTTTATTGAATGCATCCATCGTATCTGCTGAAATTGTTGAAGAGGAATTTCCGATAAGTTCGGCTAATTTATAGCGAAGCGATCTTTCATATTGCCTGCTCTGCGTCAAACTGATCTGTGCTTTTGCATATTCGGCATTTGTGTAAGATGAATCGGCACCCGGTCGTAAACCGCTTTGTGCATAAGCATTCACTGCCTTTCGAAATGCATCGGCACGTTTTAAATTTTCTTCCTGTGCAGCAGTTAATTTTTCTGCCATCAGCAATAAATAATAGGTATCGGCAACTTTTATCTTATGCTGAAAAACTTCATTCACGTAATCGGCATTAGCCTGATCCATTTCCTGCCTGCTTAAATTCACTCCTGCTTTAACTTTCCCGAAGGTGAAAAATTTCCAGTCGACAAACAACGTTGTGAAGCTTCCCCAAACCGGTCGGTAGATATCATCTTTTCTGACACCTCCAGAAGTTGGGATCGCCATTCCTCCTTCGGAATAATATGTTCCGTTGATTCCGTTATTTGTTGAATAAAGATATTGATCCATCACCGAAACCTCCGGCAGATAACCGGATCTTGCAGAGCTGATCTTCGCAATACTTCCGTTGAGCTGTGCCTGCTTTGCTTTTATTCCCGGGTAGTTGCTTTCCGCCATTTGCAATGCCTGTTGCAAATTGATGGATATATTTTTTTGTGCGATTACAATCTGAAAACTGAAGATCGCAACCAGCATAGCAAATTTTATTTTTAAGGATTTCATTTTGAAATTATTAATAAATGCAGAGTGAAAATACCTTTATAAAAAGATATTTTTTAAACAAAAAAATAATGAAGGTGTTTACAAAATGAGTTTTTGAAACCGCAAATAGGTGCGTTTATTCAGAAGGGATATGCAGTCTTTATTGCTTGTAAATTGAGCAAGATCAGTAGCATTTTCAATACAGTTTAAAGATAAAAAATGATGATCAGACTGAAAATCATGAAAGAAGAACAGTAATTTTTGAGGGATAGATCTATCGGATACTACTGAATGGACGTTTGTTTCCAGCCATTCCTCAAAATTTATTTCCCGTATGCGTTTTATTTTTTCAGCTGATGAATACTGAACATGTGAATATTCATAAATATTTTGAGGGATATTTTCAGCATCTGTGACTATAAAAAATGCACTAAAGAAAAACATCTTGACCGAAAAGATCAAAATGACAACACCTGCAAAATTTGATATTTTAGAAATTGAAAACATGTTATTTCACTGCAATATTATGGTTTTATGCTGAATTCATTATATAATAAACGTATTTTCTGTCCTTCTTGTTTTAATGTACGAATTCATTCACCTCATTTTATTTACAAATTCTTAATACACACTATTTGAAAACCTAAACTAATAGTTCTTATTTGCGTTTTGATTTTGAGACCTGATCCAGCATTTTCCATTTCATCACATTTAATCCGGAAATATTGAAATACATTTTTCTATTTATTATAAGTTTTTGTTCAATACAGATTTTCTCGCAAACAGTTAAGGACAGTTTGCCATTTCATATTTCCAATTTGAAGCTGCTGCCAAAGGAGGAACTGGAAGAAAAGAAAGAAGGAACATATCTGACGATAGAGCCGGAAATGAGTTCTGATCCTCTGGAAGGTTTTGGTGTGGGCGCAGAAGCACAATTATTTTTCAACGGAAAAAAAGCAGATCCGTTCTTTGAATACACACCATACAAAGCTGAGCTTGCATTCACAGCGTTTTATACTACAAAAAATGAACGTGAATTTGGCTTGAGTTATCAGATGCCGTATATATTTCATACCAAGTGGCGGTTTTTCGGGGAAATGAAATATGAAGTTGCTCCTAATAAAATGTATTTCGGACTTGATGAAAAAACCTTGTCACCACTTACAAATGGAAGTCAGACATTTTCGAGACTTGAGGATTACGAGAATTCATTAACAGGAAATAAATCAAATTACAATACGTATCAGAAAGAAGAAAAACTGATCAACATGATCGGGCAATATTCTTTTCTGGATGGAACTATTCGTGCAATGTTCGGTTTTGAACTCGGATTTGTGAATACATCAACACCGCTGAATGATAGTTCCCTTCTTGCAATACAGGATTCGAAAAAGAGTATTTTAGGTTTTGGCAATTCATTCCTGAATATTTTTCAGGCAGGTCTTGTTTACGACACGCGTGATCTGGAAACAGATCCATCGAATGGTACCTATGCACAAATTTACAACGAACTTTCGCTTACATCTCTCGGGTCACAATTCAATTTCAACAAGACTGCATTTCAATATAAATATTTCAAAAAATTATTTCCCGGGGTTTTCAAAAAATGTGTTTTGGCTGCACGCTTTGGTATCAATGATATTCAGGGTTCGGCACCATTTTACGAATACATGGATCAGGAAGCGGGTGATGAATCGATTTCACTTTTAGGTGGAAGCCGAACTTTGCGCGGGTATGTCGAAAATAGATTTATTGGAAATGTGATGAGTTTCGGAAATGTGGAAATGCGTTTTCGTTTTCTTCAGCACGATCTGTTCAAGCAGCATTTTGCGTGGAGTGTAGTTCCTTTTGCAGATGCAGGCGGAGCATGGAATTCGCTTGACCGAATCGGAAATATACAAAATATAAGATTTGCTGAAGGGCTGGGTTTTCGAATTGCCTGGGATGTGAATACCATTCTGCGTTTTGATTATGCATTTTCACCCGAAGGAAATCAGTTCTTCTTCCAGCTTGGGCATGCTTTCTGATTTTTTTTAAACGCAGAGGAAATACTTAGTGTTCTTTGTTTTGCCTGGTGTCCTTTGTGGTTCCTTTTTTGAAATGACTTATAAAATCTTGTTTCCTGTAATCTGAAACAATACCTTATCATCCAACATCCTTCTTCATTCTATTAATTCCATTATTACACTTGCAAAATTTGCAAACCTCTTGGTTTACTTTGCATACTTCACAAATTAATTACTTGAAATTAATGTTTACAGAAAGAGCGTTTCAATTGTTTTGAGGTTGATTTGTCCTCATAATTAATTTAAAAAATTATGAAAACTTCAGCACAAAAAATTTCAGCAATTGCGATCATCTCTTTGATGCTTTTCGCAAATCTCAGTTGTACCAAAGATCCGATGTTTAAGCTTGACATGAAGATGGATCCTTTAGGACCTTCAAGTTCTATATGGAAAGTAAAACCATGTGACAATGATTCACTAAATAGAAAGAATGATTGTAAAATCAGTTCTTCCGATGAGCTAAAGTGAAATATTTTTCAGAGTTCATTGTGTGAAAAATTAACCACAGAGAACGCAGAGGAAATTATTTTGTGATTTATTTTGTTTGGGTTAAATAAATTTTGATATAATAGCCATTTAATTCGCCAATATCATAGCCCCCACTGCAATCGTTGTGATAGCAGATATACTCGATAAAAGGATCTAAAGTAAGTTTGATACTTTTATTGCTAATTCTGGAAATATTAAATCCTATTGAATCCCTATCAACAACACTAAATGTATGGTAATAGAAATAGTAGTAATCTGAATTAAGCCCGGTAAACATCCCATACTCATTTGATATTTGTTTTAATAAAATATGTTTATCATTTAAATAACCAGGTAAAGGAATTAATGTTATTGAGCTATCTTTAATAAACGTTATTGCATGATAATTAAATCTGTAATACTGATCATCGCTGACATTGTCAGTGGTACACCTTTTAAAAGGTAAATTTTGATTAAGAGACGTATAGAATTTTAGACTGTCTTTTGCGTTAAATGATGGTCTTAGATCATTATTGTTTTCAAGATTCATTGAAAAATAAGTTATCGAATCAATATGCCATGTTCCAACTAAATTTACTGTTGAATCCAACTGTTGTGTTGGAGCAATATCATTTGTGGTTTTTTTACAAGATGCAAGTGCAATGCAAAACGCAATGAAGAATATGATTTGGGCTTTCATGGGTAATTAGTAAATCAGTAAAACGGGTTATTGTGGTATTTATTTTATCTCACTAATTTTGTTACTCAAATATAAAGTTATTTTTTCATAAGATTACTTTTACTGCAAAGAACGCTGAGATAAATTCGCTAAGAAAATTAACTGTTTGCAAATAAGCTTTGCGCTCTTAGCGGTTTATTTTATTGACATCAAGATCTAACTTCCAACTTCCGACCTCCAACTTCCCTCGTCATTTCCAATTATTCCCTTATTTTCGCACATCATTTATGGCAGCACAAAAACCATCTATACCCAAAGGGACACGTGATTTCGGGCCGGAGCAGGTTGCGAAACGGAAATACATTCTGAATACTATCGAAAAAGTTTTCATCAAATATGGCTTCATGCCCATCGAAACACCCACGATGGAAAATCTTTCAACGTTGCAGGGAAAATATGGTGATGAGGGGGACCAGCTTTTATTTAAAATTATTAATTCCGGTGATTATTTAAAAGAGCTGAAAGAAGTTAACGATAAAGGATTGGTTCATGAAGAAATGGATAAAACATTTCTGCCTTCATATACCGGAAAACTTTCAGACCTTGATCCGAAATCAGCATTGCCTTTCATTTCCGAAAAAGGTTTACGCTATGACCTCACCGTTCCTTTTGCGCGTTATGTGGTAATGCATCAAAATGAAATTACATTTCCGTTCAAACGTTACCAGATGCAACCGGTTTGGAGAGCCGACAGACCGCAAAAAGGCCGCTACCGTGAGTTCTGGCAATGTGATGCCGATGTTGTTGGAAGTGATAGTTTGCTGAATGAATTGGATTTGATTCAGATTTATGATGAAGCTTTTCGTGAATTGAAAATTGAAAATTATGAATTGAAAATTAATAGCAGAAAAATACTCGAAGGGATTTCTCAATATGTTGGGGCAAGCAAACAAGAATATCTCAGTTTGTTGACGGTAACATTAGATAAATTGGACAAAATTGGTGAAGATGGTGTTGCAAAAGAATTGAGTGATGCTTTATTTTTAGAAGATGAAATTCAAAAGTTATTTGAAATTATAAATATCAAAGGAGACAACCTTACCAAACTTTTAGCACTCAAAGAAAAATTTATTTCATCTCAAGTTGGATTAAAAGGAATCGAAGAATTAGAATTTATTTTAAAAGCCCTTCTCGACTCCGCTCGAAGTGACAGCCAACTCTCTAATTCGCTAACTCACCAATTCAATAACTCAACCAATCAACCAATCAACATAAAAATCGATTTCAGTTTAGCCCGTGGTTTATCATACTATACCGGTTGCATCTTCGAAGTCGTATCAACTGAAGGGTCTCTCAAATCCAGCATTGGCGGTGGCGGTCGTTACGATAACCTCACGGGGATTTTTGGGTTGCCAAATGTTTCGGGTGTTGGAATTTCTTTCGGACTTGATCGCATTTATGATGTGATGGAAGAGTTGAATTTGTTTCCTGAATCTGTTCAGTCAACTACAAAAATTTTATTCTGTTGCTTCGATGATAAAGCAATAAATTTTGCATTACCGTTGTTAAAGAAAGTTCGCGATGAAGGAATTGCTTCCGAGATTTATCCGGGTGCTGCTAAAATCAAAAAGCAACTTGATTATGCCAATAATAAAAAAATTCCATTTGCCTGCATCATCGGTGATAATGAAATGCAAAGCGGAAAATTAGTTTTAAAAGATCTGAATTCAGGCACGCAACAGGAAATTCAAATTGATGAAATAATAAAATTGCTTGAGAATAGTTAGTCCTACTAATTACGAATTATAACGGGTTCGTAATTCTCCTATTCGTAATTCGTAGAAATAATATTTATAAAAAGTATGAGTTCATTTGTTTCTGTAAATCCATTCACCGAAAAACAACTTGCCACCTTTCCGATTCTTAGCAATAAGCAAATTGAAAGTGTATTGGAAAAAGCTGATGCTGCACAAAAGAAATGGAAGATTGTTGGAGTAAATGATCGTGCAAGATTGTTTCTGAAACTTGCTGAAATCATAAAGCAAAATGCAGAGCAACTTGCAGCGCTCGCCACTGTCGAAATGGGGAAACCTTTTGCAGAAGGGAAAGCAGAAGTGTTAAAATGTGCAAGAGGTTGTGAGTATTATGCCGGACATGCAGCACATATTCTCCAAACTCAAATTTCAAAAATTGAAAATGAAAAAGAAGTTCAGATCGTATTTGAACCGATGGGAATTGTGCTGGGAATTTTTCCATGGAATTTTCCGTATTGGCAAATCATCAGAAGTGCAACACCTGTTGTGATCGCAGGAAATGCAATGCTTGTAAAACCTTCTCCAAATACTCCGCAATGTGCCTTGGCAATGCAGAGAATTATTGATGAAGCGGGATTTCCGGAAGGAGTGATCCAGACTATTTTTGTTGATGAAAACCAAATTGAAAATATTATTTCTGATAAACGCATAAAAGCATGTACACTTACAGGAAGCGAAAAAGCAGGAAGCATTGTGGCATCAACAGCAGCGAAGCATATCAAAAAAGCTGTTCTTGAACTGGGAGGAAGCGATCCGTTCCTTGTACTTGATGATGCAAATATTGACAAAGCTGTTGACGGTGCAATTATCGGACGTTTTCAAAACAACGGACAAAGTTGTATTGCTGCAAAACGATTTATTCTGCATCAAAAGGTTGCAAATGAATTTATCGAAAAACTAACTAAAAAAGTAAGTGTGTTAAAAGTTGGTGATCCGATAAAAACTGAAGTAAATATTGGTCCGCTTGCGCGAAAAGACCTTCTTGAGAAACTGAAAAAGCAGGTTGATGACTCATTGAAATCGGGTGCGAAAATTATTTTTCAACAAAAGGAAATTCCTGCAACAGGATTTTTTTATCCGCCAACGATTTTATCAGAAATACCAGAAAATTCACCTGCTTATTCCGAAGAATTATTCGGTCCGGTACTGTCTGTTTTTATTGCAAATGATGAAAATGAAATGATCAACATCGCGAACGATACTTCTTTCGGTTTAGGTTCTTCGGTGTGGACAACCAATATTGAACACGGAAAGAAGTTGGCTTCGGAAATTGAAAGTGGAAATGTGTTTATAAATGCTGTGGTAAAATCAGACCCGCGATTTCCTTTCGGTGGAGTGAAACATTCGGGATTTGGAAGAGAACTTGGAGAATATGGATTGAAAGAATTCTGTAATATTAAAACTATCCAATTTTAATTCAGCGTTTTATATTTTGATAATATTTTTTTTAAGATATTTTTGTACCGCATTTTAAACCATATAACTAAACGAAATAAGCCTTGGATAAGAGAATATTGGTATTAGAAGACGATGAAGTAAATCAGGAATTACTTGGTCTTTATTTGAGCAGCAACTACACTATAAAAATTGTAAGTACAATTGAGGAAGCTTTACAGTCTTTAGCGGACGAAAGCTTTGATCTTATCATTTCAGATATTCATTTAGGGAATGGTACCAAGAATGATGGTAACGAATTTTTAAAGATGGTAAGAGCAAATCCTGCAACAGAAAATATTCCGATTGTAGCATATACGGCATTCAATAATCCGAATGATTTTAATGAGGAGCAGTTTACGCATTTTATTTCCAAGCCGATCACAAAAGCTGACTTCCTTGAAGTAATAAAGAAGTTGCTAGCCGGGTATCATTGAAAGCAGATCAAAAAAGCCAACATGAAACCAAAGATAGAGGTAACAGAAGAAGAGGATTGAGAATGCTACAATGAATGCCCATATAATTCCAAAAAATTTTCCTGCTGCATTTTTTCCTGCCCTGAAGATCCGTGCAGTGAGAATATCACTCAGTTCACCGAATTTATTGAATGCAGGGTAAAGAATGAAAACGGTCAACGTCATTCCGATCAATGTTGCTTTAAGCGGATGCTTGGTTTGCATAAAGGAAACGATGAAATCGGAGATCAATGTTGTAATGAGATTTACAAACAGAATAGAGATAATGAAGAAAAGAAAGTTTACAAACTTTCGGTAAAACATTTACGAATTATTTTGTTTGAAACCGATAGTTGGTTTGGTTGGTACAGCTGAATAATCAGCTTTGAAATTTTCGATATCTTCAAATTTTAAAATATGGATCATATCAATGGTTCGTTCTGACGGATCGAGCCGTGCCAGTCGCAAATGCTGGTTCTGTATCGCTTCCTCAACAAACTTACGGACATTACGCGCATTGCCGAAAAATTTTGTCCGCGTATCAAACAGGTATTTCATGTAGCTGCGAATATGTTCTTTCGCTTTTTCCTCAGGCGTGATAGAGTTGTTGGTGAACATTTTCATCGCAATTTCGAAAAGTTGTTCGGCAGAGCTGTCTTCAAAAATAAATTCACGGTCGAAACGTGAACTTAATCCCGGATTTGATTCGAGGAATTTTTTCATGTTATCGGTATAACCTGCAACGATCACGATCATATCGCCACGGTTATCTTCCATTCTCTTCAGTATCGTTTCAATCGCTTCTTTTCCGAAATCATTTTCACCGCCTTCAGATAATGAATATGCTTCATCTATGAATAGTACACCACCCATTGCTTTGTTGAGCATTTCATTTGTCTTGATCGCAGTTTGACCCACATATCCGCCAACAAGCGCCTGTCTGTCACATTCCACAAGATTACCTCTTTCAAGAATCCCGAGTGCTTTATAAATTTGTGCAAGCAAACGTGCAACCGTTGTTTTTCCTGTTCCGGGATTTCCGGTAAATACAGAATGTAAAGAAAAACTCTGTCGGATGTCTTTTCCTATTTCTTTATAAAAACGTACGAGTTTTATAAGTTCATCAATTTCATTTTTTATTTTTTCGAGACCGATGAGTGAATGTAATGTATGTGTTGCTGATTTCAGGAGGTCTTCATCGATCGGTATATCGGCAATACTCCTTGTTTTCTCACCAAATATTTTTGAGATGTCTTCTGTTTTGATCGTTGATAATTCTTCCTTACTCAATCCTCCGGGATTAACAGTTTGCATGAGTCGCAATCCCATATTCATTTTACTTTCATCGATAAGAGAGTTCACATAGCGTGCATTTCCAAACATTTTATCACGGTTACGATAGGAATCGACCAGTTTTTTGTAAAGAAATTCTTTTGCCTCTTCATTGAAAAGTATAGAACGTTTCGCAGCGGTATATTCCGCGATATGCATCAGATCCTGCGGAGTATAATCAGGGAAATCGTAATACATATTGAAACGCGATTTCAATCCGGGATTTGATTCAAGAAAACTTGTCATTTCATCGGGGTAGCCTGCAACTATAATCGCGATATCGCCATCACCGTCACTCATTTCTTTAAGCAAAATTTCAATAGCTTCTTTTCCGAAATCTTTTGAGTCGTCATTTTTTCTGGCAAGCGCATAAGCCTCATCGATGAAGAGGATACCGCCTTTTGCTTTTTTGATTACTTCTTTTGTTTTTGGGGCGGTCTGGCCAATGTATTCTGCAACAATATCACTGCGGTCAACTTCAACAACGTGTCCTTTGCTTAGCAGGCCAAGTTCCTGATATATCTTGCCCAACATTTTAGCAACAGTGGTTTTCCCGGTTCCCGGATTCCCTGTAAATACCGCATGAAGATTGATCTTTTCTGAATCTTCAAATCCTTTTTCTTTCCTTAGTTTTATGAAATTTAAATAGGTGGTGTATTCTTTAACTTTCTTTTTAATTGAATCCAGACCGATAAGATCGTCAAGTTCTTTAAGGATGGAGTTGTATGAATTATCGTCTTTTTCTCTTGCTTTCTCGGCAGCAGCTTTAGGTTTATTTTTTGTTGATGGATTCCGTGGTATATCTTTCTCCTCAATAAATGTTTCACCTACTTCAAAAGGTATATTCGCGATGATCTGGTCCATGAAAACGATGTCTACCGAATAATGATCGTTTCCCCAGGTTCCTTTCTGGTCTGAACCCCAGCCGATGCTGCATTCAAAAGGAATCTCATTTGTATTGATAAAAAATAGTTTTTCAATACTTCCTTTCAGTTGACCTGAATGTGTTTTAAAATTGAAAAATAACTCACATGCCCACGTTTCTTTTCCCTGAACTAAATTTTCGCAATTCATTTCAAGCCATATATAGCGTGTTTCGTGATAATTGAAGCCTACTAAATATTTACGTTCCTTTTTCGGAAGATTGGTATCCGGACCTTCATATAATTTGATGCCGGACAAATTAAAATATGGATTGACCGTTTCAGTAACCGTTCCTTCAGACTCTATATAAAAAACTTTCTCGGCTACAAATACATTGTCGATCCATGCTTCCCAGCGATAACTTCCCTGCTTCCAATAAGCACCAGGGGTTTTCACCCCCCATCCTTCTCTTACATAAACAATATTTTCGTCTTTACGTATTGTTCGGTCCGTCACAAGATTGGCAATTTCGGTACCGTCAATATTGTTCACACATTTCAGGCTCATCCTTACATCCCAGTCTTCTTCGTCAAATAATTTATTAAAGAAAGTGAGTTCGCAATAAATAAAAGTGCATTCAGCCTCGTCATATACAAGCCGGTATTTCTTCTCGTTATTGGCGAGCCATTCTGTAGAGCCGAATATTTTAAGGTCTCTGAATTTATAATGTACCGGTTTTTCTTTTGCCATAACTTTCGGTTGAACTCATATACGATGCTAATTTCATATAAGATTCAGGAATAAAAATAAGGTTACGCGAATGTACCATAAGTTACATATTCTCAGAAAAATATAATATTAACAATTTCGAACAGCACAATGGATAGTGTTTAATTTTTCAAAATTTCTAACAATTATTTGTGTATTGCTCAACTAATAATAGATTTGCAGTCCTTAAAAGGGAGAGGTGCCTGAGTGGCCGAAAGGGACGGTTTGCTAAACCGTTGTACTCGCAAGGGTACCGAGGGTTCGAATCCCTCCCTCTCCGCTTTTTGGCAGAAAGAGGAAAATATTTCGGGGTGTAGCGTAGCCTGGTATCGCGCCACATTTGGGATGTGGAGGTCGTAGGTTCGAATCCTGCCACCCCGACAAAAAGCTTAACTTAGGTTAAGCTTTTTTTGTGCAGAAACAATGAAATACTATGTCTACATCATATTTAGTGAAAAACTGAACAAGTACTACACAGGATTTACGGAGAATATTGAAACTCGTGTTGACCAACACAATAATGGAATAAGTAAATTTACTTCACGCGGAATACCTTGGATTTTGGTGTTTTATTTTGAAGTTGATTCTGTTCAAAAAGCAAGAACTTTAGAAAGGGAAATTAAAGGCAGAGGAGCGAAAAGATTTCTTGAAGATAAGAAAGTTATCACTTAGATGTGGAGGTCGTATCACGCAGGGCGTGAATGCCACCCCGACAGAAAGCTTAACTTAGGTTAAGCTTTTTTTGTGCAGAAACAATGAAATACTATGTCTACATCATATTCAGCAAAAAACTGTGCAAGTACTACACGGGATTTACGGAGAATATTGAAACTCGTGTTGACCAACACAATAATGGAATAAGTAAATTTACTTCACGCGGAATACCTTGGATTTTGGTGTTTTATTTTGAAGTAGATTCTGTTCAAGAAGCAAAAACTTTAGAAAGGGAAATTAAAGGTAGAGGAGCGAAAAGATTTCTTGAAGATAAGAATGTTATCACTTAATATGGAGGTCGTATCACGCAGGGCGTGACTGACACCCCGACAGAAAGCTTAACTTATGTTAAGCTTTTTTTGTGCGAAACAATGAAATACTATGTCTAAATCATATTCAGTGAAAAACTGAACAAATACTACACAGGATTTACGGAGAATATTGCAACCCGTGTTGACCAACACAATAATGGAATAAGTAAATTTACTTCACGAGGAATACCTTGGATTTTGGTGTTTTACTTTGAAGTAGATTCTGTTCAAGAAGCAAGAACTTTAGAAAGTGAAATTAAAGGCAGAGGAGCGAAAAGATTTCTTGAAGATAAAAAAGTTATCACTTAATATGGAGGTCGTATCACGCAGGGCGTGACTGCCACCCGACAAATCAGGTTTCAGATGGTTTCATCTGCTTTCAAAAGCATTTAAATAGGGCTTTTTTCTTTTATTGTCTTTCCTTTTTTGGGAATTTTTTTTATTTTTTTTAATTGAAGTGAATTTTTTTATTACATTGTTCTATGATCAGAATCCTGATACTTTCTTTTTCAATATTGATAATTTCTTCGTGTACAAGAATGGAAAAAGCGGACATTCTATTTTATAATGCGAAAGTATACACAGCCGACAGTCTGAATTCTACAGCCACTGCCTTTATTGTTAAAGATGGAAAATTTTTAGCAGTCGGACACGAAAAAGAATTGCTTTTAAAATATGATGTAAAAGAGAAAATTGATATCGGTTGGAAATATGTTTATCCCGGATTCAATGATGCGCATGCGCACTTTTATGCGATGGGAATAAATCAGCAGCAGGTTGACCTTACCGGAACAAAATCCTGGAATGAAGTAATAGAAAGATGTAAATTATTTTATGACACACATAAAGGAAGAAGTTTGTCAGGAAGAGGTTGGGATCAGAATGACTGGGCGGTAAAAGAATTTCCTTCAAACGATGAGTTAAACAAATTGTTCCCTGACATTCCGGTTTTGTTAAAACGTGTTGACGGCCATGCGGCAATCGTAAATGATTTTTTACTTCATCAAAGTTCGGTAACGAAAGATACAAAAATTGATGGCGGTGAGATCCTTTTAAACAATGGAAAGCCAACAGGTGTTCTGGTTGATAATGCAATTGATCTTGTAAAGAAATTTCTTTTGCATATTTCAGAAAATGAAAAAAGAAAAGCACTTATAGATGCAGAAAAAATATGTTTTGAAAACGGGTTGACATCGGTATGCGATGCCGGTCAGGATAAAGAAATAATAGATCTTATCGACTCATTGCAAAATGCAGGAGAATTATCAATTCGGATTTATGCAATGATCAACGCATCTGAAAAAAATCTTGAATATTATCTGAAAATTCAACCATACAAAACCGATAAACTGAATGTTTGCAGTTTTAAATTATATGCCGATGGTGCACTTGGTTCACGCGGTGCATGCTTACTTGAACCGTATTCAGATAAAAAAGATCATTTCGGGTTTTTACTTTCTTCGAAAGAGAATTTAGAGAATACCGTTCGTAAAATTTCTGAAAGTAAATACCAGTTGAACACACACTGCATTGGCGATTCGGCAAACCGGTTAATGCTTGACCTGTATTCAAAATATCTGAAAACTAAAAACGACAGACGTTGGAGAATTGAACATGCACAGGTTATTAATGAAAATGATTTTTCCTGTTTCGGAAAATTTTCCATCATTCCTTCCGTTCAGCCAACTCATGCAACGAGCGATATGTATTGGGCAGGAAGCAGGCTTGGTGATGAGCGCCTGAAAAATGCGTATGCATACAAAAGATTGCTTCAGCAAAACGGATGGATCGCACTCGGAACAGATTTCCCTGTTGAACCGGTGAACCCGTTTTTTACATTTTATGCTGCTGTCGAAAGAAAGGATTCTTCAGGATTTCCGTCAAAAGGTTTTCAAAAGGAGAATGGACTTACACGTGAAGAAGCATTCTATGGCATGACCATCTGGCCTGCAAAAGCAGCATTTGAAGAATACGAAAAAGGAAGCATTGAGTCTGGAAAATTTGCGGATTTTATTGTTCTTGACTACGACCTGATGAAAGATGATGCAAACAAAATAAGAAACGCAAATGTGCTCGCAACTTATCTTGGCGGTAAAAAAGTTTTCATAGCTTCAGAAAAATAAATCCCGTTAATTGTATTCTGCAACAGTCTTTCTGAGAAGATAATTCTCTTTTATTACATTTAATATAATCACGAGCTGCATTTCCAAACTACCTTCCAGTAAATAAAACAGTGTAAATTTTTTATGGATATGATCAGCTACCATTTTATTTTCATATTTATCAAGATGAAGGTTCCATTCCTGATAAAATTTGAAAGGTTCATTTTGAGCATATATTTCGGTATGTGGTGATACTGCCCAGTTTTCTCCCATTATTTGTTTTACCAATTTTTCTAATTCGGTATCTGTTAATTGATCGATGAGGTCCATATAGCTTTCGGTTTGGTCATTCAAATGTATTGTTATTCGACAAACACTGTTTTTGCTATATAGTAGGTTTTTGATTGTATGTTATCACTTATCTGACCACCCAAACACCAAGTGTTCTGAGTGGATATATCGGCTATAAAATTTTAATTGTCAATAAATCAAGTATTTGTAATTTTTAATGTACATACATTAAATGTATATACATATATTTGTACCCGAAATCAAAACATAAATCACATGGAGCTTGAAAAGGAAATTCAGCAGACAAAATTTAAAAGCGAAAGACATAAAGCTGTCTTGAATATTGTTTTTACTTCAAGTTGGATCGCATGTCAGCAAATGCGGTTTTTTAAAGATCATGATCTTTCTCCGCAACAATATAATGTGATGCGAATATTGCGCGGACAAAAAGGAAAACCGATAACGGTAAACGGAATTCAGGAACGCATGCTTGATAAAAATTCAAATGCATCACGATTGATTGATAAACTGAAAGAAAAAAAATTAGCAGAAAGAGTGATCTGTGAAAAGGACAGAAGACAGGTGGATATTATAATTACGAATAAAGGCCTTGAACTACTAAAAAAAATTGATATGGTGATAGATGATATTGAAAATTTGTATACGACAATCACAGAAAAAGAAGCCGAAGAACTGAACAGGATACTTGATAAATTAAGAAATCAATAAATAAAACACATAAAAAAAAATGAAAAGATCAATGATTATTTTAGCCTTTGCCGCAATGGGATTGTCGGTATTGGCAGGTGAGCCAAAAGCTCAAAAAAGTGAAACAGCAAAAGTAGATGCAAGCCAGTCAGCATTTAAATGGCATGCAAAGAAAGTTACAGGAGAGCATAATGGAACAGTGAAGTTTCAGAGTGGTGAAATAGTGTTAAGTAATAGTGTGGTATCGGGAGGAATATTTACAATGGATATGACAACCATTGATAATGCGGATATGACGGGAGAATACCATGATAAATTGGTAAAGCATTTAAAATCGGAAGATTTTTTCAGTGTCGAAAAAAATAAAACAGCTACACTTAAGATCAAATCTGCAGCAGAGATAAAAGATGCTAAACCGGGAGAGAAAAATTATACGATAAAAGCGGATCTTACTGTAAAAGGAATTACAAACGAAATCGTTTTTCCTGCGCTGATAGTAATCAATAAAGAAAACATTGTAGCGATTGCAGATTTTATGATCGACCGTACGAAATACGATATCCGTTATGGTTCAAAAACTTTTTTTGAAAATATCGGAGACAAAGCGATCGACAATGAATTCAATGTGAATGTGAGAGTAGTTGGAAAGAGATAATTCAATAATTTAAATTACACAACCTGCCTGATTTATCAGGCAGGTCTTTACAAAAATGTTATGAAAGATATACTAATTCATAAAGCAAATACAAGAGGACACGCAGATCACGGATGGCTTGATTCACACCATACATTCAGTTTTGCAGGTTATTATGATCCGTCAAGAATGAACTTCGGTGTATTGCGTGTATTGAACGATGATGTCGTTGAAGGCGGAATGGGTTTCGGAAAACATCCGCATGACAATATGGAAATCATATCAATTCCCCTCCATGGTGATCTTGAACATCACGACAGTATGGGAAATAAAACAGTTATCAGGCAGGGTGATGTACAGATCATGAGTGCAGGAACAGGAATTTCTCACTCCGAATACAATCATAATAAAAATGAGAAGGTGAATTTTCTGCAAATATGGATCCTTCCTAAAAACAGAAATACCAAACCAGGTTATGATCAGAAAACTTTTTTAACTGAAGACCGTAAAAATAAATTTCAGCAGATCGTTTCACCCGAATATGATCCGGATGGAATAACAATAAATCAGGATGCATGGTTCAGCATGGGAAATTTTTCTTCAGGTTTTGAAACAAATTACAATCGTAAAAAAGCAGGAAACGGGGTATATGTTTTTATTCTTGAAGGCGAAATAACTGTAAATGGAAATATACTGAACAAACGTGATGGCGCAGGAATTACAGGTGACGGTATTATTTTATTCAAAGCAAAAACAGATTCGGAAATTCTGGTAATGGAAGTTCCGATGACATTAATAGATCAATAAAAAATAAACAAAATTAATACATAAAAAAATGACAATAGCAGCAATTTCAGCAAAAGGTACATGGGGTATCGATGCTTCACACAGTGAGATCGGTTTTAAAGTGAAACACCTTATTGTAACAACATTTACGGGAAAGTTTGATAAATACGATGTTCATGTAGAAGCCGCAAACGATGATTTTACAGATGCAAAGATAAATTTCAATGCAGAGGTGAACAGCATTAACACAGGAAACGTACAACGTGACGGACATTTACAATCGGATGATTTTTTCAATGCAGCAGAATATCCAAAACTTACATTTAATTCAACAGCGGTAAAAAAAGTAAGCGATAACGAATTTTCGATAACAGGTGATCTTACTATCCGTAACATTACAAAAAGCATTGTATTGAAAGCTGAGTATTCAGGAATTGTTATGGATCCGTGGGGTGGAACACGTTCAGGATTTGAACTGACCGGTAAAATAAACCGGAAAGACTTTGATCTGAAATGGAATGTACTTACCGAAGCTGGTGGAGCAGTTGTCAGCGATGAGGTGAAACTTCATATCAACGCAGAATTAACAAAGCAAGCGTAACAATTTGAACACGTTCCGGACCATAAAACAAGTGAGTTATGCGCACGAATTTCAAATGGGAAATATGCGTGTAAAGCAACCATTGCCAACCCATGAACTGGAGCAGGTAAGTCCTTTTATCCTGCTCCATCATGCGGGCCCTGATACCTATAAACCGGGTGAATACAAATCGAGGTTAGGCCCTCACCCGCATCGTGGATTTGAACCTGTGACATTCATTTTCAGCGGTAAAATGCATCACCGCGATTCGATGGGAAATGAAGGATTTCTTCAAACGGGTGATGTGCAATGGATGACTGCCGGAAGCGGTGTAATTCACAGTGAAGGCCCGTCTGAAAAATTTTCTGAAGAGGGAGGAACGATCGAGATCATTCAGCTTTGGATCAATCTGCCGCGTGAACATAAAATGACAAAACCGAAATATCAGGATATTCCATCATCAACTATTCCTGAAATGAGTGAAGACGAAAACAAAATTCGCATCAAACTTGTTTCAGGAGAATACAAAGCAATAAAAGGCCCGGCTTCAACATTCACAGCCATCACAGCAATGATGGTGGATTTTGAGAAAGATGCCGGTTTTCATTTTTCTGTTCCATCAAACCAAAATGCACTCATTTATTTACTTGACGGTAAACTTGAATCAGAGGGAAATGAAATTGGAAAATTAAACATGATTGAATTTAAAAATGATGGAGATGAAATTCAGTTTCGGTCAATTCAAAAAGGGAAGTTATTATTTCTTGCCGGTGAGCCTATCAATGAGCCAATGGTAAATTATGGCCCGTTCGTAATGAATTATCAGGGAGAGATCAAACAGGCAATACTCGATTATGAACAGGGGAAAATGGGAAGTTTAGATTTTTAAAATATGAATATAGTTATCATTTCAGGAAGTCCCAGGCAAAACAGTATTACACGGAGAGTGGCAGTTCACCTCAGTCAAAAATTAAAAAATGATTTCAATATTGAACTGATAGATCTGCGTGAATCAAAAATGCCGGCAATTCAAAGTGTTTTTGTTTCAGAAGAAAAAACTCCTGAAGAATATAAAGTGTTGAGAAAAAAAATGGTGGATGCTGATGCGTTTATTTTTGTTTCACCCGAATATAACGGAGGGTATTCATCTGCAATGAAAAATCTTATTGACCATTTCCCGAAATCAACGTATGCAAGGAAAGTAATAGGAATTGTAGCTGCTTCTGACGGATTGTTTGGAGGTATGCGTGCTGCACTTCAAATGCAACTTCTGGTATTCGCACTGTTCGGGATTTCCTGCCCGCAGATGCTTATCACACCTCAGGTAGATAAAAAATTTGATGAGAATGGTGTATTAACTGATGAATCATTCCAAAAAAATATCGATACTTTTATAAAAGAATATTTGTGGCTGACAGAATCAATATATAAGGCAAAACAAATGCAGTAAAAAAATTTCATTTTTATGGAAAGAAATGAATTTATAAAATCAGCAGGTGTATTATTTATTTCATCAATGATCGATCTTAAAACTTTTGGAAATACTTTTTCCGGAAACGAAAACACACCGCGAATGCCCGTGCTTTTTGTTGGGCATGGTAACCCTATGAATGCACTTTATGATAATCCGTTCACGCGTTCATTGCATAAACTCAATAAAGAATTACCAAAGCCAAAAGCGATTCTTGTTATTTCTGCGCATTGGTTAACCAGAGGAACGTTTGTGCTGAACTCACCGTATCCAAAAACAATTTATGATTTCGGTGGGTTTCCACCTGAGTTATCAAAAATAAAATACGAAGCTCCCGGCTCGCAGGAATTCGCTAAAAAGACACAGGAAATGGTGAAGTCGGCAAGTGTTCAGTTAGATCATGATTGGGGATTTGATCACGGAGCATGGACCATATTGCACCATCTTTATCCGGCTGCTGATATTCCTGTTTATCAGTTAAGCATTGATTACAATAAACCTGTATCATATCATTATAATCTTGCAAAGGAATTAAGTGAACTGCGCAATAAAGGTGTATTGATAATCGGCAGCGGAAATATTGTTCATAATCTGAGTATGATAAGCTGGGATGATCCGAATTATAAATACGACTGGTGTATTGAATTTGATGAGACTGTTAAAAAATATCTGAATGCTCATCAGTTTGATGAACTGGTAAATTATCAAAAAATGGGAAATGCCGCGAAACTTTCGGTTCCTACAAATGATCATTATTTACCAATGATCTACGCAATCGGATTGCAGCAAAAAGGTGAAAACATTTCGTATACCTATGAAGGAATTGAGATGGGTTCGATAAGTATGAGGTGTTTCAGGATCGGTTAACGTATAGCCACAAAAAGTACGGATAAAAAAATCCTGTTTCGTTTATTTTTCCGGAACCATTATTTTCTTTACTGTTGTCTGATCACCATTTTGAATCCGTACAAAATATATTCCTGCGTTTATCAAACTCACATCAACTGTTGCGTGTAAACGATTACCCGAAATTTCGGGAACAACACTTGAAACGTGTTTCATGTTCATATCAAACAAATCAATACTTGATTTTTCATCAACAGCATTCATAAGGTCAATCGTTAGTTTATCAATTGACGGATTCGGATAAACAGAAAGATTATCTTCAAAATATCCGACATCAGTAATGCCCAAAGTATTGAAAGGGTTCAGGGTAAGGCTTGAACGGTAAATATCATCTCCTGCATCGGCATTTCCGTTTCCGTTTGCTGCATTGCCGAAGGCCCATATTTTTATCGGACCACTGTAAGTATGCGGTGCAGTCCAGTTAACAGTCCATACATGATTTGAACTTGCATTATAATGGGCAATGAGTTGAATATTATTATTACCCGGATCATTCCCTACAAATGAGTTAGTGTTATTTACGATAGCCATGCTTCCGGTAGTTCCAAAAGTTGAATTTAAAATAGCAGACTCAAAACCGAATCTTGTTTTTCCGGTTTCATTTAGGGTATACGTAATAGTATATGTTGAATCTGTTTTGTAAACATTGTTTACTGCGGTTGATGTGATCGTAAATGTGCCGGTTCCAACATTTACCTGTCCCCCTCCATGACATCCGGATTGTGCACAACCCACAGCAGATGCAGGATTTCCAACATAAATATCAGGAGGTAATTGTGCATTCGATTGTAATGTTCCGTATGAAATTAATACAAGAACAACAGGTAATAGAACAGGCAAAGATTTTTTAAAGGCTTTTGAAAAAGACATCATGTTTGGGTTAGGGTTAGTAAATTGTTGTAATAATAATATTTATAAACTAAAATCAAAATTTTGATAATAGTTTATAGATGCAAGATCATTTGTAATGGTTGTATAGATGAAATTAATTTTTGTTAAAAAAAGAAATTTCTAATGAGCGTTAATCAGGTAATCCTGTTTTTTCAATCGGGGGATCATGTATTTGTTAAGTGTGAGCGATACTCCTCCCATTATTCCGAAAACAATATCATCATAGCGGATATTCAAATAATCTCTTCCGTAATAAGCATGAATTAAAAAGCCAATGGATCTTGAACGGAGCGGAAAAATCTCGTAATAAAAATGTGTACTCAGCCGGTAATCACTTGTCCGGTTAAATTCGCTAAGGTTACCGAGAATATAATCCCCTTCAATTCGCAAGCGATGTTCCCACAAACGTTTCAATGTGTATTGTTTTCCTGAAACAATATCTTTTTCTTTTATTGTTCGGAGTCTTGGTATCAGGTTGAACCAGGCAGTTCGTGGTTTTGAACGTGATTGCAACAGGAATAAGATGCGGTGCTGACCATACCTGTTCTGCATTTCAGGCATTGGTAAAATATCTTCCTGATATCCTGCAGCGATTGTTGTGAGGCTTTTTTTAAGCACAGAATACGTCAGCATTGCCTGCAAATAATTTGTTGTGAAATATCCTGTCTGGTAATTATTTCTGCGTTTAAGTGTATCCAGATAAATTGCCGACAATAATAATCCGTTTGAATAATGCATTCCGGAGAGAGTAAGGTATAACATGCGAAGCGGTTCATTTCCGTTATACCATTTTGTCATCTCATCATAGTTGTGTTCAATTTTATGTTGTGAGAAAATAGTTTTGCGCGTACAATTTTCCCTCAAAACTTTTTCGATCT
>Ga0206974_1047_pt1 | contig 29813 bp, 35 predicted proteins | sample Alteio_BWOrgHeat_84_FD_152920 | JGI IMG/M metagenome (GOLD analysis project Ga0206974, IMG submission 152920) | Enriched cells from forest soil in Barre Woods Harvard Forest LTER site, Petersham, Massachusetts, United States -... | ecosystem: Environmental > Terrestrial > Soil > Temperate forest >... | reverse complement strand
TAGCGCCCTGAAGGAACATCACGCCAAGGCGGCCGAGCATCATGAGAAGGCCGCGGAACATCATCACGAAGCGGCGAAGGCACATGAGGAGGGCCATCACGAAAAGGCCCATCATCATGCACACTTGGCCCATGCTCATCACTTGGAAGCAGGCCATCACCATCATCAGGCCGCAAAGCTGTCTGCTGAAACCCACAGCCAGTAAAAACGACAATCGACCCGACGGTGGCGCATCACCCTGCGCTGCCGTCTTCTATTTTGGCGAATGCTGCTGCGCTGTCGGAGGGGCACCATTGGCGACCTCAAGGTCGTGCTTCGAGGTGCCGGCCCACATGTTCCCTCGGTCCGTGGAATTATGGTGAGCCAGGAAACGATCCGACGCTGGGCCGAGAAATTTAAGCATGATTTTGCCAATTCCATTCAGCGGCGCACGCCGCATGTCGCCGAGAAGTGGCATCTCAATGAGGGTGCGCCACCAAGGCGCGTAGGATGGCGCGAATTGGTGGCGGGCGCGGAAAATCGGCTGCATGCCCCTGCCCTATCGCAGCCTGCCTCTTATTTTTAAAGTTCCCGCAGCAATGGCAGAAAGCATCGCCTTCCTCATTGTTCAGGTAAATGCGTCCTATTGGCCCATCTACCTCCTGCCAAACCCGAGCGCAGCCCTCCCCGGACGCGCGCTCTAGCTCTATTTAGTCGGCTCATCAGAGCCGACCAGCTTCAATGATGCGCTGAAGAAAGGCGCGAGTACGCTCTTCGGTAGGGTCACCGAAGATCTGCGAGGGAGGCCCCTCTTCGTGAACCTTTCCCTGGTACAAAAAGCAGACCTTGCTAGCAACTTCTCGAGCGAAGCCCATCTCGTGCGTGGCGAGCAGCATGGTCATGCCCTCTGCGGCTAGGTCACGTACGATATTGAGCACCTCAGAGACCAGTTCAGGGTCGAGGGCCGCAGTGATTTCGTCGAGCAGCATGACCATTGGGCCCATGGCTAGTGCGCGCACGATGGCGACGCGCTGCTGCTGGCCACCTGATAGCCGATCGGGATATTCGTTCGCCTTGTGGTCGAGGCCAATGCGCTTGAGCAGCGTCATCGCCGTGGCTTCGGCTTCGTCCTTGCTCTGGTTCAGCACCTTAGTCGGCGCCAGGGTGACATTCTCCAGCACCGTCATATGCGGAAACAAATTATAGCTCTGGAACACAATGCCGACGTCGCGGCGTAGCGCGTTGAGGTCGACGCCGGGGCCGGTCATACGATCGCCGTGGATGCGGATCTCGCCGCCTTGAATTGCCTCCAGGCCGTTCATCGTGCGCAGCAGGGTCGACTTGCCGCATCCCGACGGACCGATCAGGCAGACAACCTGGTGTTCCTCGACACTAAGGTTCAGGCCGTTGATGACCCCGACGTGGCCATAACTTTTGTGGATATCGCGAATTTCAATCATCGACATAGTCTGAAACCTCAGCTTCCGCCACGCATGCGCCGCTGATCCCGTTCGATCATTTTGTCGACGAAACGGGCCTGCGGAATCGTGATCGCGATGAAAAGGATGGCAACGGTTGTCACCGGCGACAGGTTGAAATGATTGCTGGCGATGATCTTGGCCTGGTTAAAGGAATCAACCGAGCCAATGACGTTGACCAGCGCCGTGTCCTTCTGCAAGGCAATGAAGTCGTTGAGGAGCGGTGGAATGATCCGGCGGGCCGCCTGGGGCACGATCACATAGCGAAGCGTCTGGAAATAAGTCAGGCCGAGTGAGCGCGATGCCGCCACCTGGCTCCAGTGTATGCTCTCGATGCCGGAGCGATAAACTTCCGAGACATAGGCGCCATATGTCAGCGTTAGAGCAAGGATGGCGTAGGATTCTGGCGCGAGGTCCTTCAGGATCGGCAGGCCAGTGAGCGGAATACCAAAGCCTATGAGATAGATGTTGATGATCGCAGGCATGCCGCGGAACGCGTCGGTGTAAACGGTCGCCATCGCGCGAACAGGCCTACCCGCATCGCCGGGGATGAGGCGGGCGATCGCCACAACCAGGCCCCACACCAGCACTAGGATCTCCGCAATAACGAAGATGTAGATGTTGATCCAGAAGGCTTTGAGTATCAGTCCAAAGGTGCTGAAGATCAGGGGCAACTGGAAGAAAGTACGGCTGACGGCAAGGTTGTTAGCGATGAAGAACTGCGCAATCATTAAAAGCGCGACGACCACCGCCGCGTAGCCCAGCGTCGCATAGGCGAATTCGCGAGAGGCGGCGGTCGCCACGCGGGCATTCACTAGATTGTTGGCAGCAAGAGCCGCCTTCGCGGTCTGGGAGCGGCGCAAGCTCTGAATTGCTGGCCACAGCAGCGCCAGCACGGCGATGCCAAAGATAACGAGGATGCCCAGGGCGAGCGGTCCATCGACTTTCAAGGTTTGCGCAGCGCTGTATACTCCCTTGATCGTCGCCCAGCTGGCCGCCAGAACTAACGCGGCGACGCCGAGAGCTGTGATTGCCCATCCGGTGACGTCTTTTGGTGGCGTGCCGGCACTCCATTGACGGCTACCACCCAGGAGGCCGAGCGTTGCGCCGGCTCCTTGGCTATCGTTGACTGAGGACATCGAGCTAGCCTTCGCGATCAGGGCTTGAAATAGGGGATTTTGGTCGGATCTGCGCCCCAGGCCTGGGCCAGATACTTGCTGGCGAGCTTCTTAAGCGTACCATCCTTGTCCATCGCATCGATGATCGTGTCGATCGTCGCGCCGTTCGGCGAGCCCTTCGGGTAAATCGCCCCGTAGGATTCTGCCGTTGAGTACTGGCCCGCCACCTCGAATGCGCCATCGGACTGCGCCGCCTGCCCAAGCACGATGGAGGTGTCGTGTACCGCCGCATCCACCTGACCGGCCATCAGGGCCGCAAACATGCTGGCCTGATCTGGGAATACCTTGACCTCGAGCGGGTGTAGCTTTCCGGCTACGAAATTCGCGCCGGTGGTCGCCTGCTTCACGCCGATCCGCATCTTCGTAATCGCGGCTGCGTCGATCACGGTACCTTTCTTGACGAGAATGCCGATATCCGAGCTAAAATAAGGTACCGAGAAATCAACAACCTTCTTGCGGGCGTCGGTGATCGAAATCGTGCTGAGAGCGAGATCGAAGTCCTTGGTTTGGCCAGCGACCAGTGCGTCGAAAGCAACATTGACAACCTTCAAGTTATCCAAGCCGGCGCGATGGGCTATATTGGCGGCCATGCAGTACTCATAGCCGTCTTGGATCGTATCCGGTGTATCGCCGTTCCACCAACCTGGGGACGGAAGATTTGTTTCGACGGTCAACTGCCCCGCCTGCGCCGGCGTAAAGGGCACAGACCCTTTTTCACCAGTCAGCTCGCAGTTACCTATTGAATCGGCCAACGCCGCCGAAGCTGCGGCTGACATTATAATGGCCATCACTATGGTGGCGCAGCTCCGAGAAAGAACATCCGCGGGTTTTATTTTCATGACTTCGTCTCCCTCTGTAAGTACTCGTCGTTCGTTTTACGTCTTTGTAGACAGATTAATTCGCGAGTATGTGTCGCTCTTGTCGGCATTTCATAATAAAAAGCGTATCGACCGCTTACCTTCCGTCGACTTGAGGTGACATCATCTGATGAGCGCGAAGAAATAACTCTTTTATCTCGAGGATGATATCCGCAGTACTTAGACAAGCATCCGCTGTGCCGAGGACATTTTGTCTGTCGGTTTCGGAAAGATGTTGACCTTGGAGCTGCAGAAGATCTCGGAGGTAGGCAGGCGTGATTTCCGGATGCCCTTGGTAGGTTAGTACTGTTAAGCCGTAGCGTAAGACAGCGTTTTCACAATCCGCCGACGAACCAATAAGCTCGGAAAGCGGAGGCCTTACGGTTACCTGATCTTGATGCCAAGCAATAATTGTTTGCGTTCTCTTAAGATCGCTACGCTCGTAATCAATAGGACCTACCGTCCAACCTCGTTTAGCTTTTTCTACGCGCCCACCTAACGCTTGCGCGATAATCTCATGACCGAAACAAACTCCGACCATGGGCATCCGAGCATCATAAATTTCACGGATAAGCCGCTCTAACTTGCTTATCCAGTCGTGCTGCTCGTACGCGGCGTATTTTGCGCCTGTGACGAGCCAGCCATCGGCGTCCGTGATACGCGTAGGAAATACGCCATCTACTACGGCGTAAGTGTCAAAATCTAGTTTTTCGTCCGCCAGAGAGCGTATAAAGAAGTCGTTGTAATCGCCATGCTTAGCGATTAATTCGCTCGGAGTATGATCCGTCTGTAGTATGCCAATACGCTTCTTGTCGCCGCGGCGTGCCATTGTTACTGCGTGCGTCAACTAACGCTCCTTAAGATCGATATTTATTTTGGCGCAAGAGAGCGCAGCCGTCAGTTCATATGAAAGGGCAATCTGGCGCAGTCAGAGTGCAGATCCTCGTCAGATTATGTTTGCCAAGCTTCCAGGCACGCTCGCGATATCCGAGCCCTTGCTTACCCCTTCCGAAAAACGCGGGCGCAGACGCGACTGCCAAATACGGAGCAAACCCTTTTGTTTCCGTGTGCAGTCACGGTGGACATAGTTGTCACATTTCGATCCGTGGTGCAATCGAATATCGAAATATTTTTCGTTTTTAGAAACAAGATGCGAATTGCGATACAATGTGCAGCAATGTCCACAGCAGCCGCGCAGCTGCATTAGCTTCGACACATGTGGATGCAGGGCGAGATAAGGTGGGGATGATGGGACGGCGCTTGGATGCTATTGAGGCTCCGACTTGCATCAACTTCGCTACCGGGCAATCGTGGGAAGAACCCGCCCCCGAAGGCTTTGTTGGGCGCCACACGTCACCGGTTGGCATGCGTACATCCGGTATCGACGGCACTAAGGTGAGCGCCGACTTCGTTGTCATCAAAGCGCGAGGCTGCCACGATCTCTATTCGTTGGCGTAGGCACGAGCAGTTGATAGCAGCCCTCTTGCACTGTATCTTGTTTGGAAACATTGGTATCAGAATGGAAATTCTCGCTTCGAGAATTGAAGGTCGGCGGAGCGATAAACTAGATTATGCCGGCCAGAGACAGCGAATTGGCGCCTCTATCCCGCGCGGAGCGCGGTGAGGAGTATTGAACAGAGCAATGTCATCAGCATCTCTACAAATACGTCACTATCGCAATCTAAAGAGCATAAGTCTTCGCGACTTGTCAGAATTATCCGGCATATCCGCATCGCAACTGTCAAAGATTGAGTCTGGCAAGGCCAAGCTTACAGTCGAGACCGCGTTGAAGCTCGCTGGTATATTGCATGTGCCCGCGGCAATATTTTTGACTGAGCCGGCTCCCCAGGCAAAGGCAAGGCGATCCATAACTCGCCGTAATACCGGAACGGTTCATGAGAACCCAGGCATGCAGCTTGAGATACTTTGCTCAGAGTTCAAAGAGAAACAGAATTTATTTTGGAAAGTCCACGTCACTGCGAGCTCATTCGAAGAGAACGGTGGATGGAGACAACATCCGGGCCAGGAATTTTTGTACGTTCTCGGGGGCAAACTTGAACTGCACAGTATGTATTACGATCCAATAACTCTATTCGAGGGTGATAGTATACTATTCGATGCAGATCAGCCGCACGCATATATTGGGGTCGATGGGCCTGCAGAACTGATTATGATGAATAGTGTTTCAAAATCTGGAGAGAGATGACTTTCGGCCGATTCTTCTTTTCTTTTGTTGCACGAAGATCGTACTCCGTAACGAACATGCGACTCGGAATGACTACCGGTCGCGGGTCTGCCGGTTTGTTGCTCTTCCAAGGGTGGCCAAGCAACTATCCACATGCCTCCTCGATCCCTTGGTTGCGCGGGCCACCGCCCAACAGCGTCAGAAAGCTCTGGTCAATGCCCGGATTGAGCTTTTTGACTCGCCGAAGATAAATGCTCATGAGACGGGGATTGTCGACCGGCACGTCGTGATAAACTGTCGTCGACTTGAGATAGGGGCTGTCGGAATTGCGCTCCAGCTCTTTGGGGAACAGGGCAACAAGCTCCGTCGTCAACTGGGGTGACACGATTGGCGCCCTGCCGCCCGTAACGACCGTGACGAGTGCGCCGCAAATATCGGCTCCAAAAAGCCTTCCAAGATGTGTCGTGCCGAGGCTTCGTGGATTCATTTCGATGACTGAGGCTCGCCCACTTTCCATGTCCACCACAAAATCGAAACTCACAAACCCTGAACATTCCAGCGCCGACACCATCTGGATCACGGCTTGGTTCATCGAACTGTTTTCAACGTGCCTGACGACGGTGCTTGCGCCGGTCGGCTCGGGGTTCACCTGCACGGCGACGAAACTCGCCCCTGCGAGCACGCGTCCTTGCCAAGCCGCGACGGTACGAAATGCCGGCACACCGTCGACGAACGATTGGATTATTGTTGGCGCCCTAGGCCCTGTTCGGAACCCTGCCTGACGGTAGACCCAGCGTTTGATCGGTTGCCTGATCTTCCGCAGCCTATCACCCGCCTCGATCGCAGCAAGCCGCTTTGCCAGCTCATTGGGATTGCGGGCAATCGAGACGCCAACGCCCCCCGAGGTGTGTTCGGTCTTAATGACGACGGGATATCCCCACTGCTTCGCCGCAGCCAATGCGGCTCCATGATCTCTCACCTCATAGTGAAGGGGTTTATTCAATCCTAGTGCCTCGGCCCTATTCATGAATTCACTGCGGCTGATCGCAGCCAAATAACCGCTCGATGGGCCGAGCGATCTTATCAGGAGCTGCCTCACTTGTGGGTTGATCTTCCGGTCCACAGCCAGACAGCGCAGAAGCCAGGAGGAAAGGTCGTCGAGAGGTAGAATGAGATCGGGACGCCACTCGCGCGCTGCTCTTTCAAGTCGGTCTCGCACAAACAGCGTTCCGAAACGCACGCCGTAGTGTGCGGGAAGGGGGAAGTGGCGGGTAATCGCCGCTAGGGCGGCACAATAGAACCCCTTCGGGCTGACGAGCGCGCATTGGACGCCGCAATGAGCCATTTCACCGACCACACGCTCACTGCCAACATCGTTGGTGAGCGAGACGAAAAGGACTCGCAAGCACTCGCTTTTGACTGAAGGCTTATCGGCCAGTGCAACAGTCGAATTTGCTGTCGACATCACGTGGTCGGCTCAACTGTTACCTGCGCATTTCCAGGACCGGTTTTTGAAGCCACCGAGCGATGCAGTACCCGGGGAGCGAGATGGCGAGCCAGTCTTCGGGCGGCAAAATCGGCTCCGTATACGAAGCGCAGCATCGGCCCAAAGCTGTTAGCAGCTGCGGTCCCGACGAAATAAAGGCCGGGAATGGAGGATTCGAAATGGCTCGACAGTGACGGTGCCCGTCCGGCTAATCGAAGGCTTTTTCGCATATCAGCGTCGAGGAAGGCCAGGCGATCAACGTCGACGCGGTAGCCAGTGGCGGCGAGGACATGGTCACCGGTGACGCGATGCTCGGTTCCATCGGGTCCGCGCAGCACGAGGCTAACACGGCCCCCGACAACCTCAGTCCCTATGATTTGGGATTGCAGCGTATAGGGCACATGTCCTTCCACCTCCGGCCGGACAAACCAGGCCGGTGCCGGCCCCAGATAGCGCCGCACCACGTCAATGCGAAATGCCTCCGGCATGACATGAAACAAAAGCGGCGCCTTGACACAAAGGACCGATTTCCAACCCGGTCCCAGACCAGTCATCGGGGCTTTGATCGCGTCCAGGAGGCTGCGCTGGCCGAGCGGCGACTGGAACGTGATGGCCTTGCGCCGGGTTACGATACGCGCATTCGCCCCGCGCAATCGCAAATGCGCCGCCATATCCGTCGCCGACGATCCAGCGCCCACGACGAGGACGTCCTGACCCTTCAAATGGGCCGCATCACCATATTCGACGCTGTGGGACACATGATGGCGCGGCAGTCCTTGCAATTCTGGTGGTATGTAGTCGTAGGAGCGAATGCCGCTGGCAACAACCACACGCTGGGCAGCAACAATGTCGCCGTCTTCAGTACGAAGATCAAACCCATGCGATGCCGGAAGGATCGAAATCACCTTTTTTTGCACCAGATCCGGAACGAAGCGCTCCTGGAATGCCTTGCCATAGGCCGCAAACACCTTCACCGGTACGGGAATGCCCGTGTCGGCATACGCAATATTGTGCCTGGTGCAATATGCCCTCAGGGTCAGAGCCTTGTGCGGATCTGACAGGCTTGAGGCGAAACCCTCGGACTTTAAGCTCATGCCGACAGGCATCGAGTCCTGCCAGGTCTGCATGGGCGCGCCGAAAACACGAATGTCGGCGCCGCGCGCGCTTAAGTGAGCCGCCACCGAAAGGCCATAGGGCCCTGCGCCCACCACCGCAACATTGACAGGCCTTCCCATGGCTCCCCTTCAAGATTTTTGCCACACAAGGTGCTTCCCGAACAATACTGTCTCATTCACCGGGAAGTCGAGAAAGGCCTATACGATCTAAGTGGTAGGCAAGAGGTACCAACGCGCGCTCCGCGAGCGGCCTCTACATTTGGTAGACAAGATCGCTTGCGAGAAGACGCTATACAATTCTTGCCTACCTAAAGCTGCTCCAAGTCGTCCGTGTTAACCCGCCTTGAGATGCATATGTTCTCATTGGAAAAAATCTTCACGCGCCAAATCACTTGACTTCGAGCAAATGTGACATATAGAATTGTCACTCCTATACATTGAATTGTCCACAATAATGGTAATCATCCGCCATTATTTCTGTCAAGCAACTGACCGATTGCATCGTGGCGAAAAAAAAGGCAGCGTCTGCCCGTTCGTTAATCAATAGCGTTGACGCAAAGCAAATCGGAAAGCCTGAGCCATCGATATGCTTGGCGTCAATACTTCGAGCGCGATGTCAAGGTGGTTCGTAAGCGCTTCCGATTTTGGACGAGCGCTACTTATGGGGCGCATCAGCTGCGCATTTGTTGCGACGAAAAGGATCGCGATCACGCACCAATCAAGTTATTGATCAAGGCCGCTAAATGGGGTGACCACAAGAGCCGCGCCCCAAGACCCGCTAAGCCAAGAGCTTAGACATTTCAAACGGCTGATGGATCACTCATTGGCCTCCATTGGTCTGGCGTAAGGAGGTTTTTATCCTGGCTTGGCAGTGCAGATCGAGTTTTCTAGGCCTTCTGGCAGCTCTTGTTCTGACCACTGCGTGAAAAGTGCATAAAAAGTTGAGGGTGCCCCGTCGCCTTCACTGTCCTTGTTCGGCGCGTCGAGGCTCCTGAAAGTCTTGTAGACGGCCATCATCGGATCGTAGGTCATAGCCCCTACGCCCAACCGCGCGTTCCCTTCCCCAGCTTTTTTGTTGCTCATCCTATCCAGGCAATGGAAACGGGAATGCCGGCGGACAAAAAGGGGCCGCCCTGAGCGGCTGGCGGTCCCGGCCGGTTAGCGCGGGTGCAACAGGATTGAAGGCGGATCCTGAGGGTTAGCGGCGGTCCTTTTCGCTTTTTTGCGTGTACCACCCCCCGCAAGCTTGCGGCCGCGGAAGCGAGAGGATGCCCGCACCGCAATCGCGGATGAGCGAGATTTTTCGCACGGCCCCCGCCCGGCGAAGCGGGCGACCCGAGTTACCTACATGAGCCAGGAATTGGACGACAGGAATGCGCAAATTGCGGTCTTTCTCGGCGGCGACGCAAACGGGCACAATCGACCCAATCCCCTCTCTAAAGGCCTCAACTGTGCTTCGTATTGAGGTCCGCGCGGCCGTACTGAATACGGGCGCGCGCCAGGCGCGGCGCCTAAGGCTAAGCTGAGGCGAGCCGCCAACTATGCCAGGGACAGTCTCGTGGCCGCCGCGCGCACGCCCTCCAGCCGCCCCCGCAGAAGTTTTGCGTAGCGCGCCCGCGACATCACCAACGCCTCGGGTGTCGCGGTCGTAAGAGCTCGGGACAACGCGCTTGGTGCGCTTAGGTCGTTGCGCCCAAAAGTCGCCCTTATTGATCCTCTCAATAACCTCGATCATATATTGCACTGCTACCCCCAATTCGAATCAGATGTTCCTAGCGGAAAAGTGAGGAAGAATGAGATTGTTTGCCTGGCTAACCACTTGTTTCGTCGCATTCTGCTTTGCAGCGACCACCTTAACTTTGGATGCACAGGCCCAGTCACAGCCCGAGAAACGTATAGCCTTTGTTGTCGGCAATAGCGCCTATCCGGACGCTCCTTTGGTTACACCTGCCAATGACGCAGGGCTTATTGCCCAAACGCTTCAGGCAGCTGGCTTTGACGTAGTGGGAGCACGGGATCTTGATCAAGACTCACTGCGCCACTCTTTCGGCGACTTCATCAACAAGGCCAATGCCGCCGGACCGGGGACAGTGGCCTTCGTCTATCTGGATGGTTATGGCCTCCAGTTCGAAGGCGAGAATTATTTTGTGCCGGTCGACGCACATATTGCCAATCCGGCCGACGTTCCCATTGCTGCAATTCGTCTTTCTGATTTGACAAAGCCACTGGCGGCACTGCCCCTCAAGGTTAGCATTGTTGTGCTTGATGGGGGGCGGCAGAGCCCTTTTGCCAACACGAACCAGCCGCTAGCCGGTGGCCTTGCCCTTGTCGATCCCGACCCGCGAACACTGATAGCGTTTAACGCAACGCCTGGTACGGTCGCCCCCAATGAAACCGGACCATATGGAGTTTATGCCCAGTCGTTGGCCGAAATGATTCGTACAGGTGGTTTGCGGCTCAGCAGCGTCTTCGACAAGACGCGCCTGCGCGTCAGTGAAAAGACCAACGGCGCGCTGCTTCCCTGGAGCGCCTCTAAGGTAACAGAACCCTTCGTCTTCTTCGAGCGTTCGGCAAATGCCCCCGCCCTGGAGGCGGCCTACGGCGACGATACTGCCATCCAGGCCAAACCGATTCGCGATTTTGATGAGCGGGATGCCTATGTTGCCGCGCTCGATCGCGACACATTGCGCGGTTATGAAGATTTTCTTGCCGCCTATCCCAACGACGTGATGGCCAAACGCGTTTGGGCTATCGTTGCCGCGCGACGCGAAGCGATAACCTGGCATCAGACTTGGATGTCGGATAGGCCACAGACCTATTGGTCCTATCTGCGGCGCTATCCGCACGGTCCCCATGCCTGGGATGCGCGGCGGCGCCTGAGTTATCTGCAAGCGGCTCTCGAGCCACCGCCAAGCTTCGAGGCCTATGACTATGATGTGCCGGCCCCGCCGCCGGCCGAAATCGTCTATGTCGATCGCCCGGTTTTCGTCTTCAGCGATCCGTCCTTTGACCTACCGCCTCCCCCGCCGCCACCCGTAATCTTCCTGCCGCCGCAGCCACGGGAATTTGTTGAGCTCCCGCCGCCCCCGCCGCCAGTCGGAGCCTATGTGCTGCCGACGCCGCAGTTTGTACCCGTACCTGACTGGGTGAATCCACCGCGCTTCGTAGCTCCGCCGCCGGATACGGTCATTTTCAACAATATCCACAACACGACCATTATCGAAAACCAACAAAATGAAACCCAGCCGGCCAATCAGGGATCGCCAGGTCTGACAACCGGTGAGAAATTGACTGGTGCGGCTATCGCCGCTGGTGCCGCGGCCGCCGCGCTCAAGGTTGCGCTGCCACCGTCGCTACAAAAAAGAGTCGGACCAGCGCCAGCGACGCCAGTGCAGAGTATCGCTCCGGCGCTGCCCGCTCAGCCTTTGCCCGCCAAAACAATTCCCGGACAGAGTAGTCCCGCAAAACCAGTGCCTGGGCAACCTCAGTCGAGTCAACTCCCTGCGGCACTGGCGCCAGCCCATACTCTTCCGGGGATGAACGGACAACCCCTGCCAGCCACTTCGAACAATTTGCCGGCTGCTAGGCAGCCGAACGCCGTTCAGCCGAATTCGCTGCCAAAGCCTGCCGCCTCGCCCGCCACAATTCCGGGGCAGAACGGCAAGCCCGCTTCAGCAAACCAGGTACTGCCCGGCAGGTCGGCGCCTGCACAAAATGAATCCACGCAGTCCACGCCGGCGAAACCGGCTCCGGGGCAATCCCTCCCCGGTCAAGCCCCCGCCAAACCGGCTCCGGCCCACGCCTTGCCTGGGACGAACGGGCAGCCTTTGCCGGTCCCATCCGACAAATCGCCAGCCCCTACCCAACAAACGCAGGTCCCGGCAACGAACAAGAACCAGGGGGAGCCGCCGGCTAGCAACGAGCAACCAATCTTGCAAAACCAACCGCCTCTCAAGAAGAAAAAGGCGGGCGGCGGCAAACCGTTACCGACTGCTGAGCCTTCTTCAAGCCCGGCAACACAGAAATTGGCACCTGCGGGCAACGCCGCATCTTCGCAGGAGAATTCGCCGAAACCTCAACTTGTGAAGCCAACCGGCCAACCTGCACCAAAACCGCAACCCCAGGCCGACCAAACGGAGGCTCCAAAGCCCCAGAAACAACTGGCAAAGCCGGAGGCCAAGCAGGCGAAGCCTACTACCCCGCAGACCAGTCCGATTCAGGCGCGGCCCGCCGCTCCTGGCCAAGATAAGAAGCCGGCCTGTGGAGGGTCAGGTGAGCCTGCTTGTTCGAAATAGGAAAGCTTCTGGGTGAGCTAAGTGAGTTGGGAGGGTGTGAGCGTTTCTACTGGGAACGCTCACACCCTCACGCACCCGCTTTACTGATTCTTGGACGGCTGGGCCACCGCGAACGCTTGGCCTTGATCCTCGCATTCATCATTGCTCGCTCGCGACACGAGTGACGAGGCAGTCGGCGCAGCGGCAGTAGGTACCGAGCCATTTCGCGTTATCCTCACGCTGCGTTCACGGTGGCAGTGCTAAGGCAATGCTGATGCGAAGGCCGCACAGCGATTCAGCATGTCCGGCATTTTTTGCAGCTCATGTGAGGGTCGACGCCGACAGGTTGCTAAAATGGCGTCCGAGACTCTGACTTTTGGGAAATGTCGCCTTACGTCTTCTCTACATTCAGGAGATCGTCATGCCCAAACGGATTCAGCCGAAGAAGATTTATACCGCTCATGGCGATGCAATCCGCGTCGTGCCTTTGCATTTGCCGGACACCATGAAGCAGCCGACCGCGGAGGCGGCATTGGCAGGACCCGCGGCCGAGCCGCAACTGACCTATCGCAATGGGCCATTGATTGGCGCTGTAGAAGTTTTCACGATATTTTGGGGAGCGGCTTGGCAAACTGGCGCACAAAGCGCCCTCGTTGGGCAGATCAACCAGTTCTTTGACTTCATTCTAACCAGCGAGTTGATCACCCAACTGGGCGAATATAGCGTTCCCGGCAAGCCCATTGGTCCTGGAAAGCGCACGGGGACGGTGACCATCACCAGCCCAAGCCTCCATCGCTCGGTGTCCGATGCTGCGATCCAGCAAATGCTGCAGCAGGAATTATCCAGCAATGCCGCGTTGCCTCAGCCGAGCCCAAACACTCTTTACTTTATCTATTTCCCCCCTGGCATTCGTATTGTCCAAGGCGGTTCAGCCTCATGTTCTGGGTTTTGCGGCTATCACAATGACATTGGCGGCCAGATCTTTTATGCTGCTATGCCCTACCCCGGTTGCGCGGGTTGCACCGGGGGCCTTTCGCCAATCGACGCCTTGACCTCAACAAGTTCCCACGAACTTTGCGAAGCTCTGACCGATCCGATTCCTGGGCAAGGCTGGTACGACGATGTCAACGGCGAAATTGGCGACATTTGTGCTTGGAAAACCAAGACGATCGGCCAATTTACAGTGCAGTTGGAATGGTCCAACAAGGCGAACACATGCCTGTAGAAGGACCAAGCGCGCGGCGAACCAGGGCGGCTTCGCTCTGGTCCGGCGCGACTTGGGCCGGCTTGACTTTAATGATTGGCACAATGTGCAACCCTGCGATATCGCTCGAAGCTCCCGCATGGCTGGAGCTTCGACAACATAACGCTTGCGAGGCAATGAAGGACCAATATTGCCTCGGCCGCTTTGGATTTGCGATTAAGCCCGACGGCCGCTTCATCACGGGTCCATCCGGCTCAGGACGTCGAGTGAAGGGGCGGCTTGGGCGTGCCGAGTTACGCCGACTTAACATCCTGATCGCGTCAGCAGCGGCGACGATCGCTGTCGGACAAACTCAATGCGAGGCTGGCGGCCTTGTCGGGATCAGGGATCAATTGGATATCGATTTCAAAAACGGTCCGCCCGTGCAACTTTATAATTTGGGAGGAAAGGTCGGCACGCTATGCGTTTCCGGCGCCAAAGATCGCGTCGACAAACTCCACAGCTATGTGCGGGTGCTGATGACCCGATATTATCGAGTACCGTTTCCGACACAATGACTATGACATCGTGGGAGGCCATAGTCATATCATGCCAGTAACGGGCATGATCGCATGTTCTTGGCGCCCCCCGGCCTCCAAGTGCTTGCGTTGGCCCGTCGCAGGTGCTGGCAAGTAGCCAAGTTGAAACGTCAAATCAGGTTCGCGTGACAATGCCCGTCAGTCATAGGTGGAAATCCATCACAGCAACCAGCGCCCAGCTTAGGGCGCGATGAGATCGGGACGGGTGACCACAAGACTGGGTGGAGATCGACAAGACAAGTAACTCAACGCGTGAGGCAAAAAAGGACGGAGATCGACGATGGATGACACCCCTTCCTCACAAGAAGCCCTTCCGGATCAATCACTTCTGGACACGACTGCCTACGGCTCCGGGCCGGACGATTCGGTAAGCGATGCCAGTGAGAATGCTGCCATAACGTGGCACAAAGTAACCATAAACGGGGTCACTATCCCCTATACTGCTGAGGCTGGTCATCTTGTCACAACCGATCAGTATAGCGCCCAGCCCTCCGCTAAGATTTTTTATGTCGCCTTCACCGCTGACACTAACAAGCCGCCTACCCGTCCGGTCACTTTCTTTTACAACGGCGGACCAGGCTCCTCGTCTGTGTTTTTGTTACTCGGATCGTTCGGGCCGCGTCGGATCAGAACGAGCATGCCCTTTTTCACGCCCCCCGCGCCTTATGCGATGGATGACAACCAAGACAGTCTGATTGACCAGACGGATCTGGTGTTTATCAATCCAGTCGGCACAGGTTATTCGGCAGCAATAACACCTGGAAAGAATAAAGATTTCTGGGGAGTGGATGAGGATGCACGCTCGATCAAGCAGTTCATCAAGCGATACTTGACAGTGTACAATCGCTGGAACTCGCCCAAATTCCTGTTTGGAGAATCCTACGGAACACCTCGAACCTGCGTTCTGACATGGATGCTGCATGAGGATGGCGTAGATCTGAACGGAATCGTCTTACAATCGTCGATTCTGGACTATTCGCAAACTAGCAATGCCGTCGGTCTTCTTCCGACGTTTGCGGCTGACGCATGGTTTCACAACAAGGTAGCGACCTCGCCCAAGCCGACCGATTTGCCTGAATTTGTGAAGGCTGTTGAGTCATTTGCCATCGGACCATACGCCACTGCGCTGGGCACATTTCCCAAGGTGAGCGCCGGCACTCTGCGGACGCTGAGCCAGTTCGTTGGTATTCCGCCAATAGTGCTGAAATATTGGAAACTTGACGTCTCAACGGGGTTCGGCACCGTGTTTCTCACCAGCCTGCTTCAGGACGATGGTGTCGCTGTAGGTTCCTACGACGGCCGCGTCACCGCCGAGGACACTGGGATTGCAGGGTCGGTCGACCCCAACTCCGGAGGCAACGATCCGACGATGACAGCGGTGGGCGGCGTTTACACCGCTATGTGGAATGTCTACCTCAACGATGAGCTCCAATTCACCGCGACATCTCCATTCATGGACCTCAACGACCAAGCATTCCTGAACTGGAATTTTGGCCACGTCGATCCCACGGGAGCTCAGAAAGGCGGCGTAGACAGTCTATACACCGCTGGAGATCTCGCCGCCGCGATGGCACTGAACCCTTATCTGAAGGTCTTCTCTGCAAATGGCTATTATGACGCGGTAACACCCTTTTTTCAGACGATTCTGAATTTTAAGAATATGCCGCTGAAAAGCCTACATGCCAGATCCAATCTTACGATCGAGAACTATCCGTCGGGACATATGGTCTATCTCGACAACAACTCGCGATCGATGATGAAAGCGGACCTTGTTAAATTCTATGAGGCAGCGATAGCGCATGCGTTTGCAAGTGCGGAACTGCAGGCACAAGGGGAAGCCAGGCATATGGGCCTAACCGAATATTCGCGGCGGATCAGTCGCACACCTTACTGACAAGACGGATGGGGAGTAAGAAAGGGGGCCGCAAGACAATGTCACGGGAACTTGGCAAGGTCGCGCAAATTGGCGCCAAGCCTTTGGGTCAGGCTAACGCGGTGACGCTGTTCCGCGTATTCATCGCGTCCGCCCGGTGTAGGAGCAGCGTTGATCTTGAGACGAGATGACGTTGAACATTAAACGTATTGTGGACGGCGGCATGGGCGAAAACAACGCGCTGAGCCGACCCGGGTGATTTGGACCGCTGCATTTTCCGCTCGCGCCGTCGGATGGGTTGATATGAATTTTCAGCCCAGTTGATGGCGCGCAAGCCTTGCTCGTGAGGGCCGCCGAAGCAGAAGTCGCCAAGTGCGGCCCCATACGACCGGCGTGTGTCGGTCACCATTGTTCGTGGCGCAAAGTCCTGCCGTTTCAGTAGTTTTCGCTGCAGTTTCAGCGCTGCGCATTTGCCGCGGCGGCGCTGGATCAACATATCCAGCACCTTGCCTTCGCTCTCGACGACGCACCAAAGATACCCGTGCCGGCCACCGACCCCGACCACCATTTTGTCGAGGTGCCAACAATCATCAGGCCTGGGTCGGCGCCGCATGAAACCTGCTGCAAACATCGGCTCGAATTTAAGGAACCATCGACGCATACTTTCGTAGCTGCCATCAATGCCTCGCTCCGCCAGCAAGGCCTCAACGTTCCGAAAACTCAAGGTGAAGCGCACATAGCCAAACTGCGTGGCCGATCACATCCGGTTCAAACTGATGGCGAGCGTACGAAGTCGGTTGCATCACCTCTTGTAGCTCGAGCCGCCGATCCAGTGACATTGCCCCATGCTGGCATTGGTTCAAAGATCCCACGAAATATTCGCCATCGCCCCCCAGTGTGCCATCCACGACGGCTGCTTAAGGCAGTTGGAACGCGATCCGGTCGCGCCCCATTTTTGCGTCAGACTCAGCTGGCGAGCGCCACAGTGCAGCCTTCGACGGCCCGCCTATCGGCGGAGGTCTGCCCTGGCATCGTCGCCCAGCCGCCGGCTTCCACGAACTGCCGTTTCTTGTAGGAGTCAGTTAGGGCATTCAACTCGATAAGCTTGGCAGCCGAATCAGGCGCGGCCTTGAACCGCTCGACGCAGATCACCGATGCCAATTGTCCTCGCGCCGTATCACCGGCCGCAGCGGCGGCCTCTCGCGAAGTGCCGCCCGTGACCCAGCCGCCCCAGCCAAACCCAATAACCATCGTGGCCGTAATCACCGCCGCGCAAGCCCAAAAGAGCAGAGTCTTCGACGGCTGATAGTCCTCCCAACGCTGGAAAAGAGATCGCTTCGTCGTGTTCTGCATGGTCATGGTATCAATCCTTCCTGATGTATTTGCCTGCCCAAGGCAGGACCGTTGAGACGCTGCGCGCGTTTCAGATTCGAAGTGGGGTGACCCAAGCAGGTGAACCACGAACAGATCCAGAGCATCTCCATCCACCGTGGAGACGCCTTCGGCCAGGCTAGTTCCCCATTGTGTTGATGCCTCCGCCATTGCCTGATGCAGGCGTACGGCAGAGCGTCACCTTGACGGCGTTTTTGAGCAGTTCCACGCATCGCCTTCCACGCGCTCGATGACGACGCCGTGATGGAATGGCCGGAATTTCATTGAGTTCTTTCTGCGGTCGGTGCATGAGGCGACCACACTCTAAATATGGGCTTTTTGGCACTCAAATGATAGGAGTGCCAAAAAATATTCAAGACAATTGCTAAATATTCGAAAAATATAAATTACGGCATCCCGCCGCGAGATTGGGTTATTGCTATGGTTTTTATGGGCTGATTTTCTTTAATTCTCAAATATAGGAAAGAACGTTTTAATTCGTAGGCATGACTCAAAGCTTAAAATTATCTTTCGAAACCCGGTTGTAGGTATATCTATATGTAACCTTCGTCGAGTTGGATTTCGTCAAAGCATACCTTGGATCCGCCATTTGCCGCCAGATCCTCAATAGCGCATGCGGCCCCGATCCGGCGCGACGTCGCAACCACTTCTAGGCAGTGGGGCAATCAGTAGTTTGCCAAGCGGTTTCAAAGTGCTCCCAAAGGCGGAAGGCATTTTCCGCCTCACGCCGCACTGCCATCGGCAGGAGGCTCGCCTTATCCTCAACGACGTGTTTGTCCTGGAGAGTAGTGCCGTTATCTTGAGCGATGAGACGAAGAATCCATGCAGCAAAGTAGCTTCGGAATATGAAGACTGCGGGCAAGGTGGCTATGGATGATCAAGTACGACAGTTGGCCGAACAACTCCTGAAGACAGGTTTCGATCAAGTATCGGATCGCGAACGCCGAGTGATCACCGGAGTCGCCAAACGCACCCAGATCAGTCGGGACGCGAACCGCGCCTTCGAGGAGAAGCGGACCTTCGGAGACCGCCTCGCCGACCGGGTTGCGGCGTTCGGTGGCTCGTGGACGTTCATTACGATCTTCCTCGCCGTCCTGGTTGCATGGACCCTTTTCAACAGCGTCGTCCTGGCGTGGTCCGTTGCCGCGTTCGATCCTTACCCATACATCTTCTTGAACCTAATTCTCTCGATGCTAGCCGCGCTGCAGGCGCCGATCATCATGATGTCGCAGAACCGCCAAGCCGCTCGCGATCGCATGGCGGCAGGTCTCGACTACGAGGTCAACCTAAAAGCGGAACTCGAAATTATGGCCCTGCACGAGAAGCTCGACCAAATCCGCTCGCAACATCTCGCGGAGATGTTACGCACTCAGCAAGAACAACTCCGGCTGCTGATGCGGGTCCTTGCACTCGATGAAAACGCCTTAGGCCCAGCGACTGGATCGCTGAGGGAAGGCACAAACCCGAAAGAGCCGACCACATAAAGGGCCCGCCACCTCTCCCGACGCACTTGTGGCATGTCGTTCCACCCGCCGTCACAACAGGCGCATGATGGCTCCAAGCGGGCAGACGAGCGGCGATGCCGACGTGCTCGATTTCATCGCCGTCGTACAATAAACCCATAGTGGCAGAGTAGGACTTCGGTCGGTGATCACGACGATCACATGTAAAAAACAGTATTAATATTTTAAAGTTTGTTTAGTTCGATGAATTTAAAGCAAAATTAATTTCAACATTCATTTGTAATTTTTCAATTTTTTGTACCATCTAACGGAGATTAATTTATTTTAGGTGTTGAATATTTGATATATAGTCTTGTAAATATCATTCTTCGTTCATAAATATAATATTCGTTAGCCGTACCGGCTATACAATACGAAAGGTTGGGTGCTAGGCGCCGACCGTTCGCATGTCGCTCAAAAAGGAGGTCATGCCATGCGTATTTTCGATTTTTCTCCCTTCTATCGTTCAACAGTCGGGTTCGACCGGATGTTCTCGGCGCTCGACCAACTCGACGGAGTGGAAGGCCCTGCGCCGAGCTATCCGCCTTACAATATCGAGCGGATCGGCGAGAACGCTTATCGCATCTGCCTCGCGGTTGCTGGTTTCGCCGAGACCGATCTCTTGATCGAGGTGAAGGAGAATACATTGACAATCCGGGGCGAGAGGAAGCCGATCGACGAGGATCGAGCCGCCAACATGCTCCACCAGGGCATCTCCGCCCGGCCCTTCCAACGTAACTTCCAACTCGCCGAGCATGTGGGAATCGAGGGCGCGAGCTTGGAGAATGGGCTCCTGGACGTCGAACTCGTGCGCAAGGTTCCAGAAGCATTGCAATCACGGGTAATCCCAATCGTGAGCTCCAGTGATCCGCGGAAGGCCAAGCCGGCCAAGCCGGCCAAGATTGCTGCATGAGGTACTGATCCATTGAACATTGAGGGCGCTCCGATCTTCGGAGCGCCTTTTTGTCGTTCTGGTCGTGACGAGCGGTAAAACGCCCCGAGTTTGCCGAAGGCTTCAACTCCTGAGAAGGTAGTGCCTGCACGAGCAATACAACGAACAAAAGCAGAGGTCGTTTGCCGCCACGGCCCCTTGCAATCCTTCGAAGTGGTCGAGTGCGTCTGGCTGGAATTGGTGGACTGGTTCCCTTCACCGGCGGATTTTGGAACCTATTGGCAATATCCATTCGGCAGAGGCCGAGTAATGATACTGCAGCCCGCTCGACGAAAGGCCTATGGCTGCATGATTCACGCCGACCAGCCTCTGATGATCCCGGGAACGTTTCACTCTTGAGCATCAGGCCCGGCGACGTTGGCCGGCCACTCGCGTGCCTCAGGCAGCATCCAAGGAAGCAGGCGCGCGCTGAAGACTCAGATGGGCGCCCGCTGGTTGGCAGATGTGTCAAATAGCCCGTTTGTCAGAAACGCGATCTCAGTACGACTGCGTGCCTTGATCTTGCGCGTGACATTGCGAATGTGAACCTTGACGGTGCATTCCCCCATGCCGAGATTATAGGCGATGAGCTTGTTGGATTCGCCCCTGCGCAGACAGGCAATCACATCGAGCTGTCTGTGAGTGAAGAGGCCTTCTCGCTGTTCGTGGGTTTTCGTTTCGGAAGCTGCGGCGGCAAGAGCTCGTGACGATAGAACGCTGGTGGTGGGAATATAGATACCACCTACGCTCGCCAGGCGAATGGCTGCAATTGCAACATCGAGACCCGCGTTCATCGAGATGTAGCCCTTTGCGCCAACCTCCAGGGCACGCGCTATTTCGGACGGAACTTCAAAATCGGAAACGACGATAATGCGGGCATCCGGCGCTCCTTCGAAGGCCACAGCCCTCAGGCAGCGCCAGATCATGGCGCTGGTCCTTGCCGGTCATCCCAAAAAGAATATCGCCGCTGATCTTCGCATCAGCCAGCGCATGGTCGAGAACCATCGTGCCGCGATCATGAAGAAGATGGGCTCGAAATCGCTTCCCGCCCTGGCACGCCTTGCGTTTGCGGCGGGCTGGGCGGGTACCGGTGAGCCGCCTGTTCAAGACGAGGCGACCGGCATAAATGAATTGCTCGAGCATCACTGACCGGGGCTTGATACCGCGTTTTGCTGCGAAGTGGCGCTCTCTGGCGGCGGCGGGGACTGGCTGCCTGCTATGATGTGCTGGAAACCAAGCACGAAGGCCAGAAGGATCGCGTAGAAGATCACATATCTGATCACCCGGGAACCGTTGGTCGTAGCGGAGCCGGACAACGCCTCGGTTATCGAGGGCGTGAGCCCCGATCGGCGCGGCAAGAGCGCAACCAAGCGAGCGGCAATCGCCCCCGACGACAGGCGCGCCAAGGGCATGTCGGGGAGTGCCGCGATCAAGGAAGCGAGCCTCCTGATTGCAGTTTCTTCCGGCATCCGGGCCAATCTCGCGGCCTCCTGCCAGGGATCTATGTTTCTCCGTGCCAGTGCAGAGAGAACACTGAGCCGCAATCCATTCTTGTCTTCACCAATTGGCGCGAATAGAAAATCGTCAAACTCCGATCCGAGAGTATTGAATGAAGGATTCATCTCAATCACCGAATCTCATCGCCCATTCCGCATATGTGGAATCGAAAATTCGGCAGCGGATATTGCTTATACCTCTGCCACAAGTGGATTATATTGCACAAGGAGATACACCGTAAGCCTCGGGAAATACCTAAGTTTAAGGCTCCAAGTTAATCCAATATTCTTTTGCAACGGCCCTCGATGCGCCTGATCAAAGATGGGATGACAAAAATGGGATCAAAGCAGGACGGCACGGGCGTGGCGCCCTACGCAGCTGAGACTGCGCGAGAAATCCCGGAATTGGGACCCGGCGGCTGACCGATGGCTCCTCGTTGCCAACCCAGCTTCAGGTCGATCCTTGGTCCGTCATCAACCGAACCGCGCGTCGGGCGGGTCTCCGACCGAAGTCGAGATCGACAATTTCTTTTTGCGTGACGGTCAGGGACCCCAGCACAACGCACTGCGTGTGCTTGACACACCGATGCCACCCCTGGGCGCATTTGTTGTAGGTTCGGATAGGTAATTGCCGACGGATGCCCTGCGCGGTCGTTGAGAGTAGCGTGTGGTTCGATACCCGTAGGAGGGTAAGCCATGAACGAGTTCATTTTTGCTACGGTACTCGCCGCTTCGAGCTTGGCTGCCAACGCGCAAGCACCGGCTTTGCGTGCGCCATCTACAAGTGAGCCTATTCCGCCGCGGGATGTGCGCTGGCGCCATCACAGGGACTCGGAACCGGACGAGTACCGAAATCAGCACGACAGTCTTCGGCCACCCGATGGTCCTGAAGGGTACACACCCGCCGTCAGGGCCCTTGTCTTAATTTAAGTAGCTTGATTGCCACTTTTCCGCTCCGAGATCTTCTGAAACGCGCGTTGCATAATTGAACAAGAACGAAGCTGAGGGAGGTGCGGCCATGGTCCCATTGAGCCGGTTGGCCTTCATCGGCAATTCGCTCCCGCGCCGTTGCGGCATTGCCACCTTCACCACCGACCTGCAGCAGGCAACTGCTGCGTCGCGTCCTAAACTAAAAACGTCGATCGTGGCGATGACCGACCAAGGCCAGAGTTATGACTACCCATCTACCGTCCAGCTGCAGATCCGGGAAGAAAGGATCGAAGACTATGTGCGGGCGGCGGACTTCTTGAATGTCAGCCAATTCGAAGCGGTTTCCCTTCAGCACGAGTTCGGCATTTTTGGTGGCGAAGCTGGCAGTCATATTATGGCCCTGCTCTCCCGCTTGACCATGCCGGTCGTAACGACACTTCACACGGTTCTGTCCAAGCCTATAGCGGCACAACGCGGTATGCTTGAACGGCTCGCCGATGTTTCTTCGAGGATTGTCGTGATGGCCGAGAAGGGGCGTGAGCTGCTGCACACCGTCTATCGGGTGCCGCCGGACAAGATCGAGGTCATTCCGCACGGCATTCCCGGTTTCGCCTTCGTCGAGCCCGACCAAGCGAAGGCCAAACTAGGCTTCGGCGATAAGGCCGTTATCCTGACATTTGGCCTTCTTTCACCTAGCAAGGGGATTGAGGTCATGATCGACGCCATGCCGTCGATCCTGGAGAGCTGTCCCAACGCTGTCTACGTCGTGCTCGGCGCAACACATCCCCATCTTGTCCGCCACCAGGGCGAGGCCTATCGCGAAAGCCTCATGGCACGTGTCCGCGAACTCGACATCGAGGACCATGTCGTGTTCCTCGATCGATTTGTCGATAAGGCCACCCTGCTTGCCTTTATCTCGATGTGCGACGTTTATGTTACACCTTACCTCAACGAGGCCCAAATGACCTCAGGCACCCTGGCTTACAGCTTCGGGCTCGGAAAAGCCGTCGTGTCGACCCCCTACTGGCACGCTCGGGAATTGCTGGCGGATGGACGCGGCACTCTCGTGCCCTTTGGCGATGCCATTGCGACCGGCAACGCGATCGCAGGGTTACTTGTCGACGACGCCCATCGTCTGGCTATGCGCGAACGCGCCTATGCGAGCAGCCGTTCAATGACGTGGGAGCGCACGGCGGAGCGCTATCTTGCCGCCTTGCAATCTGCCCGTCTGAGATATCGGATCAGTGCGATTGGCCGCCTCTCCCACCGCGCACATTCGAACGAAAATTACATGCCGCCGCAATTGCAGACCGACTACCTTCATCCACGTACGATGGCACCGGCCTCGGGGGAGATTTAATTGATGATCGTGACACCCAGCGGTGTTCATCGGTGACGCCATTGGGGAAAATGTTCAACTGAGTGGCGCTGTGACCAAGAGAAAGAGATTGTAGATGGGAAATGACAGGCGAGGGCGTCCGGCCGATCCGTGGAAAAATGCAGAGGCGGTTTTCACTCCGGCAGCCTCCAAACCAGCGACAGCGGCCGGCAAGCGTCCCTTGATTCCGGGTGTGAAAGAGACTGTCTCGTTACGGATCGATCAGGACGTGCTCGAACATTATCGATGTGAGGGACCTGGCTGGCAGGATCGCATCAATGCCGTGTTGCGAGAAGCATCAAGTATCGGAAAGGATCAATGCCAGCGCCCAGATGAGCCTAATGCCGAAAATAGCGGCTGAAGCCGCAGCGCTCAGCGCATCCTGCGCCTCCCGTGGCAGATCCCGCCATGAGGGGATGCCGGCCATGCCTTCTGATGCGTTGGCTCCGAACAGATCCATCTGATGCGGACCGAGCCGCCGATTGCGCTGATCCTGTTGCACCGACCTCGCCGTCTTGCATGCCATAGGCCTCTCCCCGGTTGTGGTCGCCAGGGACTGTGCGTGCGCCCCAAAGCGGCGCATTCGATGGTGCCTGGCCGTTCCTCAACGCCTGGTCGAGAAGCACGGTCAGGGCAGCAAGCGCATCCAGGCTGACAAAAGGTGCCGCCGTCCGCGACAGACCTTCGGCGCAACCGTCCCGATCGAACATCCAGGCCGGTATCTCCAGCCAGCGATCCATCGCCGACCCGTCCAGCGCGAAGCGGTAGAAAACGCCGTCCGTCTTCTCTATGGCGATGTGTACGAAGACCTCGCGCCCAAACCAGGGGTGATGCAGACAAAAAAACCCACATCGAACGGTCTTATGGGCGTTTGAGAACCTTGTTGAAGTAGCTGAGCCAGTCCCCCATCTTTTCGGCAGCATCCGTAAGCGTCAGGAACCAGTGCGTGTTCATACACCCGCTGCGGAACGTGCCATTGAAGGCTTCGATAAAGGCGTTGCTCGTGGGCTTGCCGGACCGCGAGAAGTCCGGCGCAATGGCCTTGGCATAGGTCCACAGATCCAAATCGCGGGAGAGGAACGCAAAGCGCCTCAGCCAAATCCGAGGCGCGCCACGTGAGTAGATTCCGAAGGCTGACGCCAGCTTGCTCTCGTGCGAGTCTCTTTTTCTGCCCGCTGACCCCGGACAGGAGATGACCCAAAACTTGCCGTTCGTCCCAATCGCGGACGGCGTTTTTGTGGCGGGCCGCGTCAAGCCATCCGCCCACAGTCCGGTTGCAATACAGTGCTGGACCACCCCGCCCATTGGAGCTGTGGGATCAATGAGTAGTGGACGATCCGAACTATCGAATTGGATATTCCTGCTCTACTTGTTGATTATATTGACGCCGGCAGTCTGGGTCGTTCACTCGATAGAGGTGCCATCCCAAATCGATCAAGATACCCAGATGGCGCGCAGTGTTGCTCAAATTCGGTTCTGGAGCGCCTGCGTGGTTTTTGCTCTGTCCGCCAGCGGCATGGCATTTATCGTCTATGTCAATTGGCGCAGACCGCAAAGGCCCATCGAGATGCGGGTTGCTTCCTACGAGGAAGCGACGCAACCCGACATAGACCGGCAACCGGAAATGTAGAATGAAGGCCGGCGGTAATCCGACGAAGCCAGGGCTGCATACGTGCGAGGCATTGGATGAAGCCGATATGCAGGTAAAGTCAGGATGACAAATTCTGGGCATTGTCGCATCAATCCAGTTGATTTTACTTGTGGCACTTGATCACAAAAAATCAGGTTGACACGCAAAGGCAGGTTCCCCTCACCCGCCCAGCTTCATCCTCGCGCCGTCCGATCAGGCGCAGGGTGGTGGCGGCAGCCATCAGGGCCAGGCGCTGGCGCCAGACCCCTGCAAAGGCAGCCTCGGAGCGTACAACGGCGTCAAGAGCGGCGTCCAAGTACGCCAATGTCGGGACAGTATCTGGATCGAGCCAGCATATCCCACAACATCGCACATTTTGCGGGCATATGAGCAAAAGTGAGCGGCAGAAGTTGCTTTCAGCGATTTACCGAACCGACGAGATATCCTCACCCTTCGTGGTGCCTTTGTCGGGCGCCGACCTGCCGACGAGTTCGGCCACCTTGTCACTCGGCAGCGACCGTCCTTGAGATTGAAGACCAGGGAACGCGACAGGCCTTTCGTTTTTTGGATGGGCTGCCCATTGAAGCGATCGAGAGAAGACGCGTTCTGCAGCCAGGGTCTACGCCGCAATTGCCGAGGCACGGCCAAAAGCCGCGGCGAGGACGATCGCGGCTTTCAACAAGGTTTGATTATTAAACAGTGGATGGTAGCGGATCGCGATCGCCACCAGCACCGCGATACCACTACGAGGATGCGGACAACAATCCTCTCCGGCTCTCCGCCCATTAGCCCAGAACATTGTGCAGGCTCGAGGAGATTGCGGCGGATATCTTCCGCGTTAGGAAGACGCCGTCGCGGAGCTGGCAACGGCGGCTAGCGCAAGCGCCCATGTCACTTAAATCGATTTATATTTCAATATATCTCAAGTGCCATTATGTAATATCTTGAAATAGAACTTGATCTGTAAGCATCGGAGATATAGACATAGTGTCCTAAGCGACTCATATCGACCCGGTTTGTTCAGACAATATCTGAGGGGCATCCCGTAAGAAATACCTCCGATAGTAAATGTCGACCCCCGATGGCTTCGCGGGCAGACAAAACTTGGTATAAGAAGGGTTCCCCTATGGTGACTGGAACGGTGAAGTGGTTCAACGCTCAAAAGGGCTTCGGCTTCATTCAACCAGACAGCGGCGGCAACGATGCCTTCGTCCATATCAGCGCCGTCGAGCGTGCCGGCCTCGCCGGGCTTCACGAAGGTCAGAAGATCGGCTTTGAACTCGTCGCCGATCGAAAAAACGGAAAAATGACCGCCGACCGATTGCAGGTTCTGGACTCCCCGGCTTGATCCGGGAGCCGAAACGCTCCCACGATCGGCGCCACCTTACGATCCGACCAAGTTCGAGACTGAGGAATGGACGCGGTGCTCTGCAAACAGATGCCGTATTGCCAGTGACCTTATCGATATCGCGGGTCGATGATCGACGGCTTCTTGCTTTGCAAGCAATGGCGGCGCCTGCGCCGCGGTTATGCGTTTGATCAACAACGATGAGCCCTGCGAAGACAGGCAAACGCTTTGGGATGAAACCATGGAAACGAACCATTCGAACATCTTATCGCCCGCCGAGGTCGAATTCTTGAAAGTCGAAGCGGACGACTATGGCTGGTATGTCTGGACAGACCGGACCTACCCGATGATCCAGGCGCTCTGCGGGCGCCATCTCATGGCCGCCAACGGCGATTTCAAGGTCGTCGGCGCCAACGACACCGAAACCCAGAAGGCATGCCTGGTCGGTCATACCTCCCCTAGGGTGGGATCCTTGCTTCGATATTTTGAATTGATCGGACTGGGGCGCGTGGCGTTCCGCGCCGTGCAAGGCCAATCAATTCTCAGACCGGGAATCGTTCCGCTCGCTCGTCGGGCGCCCACGATTGCACGCAGACCCACACCGAGCCAGGCCGAGGCACACCGATCGCGTCAAGCCAGATAGGTGTCACCTTGTTTCCTGCGGGCTAAAGTGGCCGCTGAGGCGACGGTTCCTTGATCGTTCAAGGTCGCCGAGCACCAGCACGAGGGCCGAGACCCCGCTGACACGCTGTAAATATTCTTTTTTGCGAGGGGCAGCGACTGCCTGAGCGTACGCGATTTCGAGCTAAGTCCTTAAGCTAAGCGTTGAAGAGGCCGAGCCTTGTTATTCTTACTGTGTTCGGAGACAGTGAGCCTTGGACCTATACGACAAAGTAAGGAGCCATCTACGGTTTATTCGCAGATAGACATCCTCGCACAGTCTCGCGTGCAGCAGACGAGCGAGCGGAACGAACCGCCCGTTTCGTCGTATTCGAGATTGACTAGTCAGTTTATCGCGCAATCAACAATCATGAGATGGTGCGGTATTTGCTAGCTTTGTCTCGTCTGTCCTGTTCTTCGAAGTGCCTTTTTCGTGCCTCGTATCCATGAGTAACGGCTTCCTTAATGACAGTTTGTTGATCGGCTATGGCGGCCGCCATCAATTTAAGATTACCGTCAATCAGATCGAGTGTTTCATCAGTCACTTTGTCCGCAGCGTCACTGTCGGGAACGGCAAAAAGCAAGTGATCCTCTTTTAGTATCGTTCGCTTTAAAATCTCGGTGGCTCCGCTCACGGAGCATTCAAACATGGAGGCGTCACCTCGAAAGGGTACTTTGACCATTAATTCCGACGAACTGCGATCACGCGTTATCTCAGTTCGCTCTAGTGCCGGCATAGCTAAAAGATGACTTTGCGTGATTTCTTCAAGCTTGCCCGTGATTGCGGGATCAAAGATCTCTGACCTTGATAGTCCCTCCACAACAGACCTTGCGCGCCTGGCGTTTTCCTGAACCTGCTCTAGGGCCTTACTTCCGGAAAACAACTTCGTTGCCATCGCGTTCCTCCCTTGATTTTGAGGCGATCAGGGCAGACTCCTCTGTTCTCTGTCAAGATTGCTGATCCGGACGAAAGGGTCGGTCCATAAATCAATCGCCGCACGCCGGGGCCCTCGCCATTCTGCTCAACGAACATCACTTCTCGATCTTTTCGCGGGAGAACACGGCATCCCAGTTGCAATCGTAACATCGCCGCTGCTCAGCCTCGATCGCTTCTGCATCAACCAGACCCAGATTGCGGTAGATCGCCGCGCCGGTAGACGGCATGCCCGTGTCGGCAGCTACGACCAGGACCGGCAAAAGCGGATGCCCGAGCTTGCGCAAACGCGCAGCAATTGCATTCAGCACGGGGCCCCATCCCCTGGAGATGCCTCCGAACCGAAGGGCCAGATCGCCATATGTGACCGTGCGCCGGCAGCGCGCCGCGTCTGCGATGAAAAGGGCGATGTCGCGCCGAAACCCAACTGCCATGACTTACTTTCCTTACTTCGCCAAATTCCCTTTCTCGCGGCGCCACGCGGTTCGATCCTTCAACCATCACGGCGAAGTCGCCATTATCTGAGTTTGGCGTGTTCGATGAAGCCCTTCACCGCGCATGCTGCGGCCCTATAGTGACCTATTGCAAGAGCAAAATGCGAGCAGCGATCGTCGAATTTAAGAGACGGCCTCCTCCTCATGAGATTGGCCATGCCGTTGGGATTGAACTCGCTGGACCAAACAACCTTATTCAACGCCAGGAATGTATTCAACGCCAGGAATGTATTCAACGCCAGGAATGTCTCGAGCGGCGAGGCCGGGGATCGCGCCGGAAGGCCGGTGATAACAAAGCCGGCCTTGTCCACCTCCACGCCGCGATCGGAAAGCCAGGCCGTTGCCGGCTCCGCGCCGATGAAAAGGAAGACGTTGCGGATCTCCCTCTCATGGTCCAGGCCAGCCTCTTCATTACGCCAACGTACCCTTTCAAGGCCGGTTTCCGGTGTGCCCTCCAGGCCAGTCAATTGCGTACGGGTGTGGAGGGCAATATTGGGGGTCGCCGCTATGCGATCCACGAGATATTGCGACATCGTCTCGGCAAGCCCGCTACCGCGTACCATGACATGCGCATTTTCGACCGCACAAGAGAGGAATACTGCCGCCTGCCCCGCTGAATTGCCGCCACCGACGATGACGACCTCCTGGCCGGCACAGAACTTGGCTTCGATGGGCGATAGTCGGGTAGGCTGCCGGAGATCGAGCGTCCGTTTCATTTTCAGCCGGTTTTCGATGCCTATAGTTTGCCTGGCGGGAGACCTGTTGTCGGCAGGACCCCGATTTGTCGCTGCGGATGAGGCGCAAGGATGGCGTACGACCCAGTTGAAAGCGAGGAAGATTGATGAGGCGTATCGGAAGGCAGTAGGTCGAGGCCGGCCTCTACAGACCCGTGCCTCTGGGCAGGACGATAA
>Ga0206974_1046_pt1 | contig 29916 bp, 21 predicted proteins | sample Alteio_BWOrgHeat_84_FD_152920 | JGI IMG/M metagenome (GOLD analysis project Ga0206974, IMG submission 152920) | Enriched cells from forest soil in Barre Woods Harvard Forest LTER site, Petersham, Massachusetts, United States -... | ecosystem: Environmental > Terrestrial > Soil > Temperate forest >... | reverse complement strand
ATTTGGAATATGAAAAAGAAAAAAAACAATTAGAAGAAGAACGCAAGGAGCTTTTAATAAAGGAGCAAAAAGAAACACAACTCCAAAAGGAACAGGAAAAATTAAAAGAACTGGAAGAGCAATCCGAACAGGAAAAAAATGCAGCGTTAGCAAAGGCTAAGAAAATGGCAGATTTGAAAGAACTTAAAAAGAAAGAAGAGTTGGGTAAAATGAAAGAAGTTTTGAATGCTAAAGAAAGGGAAATTGCAGCTCAAAAATACCGACAGGAATTGGATATGATGAAAGCAGAAAAAGAAAGAGCAATCCGTGATTCAATTCGAGTGGCATATAAAGAAGCAGATAAAACGCACGCAAAAAACAAGCTGGCTTTTGATACGTTAGCCGATAAAAAATTTCAGGAAAACAAGCTGTTGCAAGATGAATATACTCGTTTAAAAATTGATAAAGAACAAAAGTTGGTTCAAAGAAAAAAAGACTTGGAGCAGCAAAAAGCGAATACTGTTAAAAAACAAGTAGTTAAGGAAGTCAGCAGTGAAGAAGCAAAAAATGCGCTTGCTGCCAAGTTAAAGTATGAAGCTGAACTAAGAAATAATAAAAAATTAGCAGCGAGAACCTTGCAGTTGAAAGAAGAAGCTAGGCATAAAGATGTGGCAGAGCAACAAAAAATGAAAATGTTTGAAAAGGAAAAAATGCTAATTGCAAAGCAAAAGGCCAGAGAAGATTCTTTGCGATTGGTGAAGATGGCTATAGATGAGAAACAAAGACCTATACAGGAACAAATCAGTGAAAAATCAAAAAAACGAACTTCTTTAGAAGAGGATGTTGTTCGGTTGAAAGAAAAGGAGATGTTGATTTTGCAAAGCTATGTCAGAGAAAATAGTGTTGCTAAGGAAATGAATTTCAACGCCAGTAAAATGGTTGGAATTGAAAAAATAAAAAAATCGGCAGAGGTCATTCTTCAACAGAAAAAATCACTGGAAACTAAGTTGCAGGCAAAAGAAAATTATTTGGTTCGATTGGGAAAACAGGAAGAATTAAATAAAATCCGGCAAGAACTGAATATTTTGCAATTTCAACTTGATAACATGAATAGTAAAGTGGATACTGCAAGTTTAAATGGAGTATTGTCTGTTCAACAGCAAAATATTATTCAATCGATGGAGAAAATTAAAGCTGAAATTACAGTATTAGAAGGTGATGTAAAAAGTAAAGAAGAAGAGTATAATAATGAACTTCAGCTAGCAAAACAGGAAGAGGATAAACAAAAAAAATCGAATGCTTTGAAGAAAAAAACGAATGGTTCGATGAAGGATTTGAATCAGCAGTTGGAAGCGTATAGAAAAAATCTGAAAGAAGCAGTGACTTCTCAGGAAAAGGAAAAAATAAAAAAGCAAATTGTTGAATTAGAGCAAAGCTATCCTGAAGGTATTTATGAGGAATTAATTACGGAAACCAACCGGACCATAAAAAGAGTGGTGGTGAGTAAGGCTGCTAATGTAACCATATATAAAATGATTGTGTATGGCTGGGGTGGAGCTTTTTACTTCAAAAATGACGTTAACATTACCAAACAGGTTTTTGATAAGGAAACAACCTACTAATGAAAGCAGCAATTTTAACCATCGGTGATGAATTATTAATCGGACAAGTTGTTGATACCAATTCATCATGGATAGCTCAACAATTGAATTTAGCGGGAATAAAAGTCGAACGGAAAATCAGTGTTGGCGATGATGCTGAAGTCATTCGGGAAGAATTAGAAAGGTTATTGCGTTTTGTGGATTTTATTTTCATCACCGGAGGATTAGGTCCAACCAAAGATGATATTACTAAAAATACTTTAGTTGATTTCTTCGAAGATCATTTGGTGATGCATGAGGAATCTCTCCAAAATGTAAAAAGGATTTTTAAAAATGCTGGAAGGGAACCAAATGCAGCAAATATTCAACAGGCAATGCAACCGTTAAAAGCCAAAATATTTGTAAATCTCAATGGTACCGCTTCTGGGATGTGTTTTGAAAAAGAGAATAAAGTGGTAGTATCTATGCCTGGTGTTCCTTTTGAAATGAAATCGATGTTGTTGAATCAGGTAATTCCTTTGTTGGCGGAGCGATTTCAAAAAGTGCATATTATTCATAAAACAATATGCACTCAGGGAATAGGAGAATCCTTTGTTGCAGAAAAAATTGAAGACATTGAATCGTCATTGCCTGATCATATTAAATTGGCTTACTTACCTTCCGTGGGACAATTGAAATTACGCCTGTCGGCTTATGGAGTTGCGGCAGAGCAAGAAGTAAATGAATATGTCAATAAAATAGTTGAACGGATTTCTGAAAATGTTTTTGGTTTCGGAGAAGCAACTCTACAGGAAGTAATTGGAGCATTGCTTAAACAACAAAATAAAACATTGTCCACTGCTGAAAGTTGTACAGGAGGTTATGTTTCTCATTTAATCACTTCCGTACCCGGAAGTTCTGCATATTATAAAGGAGGTGTTATTGCTTATTCGAACGAAATTAAAATACAGGAATTGGGCGTGAATCAGCAAGTTTTAGCGGAATTTGGTGCTGTAAGTAAGCAGGTAGTAGAGCAAATGGCGAATGGTATTCTGAAAGTCACCGGATCAGATTTTGCGATTGCAACTTCAGGAATTGCCGGTCCGGATGGTGGTTCTGATGAAAAACCGGTAGGTACGGTTTGGATTGCAGTAGCAGGAAAAGGTGGAATGTTCTCAAAAGATTTTAAATTTGGCGACAATCGGGAACGAAATATTATTAGAGCATCTTTGACTGCTTTGAGTATTTTGCGAAGAAAATTTTTAATAACGGATAAAGAATAAAAACATGGTTGAAGTTATCATTGGTATACTGACATTGACTTTCATGGAGATTGTTTTGGGGATCGACAATATCATATTTATCGCCATTGTTGCGGATAAATTGCCAAAAGAATTACAATCTAAAGCCCGGCGAATAGGTTTGATGTTTGCGTTGATTGCAAGGATTATTCTTTTGCTGAGCATTACGAAAATTATGGAATTAAAAGATCCTTTATTTTCTATCCCACTGCCATCACATCCTATTGATATGAGTTGGAAAGACTTGATATTACTGGCTGGAGGAATATTTTTGCTGTATAAAAGCATCACGGAAATCCGGGAAAAAGCAGTAGGAAAAGAAGAAGTTGAAAAAACGGCTAAAGCGGGAAATACATTGAGTAAAATTATTATTCAAATTGTTTTAATAGATATAGTATTTTCTTTCGACTCCATATTAACAGCCGTGGCTTTGGTGAGTAGCGTATGGATTATGATAGCGGCTGTTATAGTTTCAATGGCAATCATGATGTTCTTTTCGGGTCCGGTTGCCGATTTTATTAATAAACAGCCTACCATACAAATATTGGCCTTATCCTTTCTGATCCTTATAGGTTGTATGCTAACCCTGGAAGCTTTTCACGTTGAAGTGCCTAAATCTTATTTGTATTTTGCAGTAGGATTTTCCTTGATAGTGGAGATGATCAACATGAGAGTGAGAAAGAACATATAAATTTCACAGATAGTTTTGATCTTTGGAAAAAATATATGATCTTTGGCATCCTTAAAAAAATGAGTCATGTCTAAAGTTTGTCAGATAACAGGAAAAAAAGCGATATCGGGAAATAATGTTTCTCACGCTAATAACAAAACGAAAAGAAAGTTTTATCCAAATCTTTTTGAGAAGAGATTCTTCTTGGAAGATGAGCAAAAATGGGTGAAATTAAAGGTTTCTTCTGCCGGATTGAAGTTGATTGATAAAAAAGGAGCATCAGCAGTAATCAAAGAAGCCAAAGAAAAAGGATTTCTTAAAAAATAAGTATTGAAATAATTTATTATTGTGCATTGTCCCGCTGAACAGGCGGGACAATGTTTTTTTATTCCATTCAATTGCAAAGATTTGTTGTCATATTATTCTTTTTATTTTTTGCTCCCTCATTTTCTTTTGCCCAATATTCCCTCGCTGATTCTTTGCGTGGATCATTAAGACCGGAACGAAGTTGTTTTGATGTTAATTTTTATGATTTGAATATTTCGGTGGATACCGCAACAAAATCGATTTCAGGATTTAATGAAATCAGGTTTACGGTGATTCATCAAACTGAAAGAATACAATTGGATTTATTTGCCAATATGATGATCGATTCTATTGTGTTTCATCGATTAAGCTTGTCTTATATCAGAGAATTCAATGCTGTTTTTGTAGATTTTCCTGGTTATTTAATGGAAGGGATGCAGGAAAAAATAAAAGTTTATTATCACGGAAAACCCATTCAGGCAAAGAAAGCACCATGGGACGGTGGTTTCGTTTGGAAACATGATAAGAATAGTAATCCCTGGATTGGTGTTGCTTGTGAAGGAATTGGGGCGAGTTTGTGGTGGCCCAATAAAGATCATTTGTCGGACGAGCCTGATAGTATGTGTATCAGATGTGAAGTTTCTAAAGGATTGCAATGTATTTCCAACGGGAATCTGGAGCAAGTGCAAGAGTTAAAAAATACTTCTGTTTTTCATTGGAAGGTGCATTATCCTATCAACAACTACAATGTTACTTTGAATATTGGCGATTATGTTCATTTCGGGGAAGATTATATTTCCGGTAAGGATACCCTGAAATGTGATTACTATGTAATGCCCTATAATCTTGAAAAAGCAAAAGTTCAATTCAAACAGGTGAAACCGATGTTGGCCATTTACGAGCAACTGTTTGGTCGTTATCCCTTTTGGAAAGATGGATATGCATTGGTGGAAACACCTTACCTCGGAATGGAGCACCAGGGCGTAATTGCTTATGGAAATAAATATTTGCCGGGATATTTGGGGCAACATCTGGAAGGAATCGATTTTGATTATATCATTATTCATGAATCAGGACATGAGTATTGGGGCAATAGTATAAGCGTTAAAGATCTTGCGGATATGTGGATACACGAAGGTTTTTGTACTTATACGGAAGTATTGTATGTGGAGAAATTTTATGGTTATGAAACCGCACTAAGGTATTTGCAAGCTCAATTGGCAGGAATCGACAATGATAAATCCATTATTGGAGATTATGGTGTTAATAATGAAGGAAGCAACGACAGATATTCCAAAGGTTCATGGATGCTGCACACCATTAGAAATATTGTGAACAATGATTCCTTATGGTTTGCAACCCTTAAAGGAATAACAAGCGATTTTAAATTTTCAATTGTTGACTCAAAACAAATTGAGGAATATATGGAACTTAAATTAGGTGTAAAATTAAAACCCGTTTTTGATCAATATCTTCGCCACAAAGAACTTCCCGTTTTGAAAGTGGAAGTAGAAAAACATTTCGGAAAGGTAGATCTGACCTGTAATTTAGAAAGTAATGTTGCTGGATTTTCTCTCCCTTTGCTTTATTCTACAGATGATGGAAAAAGTTGGGTTAAGCTTTTTTCAAGTGATAATAAATCATCTTTGAGTTTAACAAAAAAACAATACAAACAACTAAATTTTTCTACTCATTTGCATCTTTTTAAACTGGAAATGTCAACAAAGGAAAAGGTGAAAAATAAAATAAAAAAAATCGAATAGTTTCTTCTATTTTTGCAATCTGCTTATAAAAAAAACATGTCGAAAATTCGAAATTTAGTATTGGGGGGATCAGGAATGATAGGTTCTCATTTATGTAAATTTTTACATGATAAAGGAGAGGAAGTAATCAATTTAGATTTAGTTACCGGTTTTGATTTAAGAAAAGACGATTTAAGTAAGTATAAAAACGTTGATTTCGTTTGGTTTTTAGGATGGGATGTCGGTGGGTCAAAGTTTCTGACCGATAAAAATAATTTCATTGCCATTATAAAAAACAACACAAAAATTTGCCAAAATGTTTTCCAGTTTTTAGAAGAAACTCAAATTCCTTTTTTATTTGCCAGTACTCAATTAGCTGCTCCCGATAATGTTTATGGAGTGACCAAACTTTTAGGTGAAAACTGGACCAGAACTTTAGGTGGGAAAATTGTAAGATTCTGGAATGTTTATGGTTGGGAAGAGCCGGGTGAACGTTCGCATGTGATAACAGATATGATCATTAGTGCTTTGACTCAAAAACATATACAAATACTTACCAACGGACAGGAGGAGCGTCAGTTCATTCATGCGGAGGATTGTGTTAGAAATCTGTATAATATTAAATCTTTAGAGGCGACGGAATTTGATTTGTCGGATAGCCAATGGATATCCATTAAAGATTTAGGACAAATGATAGCTACGAAGTTAGAAGCAAGTATTACTCTCGGGACTGCCAAAGGCTATAACAATCGCCTGGATCCGAAACACAACATCGGGTCTTTCAAATTTGAATACACTTTAGAAAAAGGAATAGATAAAGTAATTGAGCAAGGTAAAAAACACTTGATGCTGTAATCTTTATTGGTTCATCTTTTTAAGAGTAGCTGTGGCCATTTCTCCAACATTATTGAATTCTCGTATTTCAGCAGTAGTAAATTTCACTTTAAAATATTTTTCTACAGCTACCACCAATTGAATGTGGCTTAAAGAATCCCATTCCTCAATATCTGCAGCTGTTGTTTCGTATTTTAATTTGATGTCTTCGTTGTCCAAAACATCTCTGAATATTGATTCGTATTTGGTAATTATGTCGTTAACTTCCATATCATTTATTTTCTGCGAAAATAAGAATTTTACATTCAACTTATCAAAGTTCTTTTTCTCATTTTAAGATATCTCAAATTTATAGTAGATTTAACCAATTCATTTTAAGTCGTTTTTAAAAGTTGTACAATGACAAAAACAATACTTTTTTTATTGTTATCGATTTTATTTTTTTCTTGTAAGAAAACTACGTCTAATCAAGTCCTTTTTTACAATGATTCGGTGGAGCAATTGAAAGTGAAAGTTTATTCTCATCTTCCCTTAACGAAAGATTCATTTGTTATAAATTCATATAGTAATTATGAGGTTTTTTACAAAGTAGAAGATGGATTTAATCAACCTTATGATTGTACAGCCAGTGTTGATTCTATTATAACTTATTCGTCTACCAATAAAATGAAAGTTGATATTTCTTCAAATCAAACATTGACTCAGGAATCAAATTTGGAATCATCGCAACATAAATACGCTTGTATTTTTTCAATAGGAAAGGGAGATACGATAAAGTAAAATTCAGCTTAATCAAAATATAAAAAATGGGGCTTTCAATTTTTAAAAGAAAATCATTAGATAAATTAATTGCAGAAGCCGACGATAGCGAAAAAGGTTTTAAAAGAACTTTGAGTGCGGCAGGATTAATTGCTTTGGGCATCGGAGCTGTTATTGGAGCCGGACTTTTTGTAAGAACTGCTGCTGCAATTGCCAATAATGCCGGACCTTCTGTAACCATTGGATTTGTAGTTGCCGGAATCGGTTGTGCTTTAGCTGGTTTATGCTATGCCGAATTTGCTTCCATGATTCCTATTTCAGGAAGTGCTTATACTTACAGTTATGCTACAATGGGTGAACTGGTGGCCTGGATTATTGGTTGGGATTTGATATTGGAATATGCCATTGGTGCTGCAACAGTGAGTATTGCCTGGAGTGAATATTTAAATACTTTGTTGGGTTATTTTACTGTTGGAGGGAAGCCCCTCCATATTCCTTATGAGTGGAGCCATTCTCCTTTTGAAGTTTTAAAAAATAGCACAGGAGTGGAAGTTGCTCATGGAATCATGAATTTACCGGCTTTGTTTATTGTTTTTGCAATCACTCTTTTATTGATCAGGGGAATGAAAGAATCGGCTTTTGTCAATGGGTTGATTGTGATTACTAAAGTTACTATTGTTATTATGGTGATTGTTTTCGGATGGTCTTTCATCAATCCGGCGAATCATACTCCTTATATTCCTGAGCCATCTGTTTTTAAAGATGCTCAGGGAGTGACTCATAATTTTGGAGGTATTATGGGAATTTTAGGAGCAGCAGGAGTGGTATTTTTTGCCTTCATTGGTTTTGATGCGGTGTCAACAGCCGCACAAGAAGCTAAAAATCCAAAAAGAGATATGCCGATAGGAATACTGGGTTCTTTAGCAATATGTACCGTATTGTATATTTTATTTGCTTATGTTTTATCGGGATTGGCTACAGTTCAGGATTTTAGAACGAATGGTAAAGAAGCGTCAGTGGCTTTTGCAATACAAACTTATATGACAGGATATGGTTGGTTGGGAAAATTGATCACAGTAGCTATTCTTGCTGGTTTTTCATCTGTAATCCTTGTTTTACTGATGGGGCAATCAAGGGTATTTTATTCTATGAGTCGCGATGGCTTAGTTCCAAAAGTGTTTTCTGATTTACATCCTAAATTCAGAACACCTCATAAATCCAATCTGATATTTTTTGTTTTTGTTGGTTTGTTTGCAGCTTTTGTTCCCGGTGATATTGTGGGAGACATGACGAGTATAGGAACTTTATTTGCTTTTATTTTGGTGTGTGCAGGAGTTTGGATCATGAGAGTTAAGCGCCCTGAAATACAAAGACAATTCAAAACACCTTTGGTTCCCTTGGTTCCAATACTCGGAATTATTGTTTGTGGTGCAATGATATACGGATTGGGTTGGACCAACTGGATTCGCTTATTGATATGGATGGCAATAGGTTTTGTTGTATATTTTATTTACAGCAGAAAACACAGTAAGCTCAATAATAATTCTGATTCCGAAAAATAATTTACTTGTTGACAATTCAAACTTTTTTCTTATTTTGGTAAAAAATAAATCAATTTAATGGTTTAAAATTTATCAAAATGAATTTCTTCTCTTCTAATTTAAAGGTTTTAAGAAAACGTAAAAAACGTTCTCAGGAAGACATGGCGGAACAAATAGGAATTACGCGCTCCAGTCAGAGCGCTTACGAAGTAGGTAATGCCGAACCTAATTTTGATACGCTTTTAAAGATTTCTAAATTTTTTAATTTTCCCCTGGATATTTTATTGAAAGAAGATTTATCTGCTTATTCGGAATTGCGTTTGCAGAATATTGAAAATGGTTATGAGATAGATATTACCGGTCGACAATTGCGCGTGTTAACTACTACGGTAGATGAAAACAATGAAGAAAACATTGAGTTGGTCCCTGTAAGTGCAAAAGCCGGATATACTTCAGGATTTGCTGATCCGGAATATATAAAAGTGTTACCTACTTTTCAGTTGCCTTTTTTATCCAAACAGAAAAAATACCGCACTTTCCCTATTAACGGAGATTCTATGCCGCCCGTTTCTCATGGATCTTATGTTACCGGAGAGTTTGTTCAGAATTGGGAATTTATTCAAACGGGATATCCCTATATTATTATTACAAAAGATGAAGGCATAGTTTTCAAAATCGCTTATAATCATATAAAAGATAAAAAAACTTTACTCCTTTGCTCAACCAATCCTGAATATCAGCCGTATGAAATATCAATAGCTGATGTGTTGGAAGTTTGGAAGTTCACCAACTACATCAGTTCTCAATTGCCGGAACCTAATTTGTCGAGAGATAAACTTGCGGAAACTGTATTGCAGTTGCAAAAGGACATGGCTTATTTGAAGAAAAAAGTTTAAAAAGAAAAGGTTGTTTATGTTTGGTGCAGTTGAAAAAAAGTATTTGCATATTATTTTTGATTTTTGCTGCTGTGTGCTGCGCGCAAAAGCACACGGTAAGCGGTTATGTGTATGATTCGAAAACACTGGAAACCATTATTGGTGCTTCTGTTTTTGATCAACGCAGCACCTATCAAAATTTGAGTAATGCTTTTGGTTTTTACTCTATTATTTTAGAGAATGATTCTGCCGACCTTATATTTAATTACCACGGTTATACCGATGTGCAAGTTTCTGTTTACACACACAATGATACTGCTATAAATGTTTATATGAACATTCCGGTTGTTGTTGGGATTCAGCAAATCACGATAACCGGGTCGAAAAGAAATGAACAGGAAAAAGCAAGCGGAGCAACAATGAGTCAGTTGAGAATTGATCCCAAGAAATTAAATTCCATACCTTCTTTTGCCGGTGAGGCCGATCCTTTAAAAGTTTTACAACTGATGCCAGGTGTACAGCGTGGACAGGAGGGAACGAATGGAATGTACGTGAGAGGTGGTTCGGTGGATCAGAATTTGGTTTTGTTAGATGATGCGCCAGTATATAATGCGGGGCATTTACTAGGTTTTTTTTCTGTGTTTAATAATGACGCATTAAAAGATGTGAAGATGCTCAAAGGTGGGTTTGACGCCGAATATGGAGGTCGTTTATCTTCGGTTGTTGACATTCGTATGGACGATGGGAATATGAAAGAACAAGAGGTGCAGGGAAGTGTAGGTTTGCTGTCCTCCCGAATTACTGTTCAAGGTCCAATCAAAAAAGACACAATTTCTTACATGTTTGGTGCGCGGCGATCTTATATCGATCAAATATCTAAAGCATTAGGGTTTCCAATTCCTTATTATTTTTATGATTTGAATGGAAAGATAAATTATAAAATAAATCCCAAGACCAGAATTTACTTGAGTGCGTATTTTGGAAATGATGTACTTAATATTAATCCAAATATGAAAGCGCAATATGGAGATGTGGCGGGTTTCGGATTTAATTTAATTAATGGAACGGCTACTCTCAGGTTGAACAAGGAACTTTCGTCGAAATTATTTGCCAATTACACTTTAATCCACACTCAGTTTGGTTATGATGTGGCTGGCGCATTTTTAGGGAATTCAATATTGGTTCGTTCAACAATTAGCGATTGGGGAGCAAAGTCGGATTATACTTATTATCAAAGTAACGCCCATACAATTAAATTTGGAGCGGCTATTACCGAACATGATTTTACACCAAATTTTGTAAGTACCACAGGAGAAATAACAACGTACATTAAGAGTGAAAAATCACAATCCATCTTCACTACTGAATACGCTGCTTATGTTTCCGATCAATACAAAGTAAACGAGAAATTAACCGTGAATGTAGGGATGCGTCTTTCCGGGGCATTGGTTCAGGCAACATCCTATGCAGGATTGGAACCTCGTTTTTCAGCAAGTTATGGATTAACTAAGAATTTATTTTTAAAAGCAAGTTATTCGCGAATGAGGCAATATATGCACTTGGTGTCAAGCGCAACGATAAGTTTACCAACAGATTTATGGTATCCTGTTACACGAACGGTAAAGCCATTGGTTTCCGATCAATATTCAACAGGGTTTGAATTGGCATTTCCTAAAATAAGAAGTAAACTAACCATAGAAGGATATTATAAAAAAATGCACAATTTGATTGAATTTAAAGAAGGAGCACAAGTTTTATTGAATAATAATTTTGAGCAAGAATTGCTAACAGGTTCGGGAGAAGCTTATGGATCTGAATTTATGTTTCAGCGTTTTGCAGGAAAATGGAGTGGGTGGGTAGCTTATACTTTGTCGTGGTCAACACGTCAGTTCGATGGATTGAATGGAGGTAAAACTTACTTTGATCAATTTGACCGGCGAAATAATATATCCATAGTAATGAACTATAAACTGAGTCAGAAATGGCTGTTCTCCGCAGTGTGGGTTTACATGACGGGGGCAAGATTTACAGCCCAAATCGGACAGTATTTTATGCCAAATGCATCCTTAACAAGTGTGGATGTTTTGCCTATTTATACTGCAAGAAATGCAGTAGTCATGTCGCCAACCCATCGCCTGGATATAAGTGCAACAAGATCATCCGACCAAAGTAAAAAGTTTAAATATGATATAGTGTTAGGTGTTTATAACGTGTATGACAGAGCGAGTCCTTTTTTAGTGCAGATAGCTCCATCTTCAAATGGTTCCTTAATGTATCAGCAGCCGGGATTATTTGGAACAGTACCTTATTTTTCATTTAATTTTAAAATATGAAGTTTACAATAAAATATCTATTGGTTGGTTTGATGGCAACGATAATTTTTTCGTGTCGTCCTGCTCCGTTAGATATTTCAATAGCTCCTCAACCTACCAAGTTGGTTATTGCCTCTCAAATCATTCCATCGTCTGTAATGGCTGTGCTGGTAACCCGAAGTTTTTCGGCTTTGGAAAAAGGAACATTTGAAAGTGGTACCGGAGTAGTGTCTCCTGACTTCATTAACAACATTATTGTGCAGAATGCTTTTGTTACGGTAAGTTACGATGGAATAATAGATACTCTTATAGCTGTGGATACTATTCCAGGAGTTTATTTAAGTGCTAAAAAATTACTGATTCCTTTTCAATCCTATACTTTGCATGTATATGATCCAAAATTAAATGAATCAATTAGTGCTGAAACCCAAATGCTTCCTTTTGTTAAAATAGATACTATTTTCCCTACTGCTAAAACAGATACTTCGGTAACTCTGAAATTTAAGTTTATCGATCTTCCCGGTCAAAACTGGTATTTGTTTAATGCATATAAAGCAAGTGAAAAATCAGGTTTGGCCGATTTAGATGTAAATACTGTTCCTTTCAAGATAGGTGAAAATCAATTGCTGCAATCGCAGCTGATTACCGATTTGGTTTACAATAATGATACTATAGAAATAACCAGCACCATTAATGGTGTTAGTCCAACGGATACAATAGGTATTACTTTTGCCAATATTACAGAAGGACATTTTTCATTTTTAAGTGCACAAAATAGTACAGGAGATTTATTTAGTCAGTTTTTTCATTCCCCATTAAATATTCCTACCAATGTGATAAATGGTTTTGGCTTTTTCAGTGCTTATGATCCTGACATAAAAGTTATGGACTTAAATAAGTACTAGCATTTCTGTAAAAAGCAAAGTATAACTTAGTCGATGTATTTTGCTGTAAAATAAAATTGTATTAAATACACTTTGTGCCCCTAAAATTGTAAAAATTAATTTTGATTATTAATATTTAGTATTTATATTAGTGTAAATAGTACAATTACAATAAATGTTCTTTCATCACTCAAAAACCCCAAAACAACATGATGAGTAAGGCATACAGGAAATTGGTAATTGCAAATACGATCACTAGATTTTATTTTTTTAGTATTTGCCTGGCAATTTTATTCAGCTGTAAAAATGCTTCAGCACAGGAAATAACTCCGGGTGGCGGATCCGGAAGTTATAATTTAACCGAACCAACCGGAACCGGAGTTGCATGGAATTATGGCATAATTGGTATTGGAAATGATGCCTATGCCCGACCGGGAACTACTTATCCGGGGCCTTTTCAAACTCATAACTGGTGGAATTCGGCTTTTTGGAATTTGCCAGCCAACCAGCTTCAGCCGATTTCGACAAGTCCGACTGATCTTAATTCTTCACATGATATGTTTCCTTTGCCAATGATGGTAAAAGAGTTAAGTGACGGGATAAGTTTTGGTTACAGAACATTGGAGCAACAAACCTCCCAACCAACCGACTGGGTGGGTAAAAATGCAACTTTGGAAAACGCAAATTATGATCTTACCATGCATTGTTATGCAAATCCGACAGACAATGGAGGGGTTTCTTCAACTACAAGCGTAGTAGATGATTACGGTGATTGGCATGTGAAATTGGGACAAAATATGGGTGCGACTAAGGTTTCAACTACTTTGGCAAAAGGAAACCCCTTTGCTTTTTTTGAGTTTACCGGTCCGGGAACACCTGTTTTTGGTGCGGGCAATGGCGGACAAATTAAAGTGGTTGCTGTGTATAAAAATGCAATTTTAATTTCTTTGTATTCCGGAGGGAACAGCGGTAATCCAATTGTAAGTACTGTAAATCCTGAAGGATTTTATGCCTTTTATTTTCCTGTTGGGACCCAGGTTTCGGGCAACGATAATAATTTCAAAAATATTTCATCAGTCAGTGTAGGAGATTTTTTGTCTCCATTAAAAATTAAGCTTCCTGCAGGGCAAACACAATTTACTATGTCGGTAATGCCTAATGGAGATCAAAGTACATTGGAATTGTATGAGCCACACGCTTATTGCGTAATTACCGATACAAGATTTACTTATGCCTATAATCCTACGATAGCCAAAGTAACCAATACATTTACTACCACAACTCAAGCATATAATGGTTACAGCAATGCTCCGGGGACAATCAACGTATTATTCCGCCACCACTATATTTTTCCTCCTGCTTCAGGATTGGTAAACCCTTCTTTGGTATATCATGGTCCGAGAGGTCTCATGAAGATTTTAGAAGGCAATTCTTTTTCAACGGAAATGTATTACAATGGATCCTTGCCGCAACTGGGCAAAGCGCAGCGTGCATTTGATACTACCTTCGTAAATACCGAATTGAATTATATTGCAAGCCACAGGTACATTGTTGATCCGGAAGCCAATTTCATCAATGATCATGATGACTATGCAAGTTTTAAATTGGCTGCACAAGCCTGCCGCGCCGCTCAGATGGCACATCAACTTAAAAATTATGCTGCACGCGACAAATTGATTGCTGCGGCTAAAGTAATCATTGAAGATTTTTTGAAATCTCCCAATGGCGATGCAGTGAGCACGGTTTATAGTTCCAAGCTGAATTTCATGACCACTTTCCCGAATTCCTTTGAGGCTTATGCGGGAATGTATGATTATCATTTTGTAGTAGGTCATCTTATTTATGCCTGTGCACAAGTTGGTCAGTTTGAATCTAAATTCAGCGGCAACAAGAATTGGGTGAATCAATGGCAGCCAATGGTTGATTTATTGGTGAGAAGCATAGACGATTGGAATCGTGATATGACGAAACCTGCCGACCCAGCCCAGCCCTGGTTTCCTTACTTGCGCTTTTTTGATCCCTATGCAGGGCATTCCTGGTGGTCAAATTCCTGTGTCGGTCAGGAAGCAATTAATGAATCGGTTCAATTTGCCCAAGGTGCTTTTATGTGGGGTGAACTCACTGATAACAAAGCCATGCGCGACATGGGGGCTATGATTTACACTACGGAAAGTGAAGCGGGTAAACAATATTGGTTTGATTATGATAATGCTACCATGGGAGCTCCTTTTGCCCCCGATTATACTTACGGACACACCGGATATTTAAGAGAATCTGGCTATCTGTATCAAACAGCTGCGAGTGGAGTTTCCATTTCTCCTATTTATAATCCGAAAATCAATAGTCCGGAGCAAATTTTCGGAGTCACCGAAATGCCTTTTGGAGCAGGATCTTCCTTATGGATGGGTTTTCCTTTTCAGGGAGCGAAAAATGAATACCAGGACTTTTTAAAAGAACAGTCTGGCGGATTCATCGGCGACAATGAATGGGAGAATGCTTACGATGTAAATTCCTTTCTTGCCTTTACCAATGCTCTATTGTCAAAACAACAATATCAAAGCGTTTTTATGCCCATGAATCCTCCTGAGGGAGCAGAATATCATTTAATGAAATTATTGCCTTATCAATTTATAACCACATTGGATAGTGTTGGTCGGGTAGATATCATTCGTGCTGATATTCCGCTTTTCAGCACATTTGTAAAAGACACCTGCAATACCTGGCTGCGTCATTACATGATGTATAACTCTCCCGGTACTGGTGCCGATCATGAAGCACGTATAGTTCATTTTACCGATGGTACCTGCTGGTGGCTGCCAAAAGATACTTTGATTACTTACAAATTAATGGGACCTGATTCCGTAAAAACAATTGCCGCAACCGGTGGTGCCTGTGAAAACGATGTTATCAATATTTCAGTAGTTGCCAAGATTTGTCATCCGAGAGATCCTTCAATGACCTATCAATATTCTAAAGATAATGTTCATTGGACAACTTTGTACAATGTAAAAACAGTGAGTGATTCGCTGCATGTGAGTTATACTCCTACTGTTGCGGGAACTTATTTTTTCAGGGCGATAATGCATGGAGATAGTGTGCCCGGTTTAATGTGCCCGTTGAATGATACTACGGATCATGTAGCGAAAGTAACGGTTAACACTTGTTGTCCGCTAAAAATAGATACAGCAATTGTTAGCAATGTAACTTGTAGCGGAAGCACGAATGGAAAAATTGTTATTACTGCCAGTCATGGCACTGCGCCGTATCAATATTCGGTGGATAGCGGACTGACAGTGAGAAACAGCAATACTTTCGATACTCTGAGGGCAGGTACCTATCATGTGTATGTTAAAGATGCCGCCAGTTGTGTGAAGCGCATTGATGTTATAGTAAAGGAATTGTCCTCCATCATCGTCACTAAAAAAGACAGTGTGAATATTAAATGTTTTGGTGATACCACAGGAAGCGCCACCATTGCGGTTTCAGGAGGATCGGGTTCCTTCACCTATCAATGGAATGATCCCCATCACCAAACAACTCCAATGGCAATCAGTTTATCTGCAGGAGCCTATGCTGTTAAAGTCACAGATCAAAATAGCTGTAATATAAGTGTGAACTATGAATTAACACAGGCAGGCCAATTAAATATTTCTTCTATTGATATTACAAAAGTGGGCTGTTTTGGAGATTCAACCGGAGCTTTAAAAGTCAATGTAACAGGAGGAGTAAGTCCGTACCATTATTTATGGAATTCAACAAATAGTGATACTTCATTGATTAGCGGTTTGAAAGTGGGCACCTATACTGTAAAAGTCAGCGATAAAAATGGTTGCACAACACAATCGCAGGCAGATGTGAAATCTCCTGCGGTATTGGCAGTAACCATCACTAAAAACAATCAAAATTGTTTTGGTGCTGCAAACAGTGGAGTGTTGAGTGCAGATGTAACAGGAGGTGTGGCAAGTTATTCTTATCAGTGGGATGCACCTGGCAGTGGTAATGTGGATAGCGTAAATAATCTTGGCGGCGGAACGTATCATCTTACAGTCACCGATGCCAATCAATGTACAGCCAAAGCCAGCAGTACAATTTTACAATCGTCGGCTATTAATTACACAACAAGTTCTGTGAGTCCGAGTTGTGGTAATTCTGACGGATCAGCAAGTGTCATTTTAAATTCGGGTTCTACAGTTCCTTATCAATACAACTGGGATTCAAGAGCTGCAAATCAAAATTCTGCAACTGCCGTGAATCTTGGTTCCGGCTGGTATTCGTTTACTATTACCGATGGTGTTGGCTGCATCAAAAAAGATTCTGTAAAAGTAAATAATCTGAATGGTGTCGCCTTTGTTTCAAGTTCACATACTGATCCCAGTTGCTTTGGGAAATGTGATGGCTCGGCCACCAGCTCAGCTCAAGGTGGTGTGAGGCCATACACTTACATCTGGAATAAATCACTTTCTGTTGATTCTTTCGCAAATGGTCTTTGTGCGGGATCCTATCAATTAACGGTAAGCGATCAAAACAACTGTAGTGATGTTGCTAATTTTGTTCTTGCAGCACCGGGCGACAGTATTTTAAAACTAAGTATTGCACCTGCAACAACAGCTCCTTTATGCGTACAGGGATCTTTACAGGTGATTACTACGGTAAGCGGTGGTACCAAGCCATACATAACGCAATGGGATGCTGATGCTTCCATCAGTGATGCTACAGTATTAAATCCTGTGATTAGTCCAACGGTAAAAACAACTTACAAACTAAAAGTAACTGACAAACATAATTGTGATACATCGGCAACAATTACCTTACAACCCTCACCAACAGTTGATTTCAATGTTGATACGGTTGCTAATTGTGAAAATATCAAAGCTACTTTTACCGCTATCACAAATGCTGTTGCGCCTTATCAATCAAAATGGTTTTTCAGTCCTAATGATTCCTCATCAAATTCTATTGCTTCATTCGTGTTTAGCCAAGGATCTTACACCGTTAAACTTTTGCTGACAGATGCCAATTCATGTTCAGACACGATTTCAAAACCTTTGAGTTTCTTTAATAAAACCGCACCTTTTGCAAGTTTTGCATTCCTGCCGCAACAGGTTACGATGCTGAATCCAACTGTTGATTTTTCAAATTTATCTACGAATGCAACTTCTTACAGGTGGACATTCGGCAACGGAGATAGCACCTATTTGGCGAGTCCTTCTTATACTTATCTGGATAGCGGTTTATATTCTGTTTGTCTAAGAGCAATGAATGAATTCAACTGTTATATGGATACATGCGCTAAAGTGCATGTTAATGGAATAGAAACTTTTTTTGTACCGAATGCCTTCACGCCCGGAACCGATGGAAAGAATAATTTATTTGTACCTGTTGCATTGGGATTGGATCCAGGCAATTATCAAATGGAAATATTTAATCGTTGGGGAGAATTGTTTTTTTCAACCAATGATTTGAATACGGGATGGGATGGAACATACAAGGGAAGACAAGTGCAGATGGATGTGTATGTATGGAAAATTGATGCTAAAGAATTATCCTCCAGTAAAAGGATTTCAAAAATCGGAAGTGTCACTTTGATTCGCTAAATATTTTTTATTCGTAATTGCTCGTTGTTTGTTGTTAATTTAGCAGCAAAAATTCAGCATGCGTTTCACTCTCCTTTGTTTTTTATTTTTCATGTCAATTTTTCTGCATGCCCAGAAAAACAGTGTTTTGTGGGAGGTTTCGGGCAATGGGTTGGAAAAATCCTCCTATCTTTTCGGAACCATTCATTTGCAGGATAAACGCGTGTTTTGTTTTCCTGATTCTGTATGGATTGTTTTTGAAAATATTGATATCCTGGCTTTGGAAATAGTAATGAATTTTGATGATCCCAAAGCTATTGCAGAGAAAATAATGATTAAGGATCAAAGTAAATCTTTAAAAAATATTTTAAGCAAAAAGGAATATAAAAGGGTGAAAAAATCGGTGAACAAAAATTTGGGTTTAACGATGTCTCTAATGATGGATAAAATTTTGCCGATGATGATTGCTGCCGAATTAATGAGTTCGCAAACCAACAAGGATGAAAAACTCCCTATGGATTTATATTTGCAAAAATCGGCTGAGAAAAAACAAAAAAAGTTGTTTTCTTTGGAAAGCATCGATTCGCAATTTTCTGTATTAGACAATATTCCCATCGATAAACAAAAAGAAGAATTACTCAATGTTGTCGATAGTATGGAGAAATACAAACAGCTGGCTGATAGCATGATTGTTTTGTATCAGCAACAAAATATTGAGGCTTTGTATAAAATTACCGATGAAGGCAGTTCTTCTTTTGATGAAGCGTTGGAAGCCGAGTTGCTCGATAAAAGAAATAAGGCAATGGTGACTAAATTGAAAGATAAAATGAAGGAAGGGAGTGTTTTCGTTGCTGTGGGCGCCGGACATTTATGGGGCGATAACGGACTCATTCATTTGTTGCAAATGCAAGGCTATTCAGTCCGGCCGGTTTATTCAACTTGTACAAAATAAAAAAATGAAAATTGCTGAAAATACCATTTCTGCTGTTGAAAAATATCTGTCGGATAATCTTGAAACAATTTACACTGAGCGTGAAATAGCTGTGTTTACTGATGTTTTATTTGAAGATTTATTGGCAATTTCTAAAACCGAAAGATTTTTAAATGCCCAAAAAAGATTAAGTGAATCGGAGCTTTTGAAAATAGTATATGCCTGCAAAGACTTGAAAAAACAAATTCCTGTTCAATACATTACCGGAAAAGCATTTTTTAAAAATTTATGGTTGGAAGTAAATCATCATGTGTTGATTCCCCGGCCAGAAACGGAAGAGTTGGTGAGTTTGATTATTCGTGAAAATAAAACCGCAAAAAAAATCATCGATTTCTGTACTGGTTCAGGATGTGTTGCCTTGGTGTTAAAAAAAGAATTTCAATCTGCTGAAACATTTGCTACAGATGTTTCAAAAGAGGCTTTAACTCTAGCAGAAAGAAATGCGAAAAACAACAATATCGACGTGCGTTTTTTTTGTGAAGATGTTTTATCCGAACGCACTAATTCAGGATTTCAACAGGCAGATATTATTGTCGCTAATCCGCCTTACGTGTTAGAAAGCGATAAATCGGAAATGTCTTCCAATGTTTTAAATCACGAACCTCATTTGGCACTTTTTGTTCCTGATGAAGACGCATTAAAATTTTACAAAGCCATTGCGAAAAAAGCTGCTCAGCTTTTAAAAAAAGATGGTAAGCTTTATTTTGAAATTCATGAAGAGAAAGGAAAAGCAGTAAGTGACTTGCTTTCTGGACATGGTTTTTCAAATATCCGGGTGTTAAAGGATTTTTATGGAAAAGACAGATTTGTTAGTGGAACATGGCTATTTTAAATTTCTCTGCCATTGTTAAAAATATCTTTAAAAATATTTCTTCAGCCTTCAATTGGTTTTATCAATAGTACTATCTTTGCCGCATGCAGGAAACGATACTTATTTTAGATTGTGGCTCACAATACACACAGCTCATTGCCCGCCGGGTAAGGGAACTCAACGTATATTGTGAAATTCATCCTTTCAATAAATTTCCGGTAATTGATAAATTCACCAAAGGGGTAATCATTGCCGGAAGTCCTTTTTCAGCGTCGGATAAAGATGCGCCAAAAATCGATGTATCAACTTTTAAAGGCAAATTGCCTTTGCTGGGTGTTTGCTATGGCGCGCAATATCTGGCTTTAGTGAGTGGCGGAAATGTGGAGAAATCCACACATCGTGAATATGGGCGCGCTAATCTGGAAACTCTGGATGTGAAAAATCCTTTGTTGAAAGGAATGAATAAAGGCTCCCAGGTTTGGATGTCGCATGGAGATACAGTTACCCGATTGCCCGAAAATTTCGAAATCATAGCTTCTACCAAAGATGTTGCTGTTGCGGCTTACCATATCAAAGGAGAAGAAACTTTTTGTATTCAGTTTCATCCTGAAGTATACCATTCACTGGAAGGAAAAACTTTGCTGAAAAACTTTGTAGTGGACATTTGCGGATGCGAACAATCCTGGACGCCCGATTCTTTTGTTGAAACTACGGTAGCTGAATTAAAAGCTAAAATAGGAAATGATAAAGTGGTGCTCGGACTCTCCGGAGGCGTTGATTCATCAGTAGCTGCCGTGCTTTTACACAAAGCCATCGGTAAAAATTTACATTGCATTTTTGTTGACAATGGCTTGTTGCGTAAAAATGAGTTTGCCCAGGTTTTGGAACAATACAAGGGAATGGGCTTAAATGTGAAAGGCGTTGATGCAGGAAAAAGATTTTTGGGTGAGTTGAACGGTGTTAGTGATCCTGAACAAAAAAGAAAAATTATCGGTCGCGTTTTCATTGAGGTTTTCGACGATGAATCGCATAAAATATCCGATGTGAAATGGCTGGCACAAGGTACCATTTATCCTGATGTGATTGAATCGGTTTCGGTAAAAGGTCCGTCGGCAACTATTAAATCGCACCACAATGTTGGTGGTTTACCCGATTTCATGAAATTAAAAATAGTGGAACCGCTTCGTTCTTTATTCAAAGATGAAGTGAGGAGAGTAGGCAAAACTTTAAAAATTTCCGATGAGATTTTAGGTCGTCATCCTTTCCCGGGTCCGGGATTAGCCATTCGCGTATTGGGAGCAATCACCGAAGAAAAGGTGCGTACCTTGCAGGAAGTAGACGATATCTACATTGGAATGCTTAAAGAAAAAGGCTTGTATGATTCTGTTTGGCAAGCTGGCGCGATATTTTTACCGGTGCAAAGTGTTGGCGTAATGGGGGATGAACGCACGTATGAAAATGCAGTGGCGCTTAGGGCAGTTTCTTCCACCGATGGAATGACGGCTGATTGGGTGCATTTGCCTTATGAATTCCTGGCTGAAGTATCCAACAAAATCATTAACAGAGTAAAAGGAATAAACAGAGTAGTTTACGATATCAGTTCAAAACCACCAGCAACTATAGAATGGGAATAATGATAAAATATTTTACGGTTTTTTTGCTTGTGATGAGCAGTCTTTCATTGTGTTTCGCACAGAAAGACAGTGTGATTGTTAAAGAGGGCAAACAATACAAAGTAGTGCAAATACAAGCCAAGCAAACTTTGTACAGATTGAGTAAAGAATACTCCGTTTCAACTGATGAAATAAAAGCGGCGAATGAAGGTTTGCCCGACGGCTTAAAAACCGGAGGATATGTTTTAATTCCTACAGGTGTTGTTGTTTCTAAAGTTGAGCTAAAAAAAGAAGCCGCTAAATCTACCGAAGATTCAAAAGTTGATGACAACCTTAAAATCATCAGAGACTTTTACAAAGCCCCCGACAGTATCAAAAGACTGCCGCCCGGAATTTGTCCGGTGCCCACTTTAATGGACAATGAGAAGTTAAAAGATCCATCCTATCTCAAGGTTGCTTTTATTTTACCTTTCCAATTGGCTTTGGTGGATACTTTGGAAAATCAGAAAAAAGATTTTCAGGATTTTCAAATTCCATTGGAAGTTCAGGTGTTTGCCGACTTTTATGAAGGTGCTTTAATTGCTTTGGATAGCCTGAAACAAAGAGGTTTTAAAATTTTAGTAAGTGTTTATGATGATGAAGCCGACAGCAATGTGGTAAAGCAAATTCTAAACCGCCCTGAAATCAACTACATGAATTTAATTATCGGTCCTGCCTATTCTTCTTGTGTTAAAATGGCTGCGCCAATTTGTGCGCAAAAGAAAATCTACATGGTTTCCGCTTTTTCAAAAAGCAGTGATTTGATTGATGAAAATCCTTATGTAATAAAAACACTTCCTTCCAGAAAAAGTTTTTTAACTGCTATTGCGGAACATGCCATGAAAGATTATGCAGAAAGCAATTTTGTTTTGTTGGGTGAGAATGAAAACAGTAAAAATAACTGTGAAATAATTTCCGGAGTTTTTTCTGAAAAAGGAGCCAAAGCAACCACTGTAAAAGTGAATGCTTCCAAATTGGCTATTAGTGTGGATGAATTAAAAGCTTCCCTATCGAAAGAAAAAACGAATGTCATTATTATGCCAACAGAAAATGAAGCTTTCATTACTCGTTTCATCAATAGTGTTTACAAGCTCTCCACCGATTACAAAATAGTGGTATATGGTATGGAAAACTGGAAAGATTTTTCAGGTGTTGACATTCAGCAATTACAAGCTTTAAACACACATCTTCCTGCAGCAAATTTAGAAAGGTTTGATTCTCCGTTGAATGATAAAATGATTCACGCTTACGCACGCAGATTTGGTACTGAACCTTCTGGTTTTGCTTTTTCAGGTTATGATATAACCAATATATTTATTACCAGTTTGAAACAAAATAAAGATTTTGGAAATGATGATTTTTTAAACAGAAAATGGAACGGGATGATGACCGATTATTATTTTGTAAGAAAAAATCCTTTATCCGGTATTGAGAATATTAAAGTGGGCATGATGGTATTTAATAATTACCAACTCGTTTGGCTCAATGAATAATCAGAATTTAAAAAACGAAACACAAATATTCTTCCGTGGCTTACAGGAGCGTATTTGTGTTGCTTTGGAAAAAGAAGATGGAAAGGGTGTTTTTGTAAAACAGGAATGGCAGCGGGATGGCGGAGGAGGAGGTAGAACAATGGTACTGCAGGAAGGTGCTGTGATTGAAAAAGGTGGTGTGAATTTTTCGGCGGTGGAAGGTGAGTTACCCGACAAAATTGCCAAGGCTTTGGGTTTAAATTCCAATCATTTTTTTGCAACAGGAGTTTCCATTGTATTGCATCCACACCATCCATGGGTTCCTATTATCCACATGAATGTTCGTTATTTTGAAACATCTGTCGATGGAAAAACAGAAGAGCAATGGTTTGGCGGAGGCATTGATTTAACACCACATTACATCATTCCCGAACAAGCAAAATTCTTTCATCAGCAGTTGAAAAATACCTGTGATCCATTCGGGGATAAATTATATCCTGAATTTAAAAAATGGGCTGACGATTACTTTTTCATTCAACACCGCAATGAAACACGCGGTATTGGTGGTATTTTCTTTGACAGATTAAAAAACAGCGATGGTTTTTCAATGAGTGATCGTTTTGAATTTGTAAAAGCGGTGGGCAATGTTTTTGCACCGACTTATACGAAATTAATGGCGCTCAATAAGGATAAGCAATTTACACCTGAAGAGAAAAACTGGCAGCTCATCCGGCGAGGCAGATACGTTGAGTTTAATTTGGTTTACGATAAAGGCACTAAATTCGGATTGGATACGAATGGCAGAATAGAATCTATTTTAATGAGTTTGCCTAAAATGGCTTCCTGGCCTTATGACCCGCAGTTTTCTGAGGATAGTAAAGAAAAGAAGACGCAAAATTTATTAAAAAAAGATATGGACTGGTTGCTATGAAAAAGGCTGCACTAAAAGACTTTCTCGAAGCCAAAGTTTTACAATACAACACTCCTGATTTCATTGAAGAAGATCCCATTAGCATTCCTCATTCTTACAGAAAAAAAGAAGACATAGAAATTTCAGGATTCTTAGTTTCTGTATTTGCGTGGGGACAAAGAAAGGTGATTTTAAAAAACGGATTTCGCCTGATGGAGTTGATGGACAATGAGCCACATCAGTTTGTTTTAGCGCACAGCAAGGCAGATTTAAAATCGGTGAATAAATTCGTGCATCGCACGTTTAACGGAGAAGATTGTAGTTTTTTTCTGCAGCGATTACAACAAATTTATTTGAAAGAAGGAGGATTGGAAAAGTTTTTTTCTTCTTGCTATAATGGAAATATGCAAGAAGGTTTGTCCAAATTTAAATCCGAATTTTTTGATGGAACTCATCCGCACAGAACAGAAAAACATTTGCCCGATCCTATGAAAGGCGCATCAGCAAAGAGAATCAACATGTATTTGCGATGGATGATCAGAAAAGACAATGCAGGAGTTGATTTTGGAATATGGAAAAAAATAAAACCGTCGGCATTGTATTGTCCGCTGGACGTGCATTCCGGTAACATAGCGCGCAAACTGACTTTGCTCAAAAGAACTCAAAACGATTGGCAGGCTGTGGAAGAATTAAATGCAGTACTAAAATCTTTTGATCCAAAAGATCCCGTTAAATATGATTTTGCGTTGTTCGGATTGGGCGTGAATCAGGAGCTTTAATCAATTATTCCTTAATAAATTTCAAACTCGTATTTGTTCCAATAAAATTAATCAGGTACAAACCATTATTCAATTCGCTGATATCAACTATAGAATTTCCTGTTGTTATTGTTCCTGTTTTAATTGTTTTTCCAGTGATATCTGAAATAATATAATTTGTATTTTCTTTCAAATTAATTTGAATATAATCATTCGCCGGATTAGGAAATAAGGAAAGTCCTTCTTTTGGTGAAATGGAATTTATTCCCGTGGTTAGGCAGGATCCCGGGCAAGTTTGAGTGGTAATATTACTTATGCCTTTTGTTCCTGAATTAACACTGTTGTTGTCGCACACAACATTGTGAGTGGCCGTTCCTTTTGATCCGGTGGTTTGCACATTTATTCCATAACCTGCCGAGCCTACAGTTAATGTATTATTTGAAAAAGTATTGTAATCTCCCCAATTGGCGTATACAATATGACTTTGTAATCCGTCACCATTCTTATAAACTCCCGAACCTGTATTGCATTCTATCTTCCAATAATTTCCTTTTACATCTACCCATGAATCGGCAGAATTTGCGCCATTCAAACCTCTGCCATTAAAGGAATTGTTTGAAACCGTGCCACCTGTGGTACCTTCTTTTATATCTATGTTTTCAGAAATAATACTGTCTCCAAAAGTATTGCCGGTGATAACGTTGTAATTAGCGGTATCGGGTTTTCCCGCAGTATATTTTGCCCAGTTGCTGTTTGCCGAACCGATATAAATACCTTCAGCAAATCCGCCAGTCCATTGCGTTATATCACGTCCTGTAGAATCAACAAAACAATTTTCAACAGTGTTGTAAGAACTGAAACTTCGTAAATGAATGGCTTCACCACCTACAAAAAGGGCGTTTATATTGCGAATGGTGTTGTGACTGGAACTATCCAACACAATGGCTTTTTGTGAATTACGAACCGTAAAGCCATCCAAAACCCAATAATTATTTTTCCCTTTTAAATAGAAACCGTAGCCGGAAGTAAGGCTACCGGAAGTAATGATTGTTGTTGAATTTCCTTGAAGCGTGATGGGTTGATTTTGAGTTCCGCTGATCCCAACATTCACATAAAACCCTCCTGATTTTGAATAGGTGCCCGATGCTAAAATAATGGTTTGTCCAGGATTTGCTGCATTCAAAGCATTTTGTAATTCTGTTGCGGTACTTACATTAACAGTTTGTCCATGCAGTAAAATTTGAAAAAAAACAAGTACACAAAAGAAGACAACTGTTTTCATATAATACCATTTTAAATTAAAAATGCCCCTTATTGAAAGATAGATAAATATAAAACGAAATGCCAGTTTTACTTTATTTCAGGTGCCGACAAATTTATAAGGTAAAACCGTATTAAGGAGCAATTCTGTAAATATCCCAATGATTGTTTTTCTTTTCGTAAATAAACCGATCGTGTAGTCGTCCGGCTCTTCCTTGCCAGAATTCAAATTTTTCGGGAACCAAGCGAAATCCGCCCCAGTAATCCGGACGAGGAATTGCTTGGTTTTCAAATTTTAGAGAAAACTCATTTACTCTTTTTTCCAGTTCTTCGCGACTAATTACCTGGCTTTGCGGTGAAGCCCAAGCTCCAATCTGACTTTCCCTCGGACGGGTTTTAAAATATTCGTCAGAACTGCTTTCCGCTACTTTTTCCAAAATGCCTTCAATGCGGATTTGTCTTTCACTTTCCTTCCAGAAAAATAGGAGGGAGGCATATTTGTTTTCGGAAATTTCTTTTGATTTGGCGCTGTTGTAGTTGGTGTAGAAGGTAAAACCGGTGGTGTCCAGTTCTTTTAATAATACAATTCTTGATGACGGACGATTGTTGTGAATAGTAGAAAGCGCCATAGCATTGGCATGGAAAGCATCCTGATCTTTGGCGAAATTGAACCAGTGTTTAAACTGGTCGAAGGGATTTTTAATGAGATTGTTAATCTCCAACCCTTCATTTTTCTGATAATCTATTCGGTCAAGCATGATTAAAATATATTCTTAATGATTCGCAACCGGTGTGTGTATTGGTTCAATTCTTTATTGAATATTCCCTGATGATCAAGGTTGTCGATGCGAACTTTTCCTGATGCATGAATAATTTGTCCTTGTCCAATTACTATTCCAACATGTACAATTTTTCCCGCTTCGTTATCGAAAAAAGCCAAATCACCTGCTTGCGCTTCTTCTACAAAGCTATATGCAACACCATGTTCGGCTTGCTGATAAGCATCACGTGGAAGAGTGAAATGACTCAATTTATAAACCATTTGCGTGAAACCTGAACAATCAATTCCAAAGGGTGATTTACCTCCCCATAAATAAGGAGCGTTAAGATACATAAAAGCGTATTCCAGTATTTTCTTTTTGTCGGGTTGAGCAGCTTCAAGCAAAGAACCATCAAAGGAAAAAGATCGGTCTCCTATGTTCATTGTTTTGTTTTTCAATAAAGGCAAAGAGCTGCCTAAAACGAGCGGAATAAATTCCTGGTTCTCTTGTATTACCTGTACCAACTCATTGGAGAGAGGAGCAGTAGTTGAAGTAATCTCTTTGAATTCTTTTTCGCTGAGCGTTGTGTGTTGCTTAACGCAAATCCAACATTCGTAATTATCGAAGTGAGTAATGATCTTCACCCATTTTTCAGTGGATTCAAGCACTGTATAAACTTCACCGAAAAGCAATTGAGTCACCATTTCACTTTTGTCGGAAGCGTCTTTTCTGGCAGGAACCTGACTCAATAAACAAATGCCGTACATCATTTTGTAATATTATTTACTGCTTACCATTATGGTTCTGCTTTCCCTGTTTTTTACGTTCACACATTTAAGATAAACCGTTGCTCCTTTTTGAACAGGTACAGCTGCAGTGTATTTAACCCATGAATCGGCTTTTGATTTATCAAAACTATATAAGATGGTAAAGCCTGGTATTTCTACATTTGCTTCTAAAGTATTGTTTTCAATTTTAGCACCCGGAACCGGAATTCTGTAAGCAACGGAATTGTCGGGAGCCAGATATTCCAGGCGAACCAAATCCCTTCGGCCTAAAGTATTGGCAAATTTATTCCAGGCAGCATCAGAAGCTTTTTTAAATTGCTCTTTGCCGTCTACAGAAGTCCAGGCGGGATCCTGTGCCCATGCCCTTTCCGCCAAGCTGATTAATTTCGGGAACATCATGTATTCCATTAAATCAGGACCTTTCACGGTTTCGCTCCACAACTGTCCTTGAATTCCCAATATATTTGATCTTCCCTGTTTGGAAAGATTTTCCAATCCAACTAAATCTTCTTCCATAATTTCTCGTCCCATCCTGTCTTGGGGAAATCCTTTGGTAATGTCAAAAGGAACAAATTCCCAAGGTTTTCTGATATCAACAAAACCTCCCCAGTAATAACCACTTTCCAGTGGATCTTTGTCCACCGCCAAGTCAAAATAAAGATTATTTACATTTGACAAAACGACTTTGTATCCGAAGTTTGCCAGTTGGTAAGCTCTGTCTTCGGCTCCCCATCCCCAAACGGTATTCCATACATAAGGAGTGAAATTACTGGAAGCGAATTCCATGTTCGGAGCTACAACGTCGATGCCATCTACAATTTTTTTATCGAGGGCAATTTCCTCCCAACCTGCAGTACTTATATTTTTTGCCGCTAAAATTTTACTAAAGCGGGAAACAAAATAATAGAACAAATCTTCAGGAGTTTTGTATTTATCGGATTTGCTCATGAAATCAATACATACAGGAGATTTTAACCAAGCTCCGTTTTCAGGTTTTTCGGGTGAAGGGTGAGGGACTTCATCACCACCGGTGTGAATCATTTTCAATGGAATACCGGCTTCAGCATACATTTTACTCAACTCATCCACCACTTTTTCAAGAAATTTATAAGTGGATTCCTGGCAAACATTGGTGATGTTGTCTTTGTAAAATTGAACAGAAACATATTGTGATTGATCTTTAGGATCGCTTAATAAATATTCCGTAGCCTTGGCAGCATCTGTTTTTATGTATTTATTGTAACGCGCTTTCATGGATACGATTGCAGCACGGGCATGTCCGGGGAAATCCAATTCAGGGATGACTTCAATATGATGAGCATCGGCGTATTTTAAAATTTCAATAAAGTCGGCTTTGCTGTAGTAACCCGTACCAAAACTTTTATTGGCATCTGCAAAAGGCCCTGAACCGTAAGCAGGCATCAGCATATCGTGTTCATCTTTGGTGTGTCCGCGTTTAGAGCCAACTTCAGTTAATTCGGGAATGCCCGGAATTTCAACTCTCCATCCTTCATCATCTGTTAAATGAAATTGAAATTTATTGAGTTTGTAAAACGACATTAGTTCAAGCAATTTTAAAACGCTTTCTTTTTTATGAAAATTCCTAACCACATCCAAATGAACTCCTCTATATGGAAAACGCGGATAATCGGTAATTGCGGAAGCAGGAATTTTTACCGAGCCTTCATTTTTAACGTAAGCCTGAACGGGAAATAAAGCTCTTAAACTTTGAATTCCGTAGAATACACCGGAGTTATCGGAACCAACTATAGAAATTTCTTTAGGTGTAACGTTTAGCGAATAAGCTTCATGGCTTCCATTTACATTACCTGTGCTCAGCTGAATTCCTTTGCCAATACCTTCTTCTATTTTAATTTCTGCCGACAATAATTTTTTCAATGCGGCTTGTAAATAAAGGGCTTCATTTTTTAAACTTTTTTGGTAGAAAATTTTAGTGGCTTCGCTAAGCATGAATTCACCTTCGTTTTTTTTGAATGAGACAGGAGTTGGAATGATAGGACTGATCTCGGTTTCAGGAAGATCAAAAATAATTTGATTGTTTGCAAACCTGCTTTCAGGAGTTGGTACGGGAACGCTGTCGCCTTGCGTTCTCGACAATTGTATTGCTTTGGTAAGCGGAGCATAAGTTACTTCTGT
>Ga0206974_1045_pt1 | contig 30092 bp, 26 predicted proteins | sample Alteio_BWOrgHeat_84_FD_152920 | JGI IMG/M metagenome (GOLD analysis project Ga0206974, IMG submission 152920) | Enriched cells from forest soil in Barre Woods Harvard Forest LTER site, Petersham, Massachusetts, United States -... | ecosystem: Environmental > Terrestrial > Soil > Temperate forest >... | reverse complement strand
GAAAGTGCCGATATTCTCCGTTACGCGATGGAAGACGCTGCGCTCGGGAACTTCGGAGTCTACTTTTTGCGGGACGGCGTGGGCGAGGGAAATGACAACGCCGTTTTTGACCAGCCTGATCGCGCTCAAACTTTTTTCCGCAGTGATCAGGTTCGAGGCGCCGCGCTGATCATTGGCTCCCCAGCGGCCCCAGTTCTTGAGTTGGTTGCGCCATTTAAGGTAATCCGCCGGTGTAACCGAGGAGGAAGGCTTGCTCTGGGCGGGAGCGCGCCCGATGAAAATCGCGCACAGACCAGACGCAAGAATTCCAACGATTAACCACAATTTGAGGCGATCTGACATGATGTCCTCCGCTCTGGTGGATTCGGTGAGGCCCTAATGGATGTGGAATGTAACACAGAGAGCTGCAAAACGAACTAGCCAGAAGGCGCCGGAGAGCGCTAGAATCCGGCCACTATGAACCAATCTAAAAGTGAATCCGCAAATACTGCACGCCGCGAATTTCTGAAATTTCTAGCCGCCAGCCCTTACGTCGCCGCACTTGGCGGAGTGACCGTATTTCTGGAGCGAAGCGGCCTTGCCTTCGCGCAGAACGGGCGTCCCGCGTCCGAGGTTATTGGGAGCCCCGCGGAGGCGTTGAACGTCTTTGATTTCGAGGAGGCCGCTCATCGCAAGGTGCAGCCGGGGCATTGGGCTTATATGGCGAGCGGGGTGGATGACGATGCCACGCTGCGCGCCAATCGTGATGGATTCAGGCACATCGAGTTGCGCCCGCGCCGGCTGCGCGACGCAACGAAAGTGGATATGCACGTCGAGCTTTTTGGCACGACGTACAACAGCCCAATTTTCACCTGCCCTACGGGCGGCGAGAAATCGTTCTTTCCCGAAGGGGAATTGGCGGTTGCACGGGCGGCCAAAGCCCGCGGGACACTGCAGGTGCTCTCCACGATGACGTCGGTGGCAGTGGAGGAAGTTAACAAGGAGCTGGGCCGTCCTGTTTGGCAACAAATCTATGCGCCGAGCACGTGGGATGCGTGCCGAAAGCTTTTGCAGCGCGTCCAAGACTCGGGCGTCTCGGTGATCGCGCTCACGGTGGACAACACCACCGGCCGCAACAGCGAGACGTTTCTGCGCACGCGTCCAAAAGATCTGAGTCAGTGCAAGACGTGCCACGAAGAAGGGGCCGGCCCCAGCATGAAGGAACGGCCGATGTTCAACGGCATCGACATGACCGGCGTGCGCGCGCCGAATCCTGCGATGGATTGGGCGTTTGCCGATCAGATCCGCAAATTCTGGAAAGGAAAGTTCATTATCAAAGGCGTCGACACGCGCGAGGATACGCGGATGTGCATCGAGCACGGCATCGATGGAATTTTGGTATCCAACCACGGCGGTCGGGCGACCGAGACGCTTCGCGCCACGATTGAGGCGCTGCCGGAAGTCGTGGCGGAAGCGGGCGGCCGAATTCCGATTTTCGTCGATGGGGGATTCCGGCGCGGGACTGATGTTTTCAAGGCGCTGGCGCTCGGCGCCAAAGCTGTTGGCATCGGACGGCCATTCCTGTGGGGCTTGGGCGCATTCGGCCAACCTGGCGTGGATCGCGTGATCGAAATTATGCAGGGCGAACTGAAGCTGGCGATGGGCAACTGCGGCACACGAACCGTGGCGGATATCACGCGCGAATACGTGGCGACCCCTGACTGGAAAACGTAGGCTATCAGGTCCGACGCTCAAAGCCGTCGCGCGTCTGGGATGCCAGTTTCCGCGAGAACGCGACGGCTACAAAATCCGGACACCCGCTAAACCGAAAAGCAGATTCCTCGGGCACACTCCGCCCTCGGAATGAACACCTTCAGAACTCAAGCATTTGGAGGCACGCGCTAGAGCAATTTCCGAGCGCATTCCCACATATCTTTGAGCACTGTTGCAGCGGGCACGGGCTTGGCCATGGCGGCCGATTGTCCCGCCCACACCTGCATGCGGTGATAGTCGTTGGCTTCGGCGCCTGCCGTTTTCATCGGCGCTGTAAGACCACGTTGCACAGGATAGGGAGCCGGGGAAGGCGCGCCCGGTGCGGCTGCAGCTTTGACAAAATTCGTGGCAATGGCGCGGCCTAACCGTCCAGTGAACGCGCGGGTCAATGTGGTGTCTTCGGGTTCGAGTCGATCGAGAGCATCGGCCCAGGCCCGATGCGTTTTTGCTTCGGGGCAGCGCAAGAATGCAGTGCCGACCATCGCAGCACTCGCACCCAGGACCAACGCGGCCGCGACGCCACGACCATCGCCGATTCCTCCCGCAGCAATGATGGGCAGATCGATGTGATCCGCGAGGCGCGGAAGCAGGGCGAAGAGGCTAACGGATTGGCGTTCAGCGGCGGCTTGGTCGAATGATCCCCGGTGGCCGCCGGCCTCATAGCCCTGGGCGATGATGGTGTCCGCGCCGGCAGCTTGGGCTGCGCGTGCCTCGGCGAGTGTGGTGGCGGTGGCAAACCAAGCGATGCTTTTGTCTTTGAGTCGCGTCACAAGTTCCGTCGGGAATAGCCCCATGATCGAGGAAACGACTGTGGGCCGCAGTTCGAGAAAGGCCTCACATTGCGCGCGGAAATCCAGCGGCACAATGTCGCCTGCTCCAGGCGGCACGGCCGGTCCCCAGGCGGCGAGGAACGCCCGGATGCGAGCCTCGGCTGCCGCATCTCGAAAAGGCGCGGGATCGGGTATCCAGGTATTGAGCTGGAGTGGGCCGCTGCTATTCGATCTGAATTCCTGCACCCATCCGCGGATCGCATCTGGTTCGCTTATAAGCGCGCCCAGAGCGCCCATGCTGCCCGCATTCGCCACGGCGATGGAAAGACTCGCGGGACAGGCGCCAGCCATGGGCGCGAGCAGTATCGGGAGTTTCAATCCATATTTTGCGCAAAACGAATCGGCGCGGGCCAGAGGAGCGGAAGGATTGGGCATAAGATAAGCGGGTCTGCGCGGCTGCTGCCGGTCGCCATTACGGTTGGATGTTGAGTCGAACGCCAAGTCACAATCGTAGGCGTAAGGTGACGCGGACTATTTCGCAAAAGCGATTTCTGCGAGATCGGGATCGGTGACGCGCTCTTCGCGTTACGAGATGCGGAAGCGGTGCTTCATTTCAGCGCATCTCTTCGCGCATCCAAGCGTGAAGCCGCACTAAACAGCTCTAGCGTTGACGAGCGCGTTACTCGTTACTTCTTGGAGGAGGAGTCGTCCTTGGTGACGGGCGCGACTTCGTCCTTCGTTGGAGTTGCTACCTCGCTTTCGGCTCCTGGAGCAGATCCGCCGAAGAGGAATTTTCGTCCGTCAGGGAAGGTCATGTTGACGCCGACGCCCTTATGCTCGAACGCTTTGGACTGATAGCCCTGGATGACGAGTTCGGTCCCGGTCGGAATCGTGGCCTTGGTCACACCATGGCGGATCAGGGAATTCGGGCTGCCGCCCTCAAAACCCCAATTGACGACGGTGCCGTCGGTAGCCTTTTCGTCACACCAGAACCAGGAGTGAGGATTGATCAATTCGACTTTCGTAATGGTGCAATGTACGACGACGGGCTTCTGTGTATCGAAGGTCGCCGCGAAGGCGTGATGAGCCTGCGCCGGCATTGCCGTTAGGAACAAACCCACGGCAGGAACGACCATTGCCATCGCCAAAGCCAATCGCATGTGTATTCCTCCTCTGAAAACCAAAATTGCTGTCCCCGTAGACTATCACCATCTCAATTATTTCTGGGAGATGTTCTTGGCCTTCTCCGCGGCGGCTCGCTCGGTGGCACGAGCGCCCGCGAGGATATTGACTGCGTCATTGTTGTTCTCGCTGCAAGCGTACTCGAAGATCGGTCCGTCCATGTGGCTCAGCGGAACGATGGCCGACCACGGCTTCGTCCACGTCGACGGATCATCGATCGTGAACTTGTACTCGATCGTGTTCTGGTCGGTGCGCGTGAAGTACTCGGTAATCTTCAAGGTTTTCGCGTTCGCACCCTGGAAGGTGTCACCAGGTCGGAAATTTGACGTCTCCACGACGAGAGTGTTGCCCTCCCAATGGCCGCGCGAGTTTCCGTGCCAGCGATGGATTCCTTGCGAAAGAGCTGGATGCCCGTCCAGCGGGATGATCCGAGTCTCGTTGTTCCACTCGTATTCGACCATCACGTAACCGGCGCCTTGGACGATGAAGAAGTTGCTGTTGTAAGCGCCGGGAAGGATTGGCGGTCCGCCAAAAGAGAGGCAGCGCTCGCCCAGATTCAGGTCCTCCGCGACGTCAGCTTTTACTGGCGCATTGGGATCCGCGTAGTCCTGATTGGGACCGTGTCGCCGGGCAGCGTCCTTGACCTTCGCCGCTTCAGGGGTCAGCGGAGGAATTGTGCCGTCGGGCGGATCTACGACCAACGAGGTTCTCTTGTTCGGCGCGACACCCTCTTGCCAGGCGCTTAGCGCGTAAACGGTTGCGTCGTAGACCGGAGTTTCGGCCAGATCGTTAAACGTGAACTCGTAACTGTGTTGTATGCCTTCTTTGTGGATTTCAGCCGCTTCCTCGTCCGTCAGGAATTCTCGATTGCCATATTTCGCCGGACGTTCCATGGGCGTGAAGCTCAGGCTCGTCCAGTATCCCTCCAGGTCCGGTTGGCCATCCGGGGTGCGCGGCAAGGCCCAGGTTTTCTTCTCCGTCGATTTAGCTGAGGCCGCCTTCGTTTCCGCCTTAGCGGTGACACTCGTCTTCGTTTGGGCCAGAACGAATGTAGGCAGCAATAAAACGGCCGCCGCGATCATCAAGGTCTTCGATGAGACCCCAAAGTGATTACCCATTGCAACCTCCTCGATGATTCTATTTGCCGGGGTTCTTGTAATAGGGGCCGTACAGCATCTTTTCTACGAACTCGACGCAATCGAAATCCACGAGCTGGACGTTTTTTTCCATGCGGCGATAGAGCGGAAAGCTTACTTTCCAGGGCCGCGTATAGACGTTCGGATCTTCGATGGTGGCTTCATACATTATGTGATAAGGGCTGACTAAAGTATAGCGCTCGACCACGTGCAGTGCGTCGCTATGGAAATCGCCGGCGCGGTCGAACCAGGTATAGGGCACGAATCCGGTCGTGTCGATGACCAGCGTGTCTCCCTCAAAATGTCCGTGCGACCATCCCATCCAGCTATCGGCTGGAGGATCCTTGGGTGCCTCTTTGTCATTTTCCTTCATAAAAATGGTGCGCAACGTATGCTCAAACTCGTACACCATCATTATGTTGTCTGTGCCCTGAATAATCTGAAACGGAAAGGGCAAATAGTTGGCCCGTGGGAGGCCTGGGCGATAACACTTAAGCTCAGGGTCGCCCGTATCGTGGCGGCGGTCGTCACTGGTGATATTGACGGCCATGCGCTTTTCGGCGTTGGCCTTCTTTTTCGCTAGTGCTTCGGGCTTGTACGGAATTTCGCCGCCCTCCACGATCCCTTGTCCGCCGGGCCAGGCGCCGTAGGCACCCATGATGTCCGGATGAGGTCCGGCCTGCGCATCGTGATCTTGAATATCGATATCGGCGGTGACGAAAGATTGCCAGATTCCATTGAAGTCCGGCTTGCCATCCGCAGTGTGGGGTGGCTTATAAGGCGGGAAGTCTCCCGGAGTAGGGATGTTGGCGGCGGCCGCGGGCGTTGCGGCGTTGCGAGCTGGTGGCTGCTGAGCGGACGTCTGCGCTTGAACCGACACCGGTGCGCAGCTGAACAATAAGAGGGAAAGCAGAGCGGCCTTTGTCATCTCCAAACCGAATCCCGAGAAATAAGCTCGCTGGAAGCGCTGCGCACTTACGCCAAAAACTACGCTTGAATCACTCGAGTGTCAATGGTGAGGCTTGCCCCAACCCGGCCGCGACAAGATCGGTGAAAGCCCACTTGACAGGCAGGAATTCACAGTGGGATAAGGTTTCGCTATCGGGCGGTCCGGGAACCTCAGGAGAAAGAATGTGAAAATAAGAGTGTTGCTGGCGCTGGCTTTTGTGATTGGACTTACGGCTGCAGTAGTCTCGGCCAATCAAACGGATCCTCTTCCCGCTTCTGGCGGAGACATTCAGATCACGCCCATCATGCACTCGAGCGTGCAGCTCGAATATGCGGGCAAGGTCATACAGATCGATCCCGTGGCGGCATACGACAATGTGGAGCTTCCGCTGTTGGGGAAATTTGACGCCCTAAAGGCGGCGGATTTGATCCTGATAACCGACATTCATCCAGAAAATCTCGACACGGCTGAGATCACTAAGTTGCGGAAGCCGGGAGCTCCGGTAGTCATGCCTATGGCTGTGGCGAACGAGGCGGGCGCGAAGATTACTGCACCGACGGTCGTTCTGGCGAACGGCGAAAGCAAAACCGTGGCAGACGTCGGGATTGAAGCGGTTCCCATGTACAACGTCCAGCACGGGCCGAAGCCCGGCGAAGTCTACCATCCCAAAGGCCGCGGCAATGGCTACATCGTTACGCTCGGCGGCAAGCGGTTGTACTTTATGGGCGACACTGAGTGCACGCCCGAGGCGAAGGCCGTTAAGGATATCGACGTAGCGTTCGTGCCGATGAACATGCCGCAGACGATGACTCCAGGTGAGACGGCGGAGTGTATCAAGGCGTTTCAGCCGAAGATCGTTTACCCCTATCACTATGAAGGGCAGAAGCGAGATGAGGCATTTACGAAGGCGCTTCTGAGAGGGACAACGGTCGATTTTCGAACCAGTCTGAGGTGAGAAACTAACAACCAACGCCAATCGGGAGCAGAAGAGTGCTTCGTCGCTTACGCCCGAAATAACAAATCCTACAGATAGACCACAGAGACGCTGAGGACGCAGAAAGAGCTTTAGATTTACTCCTTTGAACTCGGCGCAGCAGAAACGCCCTTATTCTGCTTTTGCGCTTCTTTTTCGGTCGCGCGGGCTCCCGCCATGATGTTCACCACGTCCATATTGCTTTCGCTGCACGCGTATTCGAAGAGAGGCCCTTTGATGGTGTGCAGCGGAACGATTGCCGTCCAGGGCTTAGTCCACGTAGAGGGATCGTCAATTGTAAAGCTGTACTCGATCTGATCGGCGGCGACACGCTTGAAGCGCTCGGTAATCTTCAGGGTTTTGGGGTTGGCGTTGCGGAAAGTGGCTTCGGGTCTGAAGTTGGTGGTCTCCACGACCAGTGTGTCGCCTTCCCAATGTCCCCTCCCGTCGCCATGCCACTGACGGATATTTGCCGAGGCGTGCGGCCGTCCATCGAGAGGGATTGTTCGAAGCTCGGATCCATACTCGGCTTGCAACACAACAAAGTTCGAACTCTGCATGATGTAGAGGCCGTTGTTGTAGGCGCCCGGAAGAATGGGCGGCCCGCCGCTCATGGAAACACAAGTGGTGCGCATCCCGATATCCCTCGGAGTGTCCGCGTGCACGATTCCGCTGCCGTGACCGTCGGGCTCAATGTAGTCGCGGTCACCGATGGCTTTCGGCCTTGCCAGCGCCTCGGGCGTGCGGGGAGGAAGTCTGCCATCCGGAGGATCCACAATTAGCGACGTGCGTTTGTTTGGCGAGAATCCTTCCAGGGCGGGAGTGAGCCCGAAAGTGGTGGAATCGTAAACGGGCTCCTCGACGGGATCGTCATAGGTGCGGTCATAGCCGCGCTGCAGGCCGGCCTTTTGCGCTGCCTCAGCCTCTTGATCAGTCAGAAACTCTCTTCCCTGGTATTTAGCAGGCCGCTCCAAGGGTGTAAAACTCTCGCTCGTCCAATATCCATGTAGGTCCGGCTGGCCATCGGGAGTACGAGGCAGAGTCCAACTCTTTGTACTCGTACTCGCCGCGGACTTCGTGCTGCCATTGGCAGTTTTCGTATTTGCGTCGTGCGAGGATTGCCCTGCAACGTATGCGGGGGCAAACAAAGCAGCCACCAAGACGATCTGGAGGGCCCTTGATCGATGATTAACGTGATTAGTCATCTGGACCTCCTCTTCACTTGCTGGGCCGCTTGCTATATTGACCGTACAACAGATCCAGGACGAACTCGGTGCAGTTGAAATCCACTAATTGGATGTTCTTCTCCATACGGCGGTAGAGCGGGAAGGTAACCTTCCAGGGGCGCGTAAAGACGTTCGGGTCTTCGATCGTGGCTTCATACATTATGTGATAAGGACTCACCTGCGTGTATCGTTCCACCACGTGGAGGGCGTCACTATGATAATCGCCCGCGCGATCGAACCATGTATAGGGGACGAATCCGGTCGTGTCGATGACTAACGTGTCGCCTTCAAAATGTCCATGTGACCATCCCATCCAGCTATCGGCTGGAGCATCTTTGGGAATGGTCTTGTCGTTCGGGTTCATGTAAATCGTGCGAACCGACCGCGCAAACTCATAAGAGAAAAGGACCGTATCTGTGCCCTGAATGATTTGAAATGGAAAGGGCATATAGTTGGCGCGGGGCACACCGGGGTTGTAACACTTGAGCTCTGGATCACCGGTGTCGTGGCGATGTGGGTCGCTCGTGATATTCACGACCATGCGTTTTTCAGCATTGGCCTTTTTTTGCGCCAGCGCTTCGGGCTTGTACGGAATTTCGCCGCCCTCCACGATGCCTTGTCCGCCCGGCCAGGCGCCATACGCACCCATAAAGTCCGGATGCGGGCCGGCCTGCGCATCATGGTCCTGAACATCAATATCCGCCGTGACAAAAGCCTGCCAGATGCCGCTGAAGTCGGGTTTGCCATCGGCGGTATGAGGCGCTTTGTAGGCAGGGAATTGACCCGGGGTTGGAATTTTGTTCTGAGCCGCGGCCAGACTACCCTGAGCTGCGGCGGGACCGCCAGCGCCCAAAACGAGAACAGCCGCAACTGCAAAACCGGGAACGATATTTCGAAAGTAGAGGCGCATCGGCACCCTATAAGCAGCAGATGGGCTCAAGACTATGTTTAACGGTAATTCCGTGTCAAGGGAATGACGCTGCAAGAATGAAGTTCGCAACAATCCAGGTTGCGCTTTCGATTAATCGCGCGGGCTGTAGTATCCAGTGCGGGCGCGTGCGGTAAGAGGCGGATCGTAAGTGGGCCGAAGGCTTACCTTGATTGGGTGCCAACGACCGTCGTGGCGAACGTCAGTCGGCTTATAACCCAGGATATATTGGCTTCGAAGTTCCGCTCCAATTTTGCCGGCCAAATCAGCCAATTCACTCAACTTTGCGGATTGGAAAACGTGTCCGCCGGTCATCTCGACGAGTTCGGAAAGCAGGCCGGGACCTTCGTGTTCCTCGGATGTCCGTTTCATGTCGCGGGGATCAAAAATTCCCAGCGCATAAAGCTGACAGTCGGATTCTTGCAAAAGCCTTCGAACCTCCGGCAGATGATGCCTGCTGTGATTGTCGCCGCCATCGGAGAGGACGAGCAGGATATGCCTTTCATGACGCGCGCTCCTCATCTGCGTCATGCCCAGATAAATCGCGTCGAGAAGGGCAGTCCGACCGGCTGCCTTCAATGATGTCATGCGCTGCTGCAATTGCTGGATGTCAGAGGTGAAGTGGTTGGTCAGTTCGGCATGACTATCAAAACTGATCAGAAAGAATTCGTCCTCAGGATTGGACTTTTGTAGAAATTTCACCACCGCCTGTCGTGACGGGTCCATCTTATCGGCCATGCTCCCGCTGGTGTCGAAGAGCAGCCCGATCGAAGCCGGCACATCTTCGTTCGAAAAGTTGAGGATTTCCTGTTCGATATTGTCCTCGAAAAGCCGGAAGTTCTTCTTTTCCAGATTTGGGACAGGGTGGCCGGAGGCATCTGTGACGCTCGCGTTCACCAGCACCATCTCCACATCGATCTGGATGGAGCCAGCCGCAGGCTGAGGTTTATGCGGCGCTAATGGCCCGTTGACCTGTGCAGTGGCGGTCAGTAGAGGAAATGTCATGGCGGCGGCTAGCAGAGCAAGGAAGGCGGCTTTAGGGTTTTGCTTCATGACTGCTCCGCTGCGGGACTACCCGTCGCGTTGGATGACGCAGGGGGCCGCACGGGCCAGATTCTAAACTGATTGCGCGCCCGCGACGATGGCACTTCCGTCTGGTACGGCCTAGTACTACTAAGTATTGTATTTTCTGTATGATGTAAGGGTGCCTTGATTCGGTTAATAGCCGAACGGTACGCCCGCCGAGTTATTCAGTTTAGCCGCTACCTTCGCGCAGATAGACTGTGGGTACAGCGGTTCGCGTTACGAAGCGGGGGTGTGTAGGAAGCCGTTCCCCGCTCTATCGGGTGGTTCAAATCTCTCAGAGGAGAAAGAAAACAAATGCGACGAATGATCTTTCTGGCTATCGGGTTGTTCCTCTTCTCGATTCCGAGCTTCGCGCAAGAAGTGATCTATCCGAAGGCGGAAGTGTTCGGCGGATTCTCCATCTCCAGCATTCCAGGGGTGACGACCTTCGATCCGACCACCGGGTTGCCGACAGCGGCCCGGAAGTCATTCATGGGCTGGCAAGCGGCGGCAAACCTCAACCTTACTCACCACCTAGGCATCGTGGGTGACTTCGGTGGCCAATACGCGAGCATTCCTGGCGTCACCGTTCTCGGCGTCACCACTCCCAGCTATAGCATGAACAGCTATCAGTTCCTGTTTGGTCCGCAGATGTCTTTCCGGAAACCGCGGGTTACGCCTTACGTCCATGCCCTCTTCGGGGGCATCCGGGATGGCGTGGGTAGTCTGAGCATACTTGGTGTCACGACGCCTGCCGTATCTTCCACTGGCTTTGGGATGGGCTTCGGCGGAGGACTCGACATCAACATCTCTGACCGGCTCGCGCTGCGCGTCCCGCAGTTCGACTGGACTCTGAGGCACATCGCCGGCACGACTACAACGGTGCTTGGCACGACTGTGACGGTGCCTGGCACGTGGTCAACCGGCCAAATCCGCTTCGGAATCGGCGTGGTCATCAAGGCCGGCGGAAAATAACTACAGCTCAGAGCGGCTCGTGCTTGCGAAAGACGAGCACCCCCGTAACAACTTGGAAAAAGCCCTGCCAAAAATCTCTATGGCAGGGCTTTTTTCTTAGATAATCCCATTCGCGACCACCAATCACGCGTTTTCATGACCTCTGGCGCGCGTGCCTGCATCGTATGGGACAGAGGCTTAGCACCAGCCGAATTTTGTAGCGCACCATTCTTAGTTCCAAGCACGCACTAGCTGTAAGAAAAAAGGCTCGTCACGAGGGCAATTAGGAGTTGCTGCTCCTGGGGAAGGCGCCTCTGTGCGCCATAATGCGAGACCTGCTCACAACACAAGCGCGATTCCGCACGCCGAGCCTGCGTGGTCTGGAGCGCAGCCGGTTGGCGAAGGGACTTTTCCTTTTAGCGCTTGGTTGCCTGTTTTGCGCCAGCGGCCACGCACAAGATCAGCCCTGTAGAGTTGTTCCCGCAGGCCAGGATTTCTGGATTCGCCTCACCGACCCCGTTTCCACCTACAGTTCAAAAATAGGAGCAACAGTAAAGGCAGTCCTCATCGCTTCACCGAACTGCGATGATTCTGCTGCTTTCGCCCCAGAAACAACGGTGGAGGGGCGCATTACCTATGTACGCCGGGTGGGCTTGGGGGTGTGGCACAGCTCGTCCGCAGTGACGATCGACTTTGACAAGGTCATTGCGGGTTCCCAAACGTTCGCCGTGAAGGCCAAGGTCGAAGAAGTTGCAAATGGGCGCGAAAATGTGAAGGCTGGCGTCATTAAGGGAGTGGGCGGCCAAGCGACGCCGCAGCAAGTGATGTCGATGCGCCTGTTGCATCTGCCCTTTTGGAATACAGAGGCTTACTGGATATTTTTGTTGCGGCGCGGAGCCTTCCCATTCTCGCCCGAGCCGGAAACCTTCTTGCCTGCGGGAACGGATTTACGCCTGAGATTAATGGCGCCTCTTGAGCTGCCTGCGGAGTTCGTAAAAGCACGGCAAGAGGAAAATACAAAGCACGACCCGGAAATTGACGAAAATATCCGCGAAAAATTGGTGGCTCTGCCGGCTCACAGCTTAACGCGCCGCGGACGGCCTTCCGACGTGGTGAACCTGGCTTTTATAGGTTCGCCGGAGCAAATCGAGGCAGCCTTCCAGACAGCAGGTTGGACTTACGCCGACTCCGTTTCGGCGTGGTCCGTGCTGCGTGAGATGCGCGCTTTCAGCTCATTAAGCAGCTATGCTCACTTGCCGATTTCGAACCAGTGGCTCGCCGGAAAACCTGCAGATATCCGATTGCAGAAGAGTCTCGATAGCTATCAGAAACGCGACCACATCAGGATCTGGAACGAAAACCAGCTCGCCCCGGGTCTTTGGGCGGGCAGTGCCATCCGCGAAACAGGCGCCAGCTGGTCGATTCGGACGGGAAGATTTATTCACCACGTAGACGCCGATATCGATGCAGAGAGCGAAAAAGTCGTACGTGACTTAACCCTCGCCGGATGCGTCGCCGATGTCTACCGCGTGCAGCGTCCCGAAAAGCCGGAGACAGAGAGAAACTCGAGCGGCGATGAACTTTGGACCGACGGCAGTCTCGCGGTTTTGGAACTGAGCGACTGCGAAACCCCGGCAACGACGGCGATTGCGCCGAGCGACGAAATAGCTAGGCGGCCGAAGTCCAGACTCAAACGGCTCGTCCGCGCGCAGGTGCTCTCGATTCACGATATTTGGCGATCGAACGCAATCTATGCCTCTTTCGATATAAGCCGGGCGGTCATTCATTTTTTGCGGCAGCGGCACGGTCACGAATACGAGACCAAAGTAGATATAAACGCCAGACCTGCATCCAACGGCTCGAACTGAAATCCAAAGACTGAAAGCCTCTGCGATCCTGCCCGTTCCGACGTCCCTGAACACTTCCCGATTGACATCGGTGCTACCCGCCTGAACATTTTGTTCCGGTGCTCATAGCTTGCTGTGCCTTAACATCTTGCCCCCGAAGGGCTCGCGAAGCCTGACTTATCGCGATACGATACTTGTTACGGCTTCCGGCACAGGAGAACAGGGGTGGAGTCCTCTCAGATTTGCCCGAAATGTGGACGCACGATTCCTGAAGGCCACATTGTGTGCCGGTGCAACGCGCGGCCGCGGCGCTATTGGCTGCATTCACGTGAAACGATCCTTCTCCTTTGCGTTTTTGGGCTGGTGATTGCATTTGGTATCACGGGGTTCGCGGCGCGACTCTATCACGGGCGGCGTGCGGAGCTGGCGCGATCCTGGTTCGATCGCGGCAATGCGGAGTTGCAGGCTGGCCGTGCGGAAGCAGCGCTATCCGATTTCCGGACGGCTCTAATTTACGCGCAGCATGAGCTTGCGCCCGAGCAGCAGCGGGAATACGAGCTCAACTTTGTGCAAGCACTGATTGCCACCGGGAAAACCGACGAAGCACGCTCCTACCTGCTTGATTTGTGGGAGCGAGGACCGGGGAACAGCCGAATCAATCTGGAATTGGCGCGCTTGGCGGCGCAGATCGGCAACGATGCGGACGCGAAGCGCTATTACAACGGCGCGATCTACGGAGTCTGGGATCCAAATGCCGGAGATGTTTTGCGGCAGCGGATGGATGCTCGTCTGGAGTTCTATCACTATCTAATGGATCATGGAGAAAAGACAGAAGCGCAATCGGAGCTTCCGGCAACTGCGGCGGCAGTTCCTCCCGACCCGGCGCTGCATGCTCTGGTCGGTCGTTTGATGCTGGACGCAGGCCAGCCGCAGCCCGCGTTCGACCAGTTCCAGCAGGCACTGCGGCTTGATCCGCGCAACTACGAAGCCCTGGCGGGGGCGGGAGCGGCGGTCTTTCAGCTGGGCAACGATCGAGAGGCGATTCGGTACCTGGAGGGCGCCATTCGGGAAGATGCGCAGCAGAAGGGGCGGTCCCGTTCGCAGGGCGCGGATCCCGCACCGCGAGAAACGGAGCAGGCGCAGGTGATGCAGGACCTCGCGATCGCGCAGGCGACCTTGGCACTTGATCCCAGCCGTCCGGGGTTGGATCCAACGGAACGCGCGCGGCGCGCCATTCGGGCTTACGACGCTGCCGTGACGCGGATCGAATCTTGTGCGAAGGAGCATGGTATCGCCTTGCCCGAGCCGAGGGTGACCCTCACTCCTTTTACTGACGCGGCCAGCGACGAACTGGCTGTGGCGGCGCTGGCCAAGCACATCGAACGGTTGGATCCCTTGATGGAGTTTGTTTTTCAGATGGAGTCCGCGGCCACGGAAAACTGTGGGCCGCCTTCAGACCCAACGAATGCCGCAATTGTGCGAATTGGAGAAAAAACGCACGCATCCCACCCATGAGTGAATCGGAGCGAACTAGCGAAAGATCGCCTGAAGCCGAACCTTGGTCGGCCGACACGCAGAGCAAGCGCAGGTGAAGACCAAGGAGGCGCCCGAGGGCGGTTCGGAGACTCCGTCCGGAGCTCCGAAAAACAATTTGGTACAGCGCATGAAAGCCGCAGTGCTCGATGCCTTAGAACGGGCGCGCGCCGGGCTTTCGATGCGCGAAGATAATTTCTTCCTACTGCTATCCGTAATTATCGGACTCTTCTCCGGGCTGGCCGTGGTTTGCTTCCGCATAGCCATCGATTACACGCGGCTTTGGCTGTTGGGATCGGGGATCAATCCGGGACCGCTCCGCGTGGTGCTGGTGCCTACGGTGGCTGGCTTGCTGCTCGCGTTCATTGTGCTGCGGGTGTTCCCGCGCGTGAGAGGCAGCGGCGTTGCGCAGACAAAGTCCGCCGTATACATCTATGACGGCTACATTCCCTTCAACACGGTCATCGGCAAATTTTTGACCTGTGCCTTGGCCATCGGCAGCGGCCAATCGCTCGGACCAGAAGATCCTTCGCTGCAGATGGGCGCAGGGATAGCCTCGGCGCTAGGCCGGCGGCTCCATCTTTCGCGGGAAAGAGTGCGTTTGATCGCTCCAGTGGGCGCGGCGGCTGGATTGGCAGCGGCTTTTAATGCACCGATTTCGGCGGTCCTGTTTGTGATCGAAGAAGTGATCGGCACCTGGAGCGCCGGCATCCTGGGAGCGGTGGTGCTGGCGGCAGTGGCCGCGGTCGTGGTCATGCGCCTGTTCCTGGGCGCGGAGCCTCTTTTCCAAGTTCCTCCGTACAGCATGGCCCACGCGACTGAATTGCTCTCCTATGCCGTGCTGGGCGTAGTCGGCGGAATCATGTCACTGATATTCGTGAAACTGCTGCGATGGGTGCGCGGCCGAGCCCGGCAGATGTCGCGCTGGACGCTTTACATACAGCCAGCCCTGGCAGGAATGGCGATTGGCTTCATTGGGTTGCGCTTCCCGCAGATTATGGGTGCCGGATACGAATACATCGATCAGGCCATGCACGGACAGTTTCTGTGGCGCACGTTGGTGGCGCTGGCCTTGCTAAAGGTGCTGGCAACGTCGCTGTCGATTTCGAGCGGTGCGCCCGGCGGAATGTTCGCGCCCACGCTCTTCATCGGCGCGATGGCCGGGGCAGCCGTGGGAACTGTGCAGCATCATTTTTTCCCGAATCTGGCGGGTCCGCTGGGCGCGTATGCGCTCGTGGGCATGGGGACACTTTTTGCCGGATTCCTTCGCGCGCCGATGACTTCTGTGTTCATGGTGCTGGAGGTGAGCGGGAACTATTCGATCATCTTGCCGGTGATCATCTCGAATGCGATAGCTTACGTCATCGGCAGGCGCTTCCAGGAGACGCCCATCTTTGATGTCATGACTCGAGAAGAAGGGCTCGATTTGCCTTCGATGGAAGAGGGGCGGGAGCAGACGGCTTTGCTGGTGGAGAACGCCATGCGCAAGCCAGTGGGCTTGATTCTGAAAGCGGGCGATACGGTGGCGGACGCGTGTTCGCGACTTGCGGACATGACTGAAGATCCTTTGCTCGTCTCTTACGACAATGGCCGATGGACGCTTGTGCACAAAAGCGTCTTGCTGGACGCGACGAAAGCAGGGAAGGGAGCGCAGCTTTTATCGCAGGTGCTTCCAAGCGGACGATTACCTCGTCTGCATGCGGATCAGTCGTTGGATTTGGCGCTGCGCTTGATGCGCGACTCCCCGTTTTTGCCGGTGGTGCATCGGGCGGACGCGCGGCGCCTCGTCGGCCTGCTTTCGCTCGATGACGTACTGGCGGCTTACCGGCGCGCATCGATCATAAAAAGCAGCGCGGTCGAATAACGTAAAAAACGCAGAACACAAGCCGCAAATCTCTAGACGGAGTTCACCGAGGCGCATAAGGTCTTATCGAGGTCTCTCCCGCCACAAAACCGATCCCGGCCGTAGTGATTTCCATAGTACGCAAGTACTGTAATTTAAGGCCGTAGGACTAAAACAAACGGTCTATTGAGCAGTCCCGTTCGGCTGCGTTAGTGTGAATCGACAAGATGTGAGTTCGGAGGCTACCGTGGCTTATCCCGAACGCCGTACGGCCCGGCGTTTTCAAATCAAACTGCCCATGACAGTCCGCTGGACCAGCGGGATGGCCGTAGGCGAGGCAGAGACCGAATCGAGAGATGTCAGCTCGCGCGGGGTCTACTTTTTGCTGCCTAAGGAGGTGAGCCATGGCTCCCCGGTGGAAATTATTTTGACGCTGCCGCACGAAGTCACTTTGGCCGGGCCGGTGCGGGTCCGCTGCTTAGGACGTATACACCGCACAGAGGCCGATAGTTCGGGGCGCTCGGGCGTGGTGGCGGAAATTCACCGATACGTTTTTCTGCGCGGCGGCGACGAAAACGCTGCTTGAAAAGCTTGCCTGCTTATGCGGAAGCAGGCAGGGGAAGGCGGGGCATTCCGACCCTCAGCGGAATGCCCCGTTTCATTTTTCGGGCGACCCGGCTACTCGTAGCGGAGGGCTTCGACGGGATCGAGGCGAGCGGCACGGGTCGCGGGATATAGCCCGGCGGCCAAGCTGACGACGAGAGAAAAAGCGATCGCTGAAGCGACCAGCCAGACCGGCACCGTCCAGATATTCTCTGCAGGAATCTGTTGCTGACGCAGGTAGTAGTTCGTGCCCAGCTGAATCAGTCGGCCAATACCCCATCCGAGCACGACTCCCCCAACGCCACCCAGCAATCCCATCACCCCGGCTTCGGCGAAGAATAGCTGGCGAACATCTTTGTCGGAGGCGCCGAGAGCCTTCAAAACTCCGATTTCACGGCGGCGCTCGAGAATTGCCATAACCAGGGTATTGATGATTCCAAGGGATGCGACGGCCAGGGCCAGGCTGCCGAAAATGCCCAGCAGCAAATCCAGAATCGCGAACACACGGCGCAGGTTGCGCGTCAGGTCGAGAAGCGAAAAAGGCGAATAGCCCATCTGGCGCACCGAGTCTTCGACCGCGGGAACGTCCCCGGGTTTCTCGACTCTTACGGTAAGGTTGGTGTAATGCTGGCCGTTGCTGCCGAGCGCGGATTCACGGACAACTTCGCCCATGTCATTGCCCTGTACGACGCCGAGTTCCTCGGCGACGGCGAGAGGAACATAAGCGCCCGATCGTGCGAAAGCGCCGGCGCCGGAGGCGACTGTTTCGGCATCAACGATACCGACGACGCGGAGTGATATACGCGAAGAAATGATAGAGAAGCCGGACAGCGCATCATCAGCGGCCGAGGCACGATCGCGCCTATTGGAACTGGCCGAGGCTGCAGGCAGTGGTTCGCGGCCGGCGTAGCGCAAGACCAGATCTTTGCCGATCATGTCCGCCGCTTGCAGGTGCTGCGAATCGGCGAGATCGGCAGCGGCATCGGCCTGCAGAATGATTTCGTGCGCGTCGGTTGCTGAGAAAAAGCGCCCTTGCATGCCTTCGAGACTGTCGCTGGCTGAAGCGGACATAGGCAGGCTGGTGACCTGGGTCAGATGTCCGGCCGGGCCGAAACGCAGATCGCCTGTAAAGCGAAATTCGGGATACACCTCGAGCACGTGGGGAAGTTGCGCAAGCTCCCGGCGCGAGGCCTGATCGAGCGGGTGCGAGACGATGTCGGCGCCCACGGGGTCGCGATTGGAATCGCTCTGGTTGCGGTCGTTGCGGTTCCCATCGTTGGGCCGATCCGTACCCAAATCGCGGTTCCGCCGAATCTGGCCGGTAGCGTTGAAGGACGTTTGCGGGCGGACGAGAACCGTGTTGAAGAGGCCGTTGCGTTCCAGGCGGCGGCTGATCATTTCTTGCAGTCCCACGCCAAGCGAAAGCATGGCAACGAGAGAGGCGACGCCCACGGCGATGCCCAGAGTCGTGAGCGAATTGCGCAGGATTGCTTCGCGCAGATTTTGGGTCGCGAGTTCAGTAAGGTCGCCGATTTTCATAGTTGTGTCTCAGCGTTGCTCGATTCGGTCAATGCGTCCATCGGCGAGAGTAACGATGCGGCTTGCGTAACGCTCGGCCAGACCGCGCTCGTGCGTGACGATCAGCACGGTAGTGGGCTCTTCGCCATCGGACGGTCGATTGATCTCGGAGATGAGACGCAAAATTTCTTCGCCGGTGTTGCTATCCAGATTTCCGGTGGGCTCGTCGGCCAACAAAATGCGCGGGCGATTGACCATGGCGCGCGCGATGGCCACGCGCTGCTGCTCGCCTCCGGAAAGCTCGCCGGGACGATGCGCGAGACGTTCGCTGAGGCCAACGCGCTGAAGCGCTTCTTTCACGCGTGGTGGACGAAAAGCGCGCGGCACTTCCGCAAGACGCAAAGGCAACTCCACGTTTTCCATCACGGTCATGCGCGGGAGGAGGTTGAACGATTGAAAAACGATGCCAATCGTTTGATTGCGGTGCCGCGAAAGCTCGAGCGAGGTCATGCGTCCGAGTTCGTGCCCGAGCACAAAGACGGCGCCCGAGGTCGGATGGTCGAGGCCGGCAAGCAAATTGAGCAATGACGATTTGCCCGACCCCGATGCACCCAGAAGGGCGAGAAATTCGCCGGCTGGCACTTCCAAGGTAATCCCATCCACGGCTCGGATGACGGAATCGCCCATTTTGTAGTGGCGGGTGAGCTGTTCGGCGCGGATGGCTGCGCCATTGGCCGCAGGATTTCGCGCTGCTCCCGCGCGCGATTCCGCCTTCGCTTCGATCTTCTGTTCGGTCCTCGGTTCCATCACGTCGCTCGGCGCGTGAGATGCGCTGTGCAGATCAAATGATACGCGAAGAAACGTCATACGCGAAGAACCCGCCTGTTTTTTGCATCGGGCCGATCGATTTTTCCAGCAGATTAGGAATCAATAAACAATACGCGAAAAGTTTTAGATAAGTTCTATCGAAAAATTGCGTTGGTCTTTCCTTAAGCCGCCGCGTAAAGTCCCGCCGAAGCGACGAAGCTTCATAGCTGTAGCGAAAGCACAAGTTGAAAGGAGCGTTACCTTGAAGAAGCAATGGGGTGGTCTTCTTACATTCGTTCTGATAGCGGTCTTGAGCCTGCCTGCTTTGGGACAGCAGGCACCTGCTCAGGCTCCGGCTGGGGATGCGTCGGCACCGGCGCAGGCTCCGGCCGCGGCGCCTTCCACGCCGCAACCGCTGCCGAATCCTTCCATGACGGCGCCGCTATCAACGGCAGCACCGCCGCATACGTTTAATACGGGTCCATTTGGGACGGTGGCGATTACAGGAATCCTGAGCGGCATGGGGTTAGTGCAAAACAATTGGATTCCCGGAATAGATAATAAACAGACGCACTGGGACGTCAGCAATGCTCAGATCTTTCTCCAAAAGACGAGCGGCTGGTTCCAGTTTTACCTGCAAGGTGGCGCCTACAACCTACCGGATCTGGGCGTGCCATTCATCAAGACGAGTGACAGTCTAAATGATTTCTACGGGCCGCTTCCGATAGCTTATCTAAAACTGGTCAAAGGCAATTTCAACGTGGAAATCGGCGAGTTGCCGACGCTGATTGGGGCGGAATACACCTTCAGCTTCGAGAACATGAACGTGGAGCGCGGCCTGCTGTGGAATCAGGAGACCGCGATTAGCCGGGGCGTGCAAGTTAGCGACACGTTCAAGAAACTTAGCTTGTCCTTGAGCTGGAATGACGGCTTCTATTCCAACGTCTACAACTGGATCAGCGGGACGGCGTCCTACGCGTTCAATTCGTCCAATACTCTCGCGTTTGTGGGCGCAGGGAACGTTGGGCAGACGATGCCGAATCCGACGTCCACCAGCTTGGCTACACCTTTTTTCCAAAACAACGGGCAAATCTACAACATAGAGTACACCTATAGCCACGAGAGCTGGACGATCACCCCGTATTGGCAGTACACGCGCGTGCCGGCGAACGCCAGCATTGGAATTCCGGAAAAGGCCTCCACAAACGGCGGCGCAGTTTTGCTCAACTACAATTTCAAGGGCGGAATATCGTTGGCGGTGCGTCCGGAATATATAACCAGCAGCGGCAGCACGACGGACCCATTAAACATCAACTTGTTAGGGTATGGTCCGGGCAGCAACGCCTTCGCGTTCACGGCGACTCCCACCTATCAAAAAGGAGGCTTTTTCCTGCGCGGGGATATCTCGGTTGTGGACGCTCGTAATTCCACGCCAGGCTTCGTCTTTGGCAAAGCCGGTCTCAATACCAAACAAACGCGCGGCGTAATTGAAGCCGGTTTCATGTTTTGAGTATGAAAATATTGAGGAAAGGAGGGCCGTTCGCGCTTTAGTCTTGTCCACTGATCAGCTGTGCGCCGGGTGCTAGCTGCTGAAGAGCACCCGGTCGCAGCACCCGCCGAAACAAGAGATTCCTTCTATCTCGTGGCCCGCGTGACGCAGTTTGCCGAATTGTCAATCAAACTCAAACGCAGATCCGTCGGGCCAAACTTCTTTTAGTGCCAAAGCATGGCTTTGGCTGGGGCTAGCTCTCGGGATGACACCTTAGGAGTAGTCGCCTCGGGCTACTGGGAGGTCAGGATCTGGGCGTATTGCCCTATCGGAACTGGCCGAATTCTTCGCTATGGGTGACGAAATCAGGATAGGCGCCGCCACCGAGCTCGTAAAGATCCAAGCCCTGCCTTTCGCCCTCCAAAACCACGCGCTGGGGCCAGATTCGATTCAAGACGAAGTTCAGGCCATAGGTGAGCGGCAAAACAAAACCAATTAGCGTGGCAATCGCTACAATCTGCGCGAGCGCTTGGCCGGTGTCGGAAGCGGCCTTGAGGCTTCCTGCGCCGATGTCGATGAGAGGAACCGGAAAGCTGGCGAAAATGGCCACAGCCAGCAAGCCCCAAATGCCTCCGAGAGCGTGTACCGAAATGGCGCCGCCAGGATCGTCGATGCCCAGATGCAATTCGAACCATTCCACCGAGTACGTGACGAGCGCGCCTGCGACCGCGCCGATTACAATCGCCGCCGCGGGATTGATAAACGCACAAGACGCGCTGCTGGCGACGAGTCCGCCAACCCAGCCATTGGCGCTAATCGAGACATCGGGCCGCCCGAAGCGCACGCCCGTGATTGCGACAGCAGCAAGGATGGCTGCGGAGGCTGAAAGCGTCGTGTTGATCGAAATCAGCGCAATTCGGCCCGGGGCCGCTCCCGTAAATAGGATGGCACCTGCGGAGTTCAGTCCGAGCCAGCCGACCAGGCTCAGAAAGCACCCGAACAGCACGAGAACCGCATTGTGCCCGGGAATCGCGGTCGGCATTCCTTCCAGAGAATACTTGCCGCGGCGCGGTCCAAGGATCCAAGCCAGTGCAAGAGCCGTCAAGCCGCCAACAACATGAATCGTGCCGCTGCCTCCGGCGTCGATAACGCCGTGGCCCATAGCGGCATTGATCCCGAGTTGCGCCAGCCAGCCGCCCCCCCATACCCAATGCGCAAACAGAGGATAGGTCCATCCAGCTAAGAGAGCGGTGGAAGCGCAAGCGGCGGACAATCTCCAGCGATCCAGGCAGGCGCCCAGCGGAATCAGCGCGGCCAATCCTACGCTGAATATCTGCAACCACGCGGCAAACGAAATTGAGGTGCCGTTGAATTCGATCCCGCGAAGGAAAAACGGACCGCGCCCCAGCCAATTCCATTGCCGGCCCGCAGCCACAAACGTGTGGGCCGGAGCCCCGATATATCCCTGCCAGGCGAAGCCGCAAATGACGTACACGCCGGAAGCGACGGCGAAGATGCAGAGCGAACTAAGCAAAGAGTGGGCGGCGCTGCGCGAACGGCCCAGTCCGGTATTGATCAACGAGAGTCCGGCGATCGTGAAGGGCGCGAGAAGGATCAGAACGATAATGAGAACAATTTCAGTAATAGGCAATAGCACGGATTTAATCTTTTTCGGCGACGGCTAGAGGGTTCGAACGAATGACCAGCGTCAAGCCGACAATCTCCACGGCTACACCAGCAAGCACAAAAATGGTTCTCGCGTTTGCCGGTATCAGAAGAATAACAGCAGCCACGACGATGACCCATCCGGCAAGCAGCAGGAGAAAGCCCGCAAGCTTCATGGATGTCCTTTCTGCTTGGGCAAAGTAGCGCGCACAGGCGCATCGGCAATATCACATAACTTAATTGTTTCAGCCATAAGAGTTTGAGTTTTAAGGCTTTTTTGGCTCAAATGAGGACTGAGGACTTGCCGCTAGGTAGCCCCCTAACCACCGCAACTGATGGCATACAGACAGGATGGAGCCAATCAAAAATCCCGATTGGTTTGATCGAAACGTTGCGTTTTGCAGTGGAAGGCACTACGGCTATTCTTGCGCCGCTCGCGGCTGCGACGCTCCGGGCGGCAGGAAATCCAAGACGAAAGAGGCAATTTTAGATGGCCGAAAAAAGCACCACGGAAATGAAAGCCACCTTGGGCCTCACAGGGTTAACGATGAACGCCATGGCGCTCATCGCGCCCGGGGCCTTCTTATGGCTGACGTTCGTTGCCCAAGCAGGTGAGGGTTCGACAGCGCCGGCGATGTGGATCGGCATTCTCTTCGCTACAGCGCTTTGCCTGGCAACGGCGGTGTGCTATGCAGAACTGGCCAAGCTCTATCCGGGCACCGGCAGTTCGTATTACTTTGCCGAGCAGTCCTTTCTGAATCACGACAAGCACTGGCGCTACGCCCGGCTTTCGAAGTTCATCGTAGGATGGGCCTCTCACCTGTACTACTGGATCTATCCCGGGGTGATGGTGGCGGTTACGGGGATCTTCTGCGGTTACGTGGTGGGAACGCTGTGGCCGAACGCCATGAACGCTTCGAATCCCGGCACCCTGTTCATGATGGTTGTCGCCGTGGTTTTTGCGATCGGTGTCTCGTACATCGCTCACCGCGGCGTTACCGGGTCGACCGCGGTCAGCGTCGCTATCAACGTCATTCAAATCAGTGCCCTCATCGTGTTCGCGGTGATGGCCATTGGCTATCGCATCAATCACCCACCCGGAAGCGTGGCTTTCCAATTCGATCCCGTCTCTGGAGAAGCGTATACCTATCAGTTCGCGACTACACAGACAACGGCTAACGGCCAAACGACAGAGACGATCACGCGGGATGCCAATATGGTGCCGCAGCCGATGCTGGATGCAGCGGGGAAACCGGTGCCCTATACGATTAGTTATCCCACGGCCGATGACAAAGGCAATTTCTTGTCGCATCCGAGCGCACGTTCCGTGGTCGGCGTTCATAACGTCGGCTGGATGTTCGTGCAAGCCACGGTAGCCATCCTGATCCTGGTGGGATTTGAATCGGTCACGGCAATGGGCGGCGAGGCGAAGAATGCCAAACGCGACGTTCCGATCGCCGTCATCACTTCGTTGTTGGTACAAGGATGCTTCTGCTATCTGTTTGAGTATTTCGCGGCCAACTACTTCTTAAACAGCGGCTATACCATGCAGACGGCCACAGGTTCGGCAGCGCCCATCGGCGACATGATGATCGTGGTGGGCAATGCATTGTTTGGCCAAGGCAACGGGCGAACGTTCATGCTGATCGAGGCTGTCACCGTGTTTCTAGCTCTGATCGGAACGACGCTCTCCTGCATCAACACCGGCGCCCGCGTGACCTACGCGATGGGCAAAGACCAGGAAGTGCCGGAACACTTCGGCATGCTGCATGACAAGAACCTCAGCCCCCACCGCGCCATTTGGGCTTTGGCGATCATCTCCTGCGTCATCGGCTGCATAGCGCTGTTGGTGGTGTTCGGTGACGCCGGCGCGGCTTCACTCAACGATGCGGCGATCGCGGCGCTACCGCACGGTCTCTGGTCCAGTGTGTGGTTTGCAACTTCGCAGGCCCGGCTGGCCGCTCTGCCAAATACCCTAACCATGATCGTGCTGGCCTCCAACTTCGGCACATTCTTGCTGTACATGCTGAGTTGCATCATTTGCATGGTGGCCTATCAAGGACACCCGAACTTCAGTGCGGTGAAGCACCTGCTGGTCCCGGTCTTCGGGGTGCTGGCAAACTTCGTCTGCATGGCCTTCTACATCATCGGGCCGTTCATTGGGTACGGCACGAAGATGGAGCCCTTCGGCGCGATAGGAATCGCATTAGTCTGGGCCATCTACGGCGGTATCTACTTCACGCGAGCAAGTAAGGCGACAGGACGGACGACGTTCGTCGTGAGCCGCGCGGGGAGGGGAGCCTAAATCGAGAAGAGAGTATGAGTGGGAAGCGGATCGGGGTGGATGCCGGCAGCGCAAATCAGCGCGGCGGACGTTCGCCCCGGTCGCATTTGCGGAGTTACTATGTTTGAGCTTTACAGAGGGCAGAGACTGGCGCGCGGCGAACCGATTCTGGCCGCGCATATGCCATTAGCAGACTCCATGCTGGAGATCGACTTCGCCGAGTTCTCCGATGTTGGGCGGGTTCGCCTGGGAAACGAGGATTATCTGGGCCATGTGGCTCCGGACACGTCGGAGCAGGCGCGCAATCATGGCTGGTTATTTGCGCTTGCGGATGGCGTGGGAGGGCAGGAAAAGGGTGAGGTTGCGTCTCGCACGGCGGTGGAGACGGTGTTGGAGGGATTTCGCGAAGCGGCCAGAGGCTCGCCCCTCAATAATTTACTGCAAAGCTTGGTGCGGAAAGCGAACACTCGCGTGCTCGAGGCCGGAATGAGTTCGGGCATGGCCACAACCTTGGTCGCGTGCGCTTTGCGCTATGACCGCGCCGTGATTGCGCACGTGGGCGACTCACGATGTTATCTGGTGCGCCAAAAAGCCGCTGTCATGCTCACCCGCGATCACACCATCGCCAACGAGCATGCGCGGCTCGGGCTGATGTCCTCGGAGGATGTGGCCGAAGCTGAAACGCGACACATATTGAGCCGCTCGTTGGGCACAGAGCTTTCCGTAAGCGTAGAGGTCAGCGACCATCAAGTCCTCCCCGGAGACGTTTTGCTCCTGTGTTCAGACGGATTGCACGGCGCACTCTCCTCCCAGGAGATCGCTGCGATAGTGAGCGAAACGTCCGATGTGGAACTCGCAGCACGCAGGCTCGTTGCGCTTGCCAACGAAAAGGACGGCAGCGATAATGTCACCGCCCAAGTGGTCCGCGTTCAGAATGTGGAACGTGTGGGCATGTACCGCGGTCGGCCCTATAAGCTGCGTTGAGCAGGGCCGGCGCCGTTTTCCGGCGATGACCCGCGCTCGCGATGACGTCACTCCATCCCGGCGACCAACTCGACCATTACCGCCTGGAAAATCTCGTCGCCCGGAGCGGAATGGCTTCCATCTACCGGGCGACCGACCTCGAAAACGGACGCCTTGTAGCCATCAAAATTCCCCATCCTGAAGTCGAAGCCGATCCTCTCTTTTACGACCGTTTCAAGCGCGAAGAAGAAATCGGAAAGAAACTCGATCATCCTGGTGTCATGAAGGTATACGCGGACGACGACCGCAGCCGCGTCTACATGGTCATGGAGTGGGTCGAAGGGAGGCTGCTGCGGCAAATTCTGATCGAGCAGAAAAAGCTGCCGATCGACCGCGTGGTCCGCATCACTCTGGGAATTTGCGATGCGCTGGAATACATCCACAGCAAGGGCGTGGTGCACCGGGACTTGAAACCGGAAAACATCATGGTCGACGCCGACGATCACGTTAAGCTCATCGACTTTGGCATCGCGGGAAGCGTGGGGATGCGGCGGCTGACCTTCGCCAGATTGACTCAAGCCATGGGGACGCCCGACTATATTTCGCCGGAGCAGGTGAAATCGAAGCGGGGCGACGCTCGCAGCGACATTTACGCGCTGGGCGTGATGCTGTACGAGATGTTGACGGGCGAAGTTCCTTTCCACGGGCCGAACGCATTTGCGATCATGAACGATCGGCTACTCAACAATCCGATTCCGCCGCGCGAGTTGAATCCGGAGATTTCGCCTCAATTACAGGAGATTATTTACCGAGCGCTCGAGCGCAAACCCGAAAACCGGTACGCCAGCGTTCGCGAATTTGCGCATGATTTGCGTAATCAGTCGCAGGTGGGCGTGGCCGAAAGGCCGGAACTCCGCGATTGGAAGAAGCGGCGTTCGCCCTGGGGCCGACAAATTCTCTTCTATATTTTCCTGGCGCTAATTCCCGTGGTGATTTTTGGACTCTTGCTCTACATAGCGATGCAGCACAAGTAGCCGCGGCTTGTACCCGCATTTTCTGCGAGACAGAGGATCCCGTGCCCTCTTCGCTTCCCTTGGCGATGCTGATTGTCTTCGGCTCGGCCAAGTTGCTCTCCGACCTTTTCGAACGCATTGGCCTGCCGGGAATTGCCGGGGAAATCCTGGCTGGAGTCCTGATTGGGCCGAGCGTCCTGCATTGGGTAGCACCCAACGAAACGATGAAAGCGCTCTCCGATCTGGGCGTGCTGTTTCTGCTATTCAGTATTGGGCTCGATGTGCGCTTGGCGGATCTGCTGCGTGTGGGTCTGCTCTCGACCTTCGTGGCGGCTTTGGGCGAGGCAATGCCTTTCCTGGCGGGATGGGGAATCCTGCTCGCGTGGGGCGCGACGCCGCACGCGGCGCTCTTCATGGGCGCAGCGCTCGTTGCCACCAGCGTGGGTATTTCGGCGTCAGTGCTGAAGCGGAGAAATCTCCTCCACCACCGAGCGAGCCAGATCATTTTGGCGGCGGCGGTAATTGATGATGTGCTGGGACTAATCGTCCTGGCGGTAGTCAGCAGCGTGGCGCGCGGCCGGTTCAATGTCGCGGAGATTGTCCTGACCGCGGCACTGGCGGCGGCGTTTGTGGTCGTGACGGCGATCTGGGGAACGAGAGTAGTCTCGCTGATCTTTCCTCATTTTCACTCTCGACTTCGCGCCGATGAGGCGCAATTCGACGTGGCCATGATCCTTCTGTTCAGTTTGGCGGTCCTGGCTTTCTATGCTGGCGTCGCGGCGATTGTGGGAGCGTTTCTGGCCGGGCTGGCCCTTGCGGGCAGCGCCGATTCGCGCGTCCGCAATTTGACGCGGGGCGTAACCGAGCTTCTGGTCCCGTTCTTCCTCGCGGGAATCGGATTGAATTTCGACATCGGTATATTCCGATCCCGGTCGACCGTGCTTCTGGCTCTGGTGATTCTGCTCGCGGCCATAGCCACGAAGGTCCTCGGGTGCGGACTGGCGACGCTTCCGGCAGGATGGCACACCGCGCTGCGCGTCGGTGTCGGCATGATTCCGAGGGGGGAAGTTGCGATCGTCGCGGCGCAGCTCGGTTTGAGTATGCTGATCCTGAACGCGGCGGTTTACAGCGTGATTGTGTTTGTCGTCGTGGCCAGCGCCCTACTCACGCCGCCATTGTTGAAGATCGCTTTCACGGGACCCATGGGTCGCGCGCCCTAGGCTCGCGCTGTTTGCGGACGGCGTCGGTCCAGATGCCCTCTGCGGCGTCGCCTTCGATATGCGAACCTCGGACGGCGGACGCTTCCTGTAGGCGGAATTCGCGGTGAAGGGTGAGCACCGCGCGCTGCATGGCGTCCGCTTCGACCACGAGAGAAATGTTGTACTCGGAGGAACCCTGCGCGATGGCGATGATGTTGATCCCTTCGCGCCCCAGCGCCGAAAACGTACGCCCGGCAACTCCCGGTATGCCGTGCATATTTTCGCCAACTACCGCAACTACGGCGATGCCGGAATTGGAAGAGACGTGCTCCACCGTTTGCTCGGCGATCTCGGGGGCAAAGGCTTGGCGTAGAGCCTCGACGGTACTTTTCTCGTCCGCGGAGGAGATCACGAAGCAGATATCGTTCTGCGAGGATGACTGAGAGACGAAAAGCACATTGGCGCGGAGCCCGGCCGTTGCCGCAAACGACCTTGCCAGCACATCCGTCAGTCCGACGATGCCCGGGCCGCCGACGGTGATCATTGTGACGCCGCGAATAGCGGTCAGTGCCTTAACGCCTCCGCCATTGGAGCTGCCTCGGGCGGTGATTTTCGTGCCCGCTTTTTCCGGTGCAAAGCTGTTGCGTATCCACACCGGAACGCCCGCTGCGGTGACCGGCCGCAGGGTATTGGGATGCAATACTTTGGCGCCGAAATAGGCCAGTTCGGCAGCTTCGTTGTACGAAATTTCGTCGATAGTACGCGCTTCGGGAACGAGCTTGGGGTCCGCCGTTTTTACGCCGTCTACGTCTGTCCAGATGATCGTCTCCTGAGCGCCCAGAGCGGCGCCAAGAATAGTGGCGGAATAGTCGGAGCCGCCTCGGCCGAGCGTAGTCGGAACGCCTTCGATTGTTGCACCGATGAAGCCCGTGACGACCGGCACGACTCCCTTTTTCAGCAGTGGCCGAAGGCACTTCTCCGCGCGCTCGCGCGTGTGGTCCATCAGGGGTTCCGCGCGTCCATGATGTGGGTCGGTGACGATGACTTCGGTTGCGGATACGGGCACGCTGGAGACGCCGAGTTCATTCAAAGCGGCAGCCAGCAAGGGCGTCGAGAGGCGTTCGCCCATACCAGATATAGTGTCAAGGGCTCGAGGTGTTAGTTCGCGCAGGAGGGCAGTGCCTTGTAACAGGCGTTCCAATTCGGCGAGCACCGTGCCGAGGCTTTGATCGACTTCAGCGAGCCTGCGGGTGTCGCGAACCAAAGCTTCCACAGCCTTTCTGTGTTGATTCCGGAGTTCAGTAACCACCTTCGTCACGTACTCTGCTTCCCCTGCCTCCGCGTGATGGGCGGCATCAATCAGCCGATTGGTTACGCCGCTCATGGCCGACACAACGACAACGACAGAGCCTGCCGACGCGGCTGATTTGACAATGGCGGCGGCGCGGGCGATGCACGCCGCGTCTCCCACCGACGTGCCTCCGAACTTCATGACGCACAGAGAAGCCATTTCAGTGTTGGGGCCTTTGCTATTCATTCTTAGTTCCGTATTCCTCGTGCGTGAGCCCCGCTTTATATTAGCCGCTGGCTACGGAGCAACGGTCGTCGATTTTACAACCAGAACTTCGGCGGCGCACCCGAGTTCGTCGAGGCAGGGTACCAAAGCAGAACGCAAGTGACAGGGCGGCTCCCCGAGACTATCATCGCCCTCATGGGATGTGGATATGGAGGAAAGATGAGGCGAGCATTTTGCATTTGCGCTTTGGTCCTTGCCGCATGTCCGCTTGTCCTGCCGGCTGTTGCTCAAGATTCTGCGAAGAAGACAGAGGCGCTCAACCCCCCTCCGAGCCCTTCGCAGTCGATTTTGGAACAGTGGAACGAGATTGGCCGGAAACTCGTGGCTATGGCGGAGGATTTGCCTGAAGACAAGTACGATTACAAACCCCATCCCGATTCGCGGAGCTTTGTCGCCCAACTATTGCACGTATCAGCCTCCATGTATTACTTCACTGACGTGGCGCAAGGGCGGAAGGTGCGTTACGCCGATGATCCCAGCCGCGATCAGCTGAAAACGAAGGTCCAGGTCGTGGCGTTCGTGAAAAAGTCCGTAGATGATGGAGCAAATCTGATCAAAGCGAAGGGCGATGCGGGAATGACGGCTGTAATTCAGTACCCGGAGACAAACGAGCAGCATCGTCTATCCGAACTCGCCTACAGCGTGATCGAACACTCGGGTGAACACTACGGCCAGTTGGTGGTCTATTACAGAATTAATGGTATGGCGCCGCCGGAATCCCGCCCAAAGAAGTAAGCAAAGATTAACGGCCGCACTCTTGAACCAGTCCGTCATCGGTGACCCGTTGCTACGCAACTCCCGACGAGTTGGGTTAGGG
>Ga0206974_1044_pt2 | contig 30426 bp, 21 predicted proteins | sample Alteio_BWOrgHeat_84_FD_152920 | JGI IMG/M metagenome (GOLD analysis project Ga0206974, IMG submission 152920) | Enriched cells from forest soil in Barre Woods Harvard Forest LTER site, Petersham, Massachusetts, United States -... | ecosystem: Environmental > Terrestrial > Soil > Temperate forest >... | reverse complement strand
CTAGGAGCGCCATTTGTTCGCAGTATTGGATACGTTCAATCTTGAGGAGCATCAGCGTCCGGTCGCGGACGGTGCTAGGTGTAAAGTCTTTCATAACGATATGCATCCCATTCATAATAGTTGCTCTTTCTAAGTTCAGTTAGTCAGAAGCGTTCGTAACTTGAAAGGTTACCCGGGTAAATAATAAACAGTTACTAGAGTGCGGTCAATGTTTCCCTGTAATTCGAATCGCTTTTGTGAAGTTATAGTCTTTATAGGATACCCGAGCTTCTTAATCAAGTAGGGCCTTCATCGTGGACGCCCACGCAGACTTGCGCCCGGCTAACGTCTACACGGTGAGAAGCTCCTCGTAGAATCCCCCAATCTGCCGCTCTGTATCCACGAAGTGAATCTCCAGAATCCAATGGCGTTTTTGGCCTTTTTCATCCAGTGAACGCATCGGAAGATTGCTGTCGGGATGGACATAGAGCGTCACCTTGTCGCCGGCGATCCTCTCATGAGGAAACTGTCCGATCAGGTGCCCCGCAATCGGCCCCCCGAACGCCCATCCAAACTGACTTGCCAGAGATTGAGCATGCAAGAACAACTCTCGGCTGGTGACGGCTGGATTCTCTTCGAAAAATCGCTTGCCTGCGGCGAAAGCTATCTCCACATCGTTCTTCATCTTGAGCTTGGCCGGATCGGAGCCAAGGACGAACGTCCGTCCGAAATCAGCCTCCCATGTCTCGAAGACCGGCCCAAGATCGAGGAAGAGAATATCGTCTTCGCGAATCGTCAAATCAGGCGGATTGTCGTCATAGGGCAGCAGCGTATTTCTGCCGGCGCGGACGATTCGCTTATGCCAAAACGTCTTGATGCCATACATCTCGTTGGCCAAAGCGTAGATCTCTTCATTGAGTTGACTCTCGCTGATGCCAGAGCGAATCAGGCCCCGGACGCCGATTTCGTGGAAGAGCCGCTCAGCCTTCTCTTGCGCGACACGGAGTTCTGTAACTCGCTCTGTTTCGAGCGCATCTATTGATGCAGTAGTGCTTGCCGTGCTTTCGTTTGGCAGGGCTTCGTCCGTTGTCATCTCGTTTGCCAAGAGGCGTACCTCAGTTCATTTATAGTTTGATGGATCTTTTTCGTGATTTGGTTCATGGAGTTAAAGCCGTATGCCAGAACTTTCCAGTCCGCTGCCCTGGCGCAGGAGCCTCCGAGCATCGTCGGGAGTTCTCCTCTTAGCAGCCTCTCCGGCGCGACGGGCTGGATCAACTCCAAGCCTCTCACAGCAAAGGAGCTCAAGGGCAAGGTCGTCGTCGTCGATTTCTGGACCTACTCGTGCATCAACTGCCTGCGCGCCGTGCCTTATGTTCGTGCGTGGGCGGAGAAGTACAAGGACAGCGGTCTGGTGGTCATTGGCGTTCATACGCCGGAGTTCGGATTCGAAAAGGAATCGCCCAATGTCCAGAAGGCCATCGACAAGTTCGGCATCACGTATCCGGTTGCGCTGGACAGCAAACAGGCGATCTGGGATGGCTTCCACAACCAATTCTGGCCTGCGCATTACTTCATCGACAGACGTGGAAAGGTGCGCTTCGAGCACTTCGGCGAAGGCCAGTACGACGAGTCGGAGCGGTGGATACAGCAGTTGCTCGCGGAGGGAGGCTCAACGCCAATGCCCAAAGGCACCGTCGATGTGCGCGCGCAGGGCGTGGAGGCTGCGCCCGATATGAACCAGGTGCGATCGCCTGAGACCTACATAGGCTTTGATCGCGCTCAGCACTTTGCATCCCCGGGCGGAATCAAAAAGGATATGGAGCAGTCCTATGCTGCGCCACAGAATCCTCAACTGAACGAGTGGGGGCTGGCGGGCAGGTGGGCCGATCACGAGCAGACCGCTCAACTCAAGGCACCCGGTGGAAAGATTGTCTTCCGTTTTCACGCCCGCGATCTCCATCTCGTTCTGGGACCGGCTTCGGGCGGGAAGCAGGTTCACTTCCGCGTAACGATCGACGGGCAGGCGCCTGGTGAAAATCATGGCGTGGATACCGACGCAGCGGGCAACGGCGTCGTGACGGACTACCGTCTCTATCAACTGGTGCGGCAAAAAGGCGCGATCGCGGATCACACCTTCGTGATCGAATTCCAGGATGCCGGTGTGCAGGCGTTTGCCTTTACCTTCGGGTGAGGGACAATTGAGGCATGGCAAACTCAGCTTTTCAGGAAATCCTCTCAGAGATCACCCATTTCGCGGCGACAGCTAAGGATTTCGCCTCGCTCCAGGAGTTCAGCGTTAGCCTTATTGCCGAGCGGCTGCCGTATTACAACTGGGTCGGGTTCTACATGCTGGCCCCTGGCGACGATAACGCTCTTCTTCTTGGGCCTTTTCATGGCGCGCCGACAGAGCATCTCCGGATTCCTGTTACCGAGGGCATCTGCGGGGCCGCGGTAGCGCAGGGAGAGACTGTGATCGTCGAGGATGTTGCCTCAGATCCGAGATATCTCTCTTGTTCGATCGATACGAAGTCGGAGATCGTTGTTCCCATTCGCGCCCATGGCAAGATTGTAGGAGAAATCGATATCGACAGCCACGATCTCAGCGCTTTCGGGCCAGACGATCGCAGCTTCCTGGAAGAAAGCGCTGCGATCTTTGGTCAGTTCCTTGAGAAGAAAGACAAAGAACAGAACGACAAGCCCACAGCTCAGGCCGCACTGGCAAAATGAGACGGTGAATAGTGCGGCAGCCAGGGCCGAAAGCCGCGCCACAGCCGGGCCAGGCACTGCCCAGACCCATAGTAATGGGTGTATCGCCTGCCGTACCGGCAACGTCACCCGTTCTCCCGCGTCCGCAGTCTCGACCCTCCTTACGTGAGTCTCACCGATCCTCTGCTCTAAGATCAGAGCTGTTCAACAATCGAATCGTGCTCGCGAAAGGATAACTCTCATGGGTCGCTTCACGCGCCGCGGCTTTGTGGCCGCCGCCTCCACCGTTGCTGGAAATTTGCTGCTGTCCAAGCGCTCGGGACAGGCCCAGGCTTTGTCCAATTCCAAGAAAGCGTCCCATCCAGGCAGCGATCTCAAGCTCTGGTATACCAGCCCCGCTTCCCAGTGGGTGGATGCGCTGCCCATCGGCAACGGGCGCCTCGGAGCGATGGTCTTTGGAGGAGGTGCGACCAAGCCTGTCGATGCTAAAGATTCGGCCGCCGATCATGCCGCCGGTCCCGTACCCACTGATCCCGCAAAAGAGACATTGGTGTTGAATGAAGACACGCTCTGGTCCGGCCTTCCGGTCGACGGCAACAACCTGGACGCGAAGCAGTATCTGACTGCCGTGCGTCAGGCCGTGCTGGATCAGAAGGACTATCATCTCGCTGACCAGATCTGCCATAAAATGCAGGGCCTCTTCGCCGAAGCCTACCAGCCCATCGGCAGCCTGCACGTGGATTGCACACACTCCGGCGCGGTCACCGGCTATCGCCGCGAATTGGATCTTGCCTCGGCAACGGTGACAACGCGCTACAAGGTAGACGACGTCGAATATGAACGCTCGGCTTTCGCCTCTGCACCGGATCGGGCGATCGTGCTGCGAATCTCCGCTAGCAAACCGGGCCAGTTGCACGCAACGATCTGGGCCGCTGGAGCGCTGGTGAAATCGGTGCAGACGATAGGCTCCAATCGCCTGCTGCTCACTGGCAAGGCGGCCAAGCACATTGCCGGAGCCGGCCATCCCGGCAGCGAGATTCCTGTCGTACACTCCGACGTTCCCGGCGAAGGCATGTACTACGCCGCAATCACTGAAGTAAAAACAGAAGGCGGCCAGATCGCCGCGCATGAGGGCAAACTTCTCATCCAGGGTGCGACCACGTGTACGCTGCTACTGACCGTGACCACCGGCTACCGTAGCTTCGATCAGAAGCCCGACATGTCACAGGACGAAGTAAGCCAGCGCGCCAGCCGGCAACTCGATGCTGCGGCGACCAGAACCTACTCGGACCTGGTGCGCCGGCACGTCGAGGATTATCGAAGGTTCTTCGATCGCGTGACGCTATCTCTGGGGCCAGATAAAACGGATAGCAATACCGCAGCATCACAACCCACCGATGAACGGCTCAAAAACTTCGCCGCCGCACCGGATCCATCTCTGTTGGCACTCTATTTCCAATACGGGCGTTATCTCCTCATCAGCAGTTCACGGCCCGGGACGCAGCCAGCCAATCTCCAGGGCATATGGAACTATCAGGTGCAGCCGCCTTGGAGTTGCAACTGGACCTCGAACATCAATATCCAGATGAACTACTGGCCCGCCGAGAGTTGCAATCTGACCGAGTGCACCGAGCCGCTGTTGGCCTTCATCGCGGATCTAAGCCACACCGGTGCACGCGCGGCACGTGAGACGTACGGTCTGCCAGGATGGGTCTCGCATCACAACATCGACCTATGGCGCGCGGCAAATCCTGTAGGCACGGGCGTCGGCTCCCCAACCTGGGCCAACTGGAGCATGAGCGGACCGTGGCTCTGCGGGCATCTTTACGAGCACTATCGTTTCACGCGTGACCGTGAGTTCCTGCGCACCCGCGCCTATCCGCTCATGAAGGGCTCAGCCGAGTTCTGCCTCGCGTGGCTGATCGAAGACGGAAACGGGCATCTGACTACCTGCCCGTCCGAGTCCACCGAGAACGACTTCATGGCTCCCGATGGCAAGCCCGCCATGACCAGCGCTGGATGCACGATGGATATGGCGCTCATCCGCGAGTTATTCACCAACTGCATCCTGTCGGCCAAAGAGCTGGGGGTCGATGAAGTCTTCGCCGCAAAACTGGATGCCGCGCGCTCTCGCTTGATCCCCTATCAGGTCGGCAAATTCGGACAGCTTCAGGAGTGGGCCATCGACTTTGAAGAGAGCACGCCTGGCCAGCGTCACATGTCGCACATGTATCCGCTCTATCCGGGCAGTGAAATTACGCCGCGCGGCACGCCGCAGCTCGCAAAGGCGGCGCGCGTTTCGCTGGAGCGGCGCCTGGCCAATGGTGGAGCCTATACCGGTTGGAGCCGCGCCTGGGCCATCGCTTTCTGGTCGCGCCTCGGCGATGGAGACAAGGCCTGGGAATCACTGAGTATGCTGATGCAGCACAGTACGAATGTGAACCTCTTCGACACCCATCCCGCGGGCAAGACATCGATCTTCCAGATCGACGGAAACTTCGGAGCGACCGCCGCGATTGCCGAGATGCTGATGCAGAGCCACACCGGCGTTATCGATCTGCTGCCCGCGTTACCCGTTGCGTGGCCCGCCGGTGAAGTGAAAGGGCTCAAAGCCCGCGGCGCAGTTGAAGTAGGCCTGCGATGGGAACAAGGGAAAGCCGTTTCCGCAATGATTCGCCCCGATTTCTCAGGGGAATATCAGTTGCGTGCGCCAGAGGGACAAAAGATAGAGAGCATAAGCAACGGATCTTCGGTTCCACAACGAACCCTCTCCGACGGTAGTGTCGCATGTAGGCTGACAGCAAAGCGCACCTATCGAGTGAGCTTTGCGTAAGGCGGAGACCGAAGCATCAAAGGCAGACACTCCACGCGGCCTGATCGCCAACTAGTGGTTGACTGCACTTTCTGAAGCGTTCTCGCGAAACTCCACAGGCCCGGCGGACGCCTCGATTCCAGCATCGCGGATCACCTCCTGCGCCTCCTCCGGCCATGCCGCACCGGACACCAGATGATCCTCGAGAATCAGGTCATTCTGGTAGTTCGTCCACATGCCACCGGTCTTTGTTCCGTTGTGCCAGTTTCCCGACGCCGTGTTGTCCGTCGTAATCCGTAGCGGAAAAGCGCCATGCGCCGTGTTGATATTGAGCCACGTTCCATTCAAATCATCGACCACGTTCTTGCGCACCATGATGTAGCGCGAACCCTCGTCCAGATAAAGAGCAATGCGCGCATTGTTGTCATACACGTAATTCTCGGTGATGAGTGTCCCGGGGCCCGCCGAAAGGTTATAGATAGCGCCGCCATCATGAAAGAGCTTCTTCGCTCCGTGGATACGGTTGTTGGCTACCACCACATCGCGATGCGTGGTCGGAGTCTCGTAGATCAGGTTCTCCTTGAAGTCATAGCCATGCTGATTGCGACGATAGTTGGCATTGCCACGAGCATCCTCATAACCCCAACCATAGCCGATGTCGATCGCGTCGTATGGCAGATCGGAGATATCGTTGTGCAGGATGAGCGCCGCTTGCACATAGGTGGAAAGGATCGCGCTCTCGTCCACATAATCTTTGCTCACACTCTCAATCCGGTTGTTGCTCACCAGCAGCGCACGATTGATCATGCGCTGGTCTCGTGGATGGTGCGCATCCCGGCGCACACCACCGGCCAGGATCGCGCCTCCGGCATCGTCCGTGAAGACGCAGCGAGTCACCCGGATATCGCTCGTGCCCAGGCCTGCGCCCGTCAGATTGGCATCGGAATCATTGCCAATACCGAGCGCATATTGTCCAAGGTGAACGAAGACATCGCCGTCGAATGTGATCAGCTGCGCCGCCGCTACCTGAATCGCGGCCGGGGTCTGGCTCCACTCATTCCGCACCGTCTCAAATTCAGGACAGCCCTGCGCGCACGTCGTTAACGGATCTGCCGGGTACGCCGCCGCCACTCCACTGATGTAAGAGCCGCTCTGCTGGCTGGCGAAACCCTCCGCGCTCGATGGCCCAGTCCACGATGTGTGTGAAAACTGGATACCGCGAAACTCCAGGTCGTGCACCGGCGCGTCGAGACTGTTGCCGATCGCCATGAGTGTCGTAAGGTGCGGCAGCTCTACGTCTGCATCCCGCATGGAAACACCAGCGGGCGGCCGCAGATAGAGCTTTCCGTGCTCAGGATCCAGGTACCACTGGCCCGGTTCTTTGAGCAAGCCAAGCGAGTTGGCAAGGTACAGCCGCGCATATTCGGAGCCGAAAGGCTTGGTAATCGTATCGTATCCCCAGATGTTGTTCTTCCACGCAGGCTCTTTCAGAATGAGCGTGCGGCCCTCGATGCGCTCGACCGGCGAAATGCGCTTGGTGAAAAAGCCTGTCGCCTCAACCTCCAAGCGATTCGCGTCGGGCAGCTTCGCTAGATAGTCGTAGCGCGCATCCTTGAGGACGATGCCCCGAAGTGTAAAGCTAACGTCCTGGCGGGGAATCTCAATCTCCGTGCGCGGAGCCAGCATATTGTTGACCCAGAGCTGGCGTGAATCCAGGCCCTGAGCCGTGTCGGCAACATAGATATCACGCTCCTTGTCGAAGAGCCTCCATCCTGTAACCCGAGTCGCACCGGAGAGAACGGGGCGTGCGCCTTCGACCGCCCTCCAGATCACCCGACGGCCATCACGGCCACCATCCTCCGCCGTAAAGATCAGCGGACGTGTTAACCGGTAAATGCCATTGCCAAGCTCAACTGCAACGTTGTGGTCCGCGTTCACGGCCCTCACCGCAAGCTGCGCCCGCTCCAGCGTAAGAAAGGGTGCGTCCGGAGTGCCCGGAGCCGTATCACTTCCATAGGCCGACACCGCGAAAACAATCTCAGGATCCTGCGAATGCTGTGCAGGCGGCAACGCCTGCAGATACGTAGTTGCAAGCAACAGCACAATCCCCGCACTCGTCATCCTTCCCCGTCCCCTCATCTTGATAACCCCTCATCATTCGCCCGAATCTGCAACCGCTCGCCAGTGTACGTAACAACATGTGCCTCAATATGAACAGCAGTGATGAAGACGATGCGATAGTCACGCACCCTTACCATCGAAGAGAACTCGCCCTCGCGCTCCGCAACTGTAAGCGTCTGCGCAGCCTCACTCCATTCAAGTCGAATGAGAGCAAAGGCTCCAGTCTCGTATTCGTAACCATCCCCGGCGTCTTCGTATAACTCAAAGTTGGCATCCGCTCCGCAATAGACTCGAATCTCATACGGAGCATCCGGCGTCTCATCGGTGAACTGCATTACCTCAGTCATCGGCACAATGCTTCCTGCGCGCACATAGATGGGCATTCGCTCCAGCGGCGCTTCTGCCTCAAGCGTCTGTCCTCCTGCGTATAAAGCATTCGTCCAGAAATCAAACCATGCGCAGCTCACCGGCAGGTACACCAAGCGAGTGTGGCTCACACCCACGAGAGCCCTCGACCCGGCTTCGTAGTACATAGGCCTCGTCACCGGGCAGACCATCAGTGCTGGTCCCAGCAGGCATTGATCGTCGACGCTATGCGTAGCACGATCGGCGGGAAACTCCAAAGCCAGCGCACGCATCATCATCGTTCCTTTGCGCGTGACTGCAGCAACGAGAGAGTAAAGATATGGCAGCAAGCGATATCGAAAACGTATGAACGCGGCAATGGCGTCATAGAACGGCGAACCTTCTTCTCCAAATCGCCAGATTTCGCGCGGGACATCCGTTCCATGTGAACGGAAAAGCGGCAGGAAGGTCGCATATTGCAGCCAGCGTGTGTAAAGCTCCCAGTAGCCCAGGTCTCTTGAGCCATCGTCACTGGGGTCCGGCGCCATCGCATTCATATCGGTCAGACCGCGGCATCCGTCTGGATAATCTCCGCGCCAGAACCAGTAACGGTGGTCGTAGTTGACGAAGAAGCCGCCGATATCTAGAGTCCAATAAGGCTCGCCCGCCGCGCAGAAATTCAATCCCTCCGGAATACTGCGCCGCAGCACCTCCCACGTCCCGCAGATATCGCCGCTCCACGTCACTGTTCCATATCGATGCTGGCCTGCATACGAAGATCGTGTCAGGTTGACAACGCGTTTGGTTGCGTCCGCACCTCGCTGCCCCTCGTATATCCCCTGCGAGTGGGCCAGCGAGTAAGCATTGATCTCCGCCGCATCCAGATAGAGCTTTGACTGCTGTGTGTTGATCGCAACACGTAGATGTTGCTCCGGCTTGACCGCGCCCGACCAGTCAGCCTCGAACGGCTCGGTACAGTCGCACCACCAGCCATCGACGCCGTGTTCGAAGAGTTCCGTCTTTGCCTGCTGCCAGTAGCAGGCACGCGCCTCCGCATCAAATGCATTGTAGGTCGATTGATTGCCAAGCATAAAACCCTTGGCCAGCAGCTCGCGCTGGTCAGGCGATCCCCCGGTCATGATCGGCCATATCGAGACCATCAGCCGCGCTCCCATCGCGTGCAGCTCATTCATCATTGCGCCAGGCTGAGGGAAGCGAAGCGGATCAAGCGACTTCTGGCCCCAGCCCGCACAATTCGGCCAGGACTTCCAGTCGAGAATGACAGCATCCAGCGGAATCTTGCGCCTGCGATACTCCTTCACAACGTCCAGCAGCTCGTCGGCAGTGACGTAACGCTCTTTCGATTGCAGATAGCCGAGCGCCCACCTGGGTAGCATCGGCGCAGAGCCTGTGAGCGTGTAGTAGCCGCGCGTCACCTCATCGAAGCTCTCGCTGGCGATCACGTAGAACCGCAGTTCATCAACCACATCCGCCCACCAGTACGAGCCAAGCGCGTCATCGTGAAAGCTCATCAGCGAACAGCAATCCAGAAGAACCCCATAGCCGCGCGTGGAAACAAAATAGGGCACAACAGCCTTCATGTTTTGCTGATACAGCTCCCGGGAACGCCCGCGAAGATTTCCATATCCCTCTTCATGCGAGCCCAGGCCATAGAGTGCCTCATCGTCGCTGAAGACAAACTCCAGCTTCACCTCATACGCGTCGCGATCGAAAACTGTCTCGTCGGGTGTAACGACAGCGCGCGCGCCATCGATATGAAGTCCAAAAGCAGCCGCGGCGTCGCCACGAAAGAGATTGCGATAGATCGGCTTCGGCGTGAGCCATCTGCCTCCGTGTTCAGGCTCGCGAAACAGCAGCTTGCCTGCGCCGTCTCGATAGCTGAGCGCTCCCGTCTCCTTGCTTAATTTAATGCGCAGCGACGGGCTCGCAATCGTATAGCAATCGCCAGCCTCCTCTGTCTGAAAATCGGTCCAGCTCAGATCCGTAACAACAATGCGGCTGGCCATCTCGCCGAAGTTTGCGGCAGCCACGCATCGTATCTTCGCAATCGATGGAGTGATGAAGCCGATCTGTAGTCGTTGGCCTTCCGACGAAACAAATGTGGCAGCTTCGTCTCTGTTCTCCAGTGTGAACACGCTATCTCTCCAGCTCTAAACGCTGCTCGCAATCGTTGCGGCTATGGCACGCCGTTCCTCGAGCTCACGCCGGATCGTGGGCTCAAGCCGTTCATAGCGGTGATAGAAGAAGACAGGAATTGCCGCTAGCGCATAGCCAAGAGCCGGCAGCCAGACACAACTCCACAGAATGCCACGCAGCGCAAGCGGTGATTGCTCAACGTTTGGCACGTAGGAAGACCACTGCAGGATCCAAGCAGGAAGAGCGCCGCCAAGGCCGCTACCTGCCTTCAAACAAAAGGCTGCTCCTATCGCAGTGAGCAGCCCAGCCGCGCGAACACCACTCTTCCATTCGCCGTAGTCCACGCTGTCCGAGAGGATAGAGAATGGTATCGCCATCGCAATTCCACTCGTAAGAAAACCGAGGCCCCACCCGATCATCACGCCCATAGGAGAGTGTGCCGCGGCACCGGCGTAAACAACGGCCTGCGAAAGCACAGACGTAACGAGGCTACTAATCCAGACGGTTCGTTTAGAAAAATGCCGGCAGAAATACGGCAGAAACAGAATCGCAGCAAGAGAAACAACATCGAGACTGTTCGCGACGCCCGTCAGGTCCTTGCGATGAAGGACATATTCAAAGAAGTAAGGCGCAGATGAGATCCTGGCGACAAAAGCGATCCAGAAGAGCAAGCTACTGGCGAAGATGATCATCCACGGCCTGTTCCCCTTCAAGGCGTCGAAGCTCTGCCGTATCGAAGTGCGGCGCCTCTCTTCCACCACAGTCTCTTTGAGATTGCGAAAGGCCAGAAGATAAAGCAGCACGGATCCGCATGCATAGATGGGCATCGCCATCATGAATCCGCGGCGATCGTCGCCACGGCCCAGCCACGTGACCATCTTCAGCAGGCTCAAGTTAACGACCAGCACCCCAAGCTTGGAGCCAAACATACGAAAGCTGGTCAGCGTGATGCGCTCATGAGCCTCCGGCGTCAGCGACGAAAGTATCGACGTAACTGGCGTATTAATGCCCGTGTAGAGAATGCTGCAGCTTACATACGTAACGCCGGCATAGATCGCCTTTGCAGTAGCGCTCCATTGCGGTGTGCAAAAGGTGAGTACGCCAAAGAACGCAAACGGCGCGCACAGCCACAGAAACCAAGGTCGGCTCTTACCCCAGCGGCTATCTGTCTTGTCGAAGACGATACCCCAGACCGGTGCGTCGATCGCGTCGATCGACCGCGCAATTAGAAGAATGGTGCCGGCGGCAGCCGCCGAGATGCCGTAGACGTCCGTGTAGAACTTGAGCAGATAAAACGAGATGACGCAGAAGATGAGTTGCCCTGCGACCTCACTGGAGGTGTACCCGAGCCGCATCTTCAGCACCGCATTTGTCATGAAGGTTCAGCTCTAGTCGGCCGGATTTCTTAGATCGTAAATGCAATGCGCCAAGTCATCACCGCACGGATCGCGAGAGTTACCTGATTTCCGCAGCGGTCATGCGCCTCCGGCGTCCTTGGCCTTATCCGGAAACGGTCCGTACCGTTCTGCATCATCCTTGGCGTGATCATAGGTGTTCTTGCCATCTTTCAGGAATGGCGTTGCCATCGCCCATGGCTTGCCGTCGGGTCTGAGAATAGGCTTGGCGCTGTATTGCGGAAGATAGATGCGCCGCATCTGCTCCGTGCGGTTTGGTCCACTGCGATGAAAAACAAAGCTGTCGAAGCAGACGATGCTCCCCGCCGGCACAATCACAGCATCCCCGGGATCATCGCCCGTATAGCCGATCAGGTCGTTCGTCCCGGCTTCTTTCGCATGATCGATGATCTGTTCTCTTGTGCCTGCGCGAGAGTGAGGAAGAAGGTAAACCGTCCCATTCTTCTCGCTCACATCATCCAGCGTGCACCAGCATGTCACGTATGGACGGTGACTTGTCGTCGGATCGTACCACTTCACGTAGCCGCTGTCCTGGTGCCAGGAAAACTTCATCCCCTGTTCGGCGCCCTTGACTACCCATTGCTCATGGAAAAGATAAGCCTCAGGCCCAACCGTGGCCTCGGCCACTTGTGCCATCAGGTCGCTGAAGACGAAACTCCACAAGCGCGGACTTAAACGATAACGATTATTGATGAAATACCGTTTGCCTCTGTGGCTCAGGTTCTCAGTCTGAACTCCCTTGCTGTCCATCAACGCATCGTAATAACCCAGATAATAGGAGCACTCTTCCCGCAGCATCGTCAGCATATCCGGCGGAATGACTCCGGTAAGAATCATGTAGCCTTCACTCCGGTACTGCTCTTGTTGTGACGCAGAAATCATCATGGTGAGAACTTTAGCCAGTGATCATGCAAAGCGGCTTCTCATTTCACATGGCACTTGTTATCATTTTGTGTCGTTATGCGCGCCCGCCTGAATCTGCCCGCCCGCTCAGACGGAAGCATCTGGCAGTACCGCAATCTCGGTGCTTCTCATAAGCGGCATCATCACGCTGAGCTGGAGCTGAACCTGGCCACGCGGGGCCGCGCCACCTACCTTTTAGGCAGCCGACGTTATCAGATTCGCCGCGGAGATCTCCTCTGGCTCTTTCCAGCACAGGAACATCTGCTCATTGAGCAGAGTCCCGACTTTGAGATGTGGATCGGTGTCTTCAAGCGGCGGGCCATCAAACGAACGGCAACCGACCCAAACACTCGCATTCTGCTGCAGAACGATCCAGGCGGAGATTTCTGCCGCCGGCTCACTGAGAAAGATGTGCGCTCGGTTGAGGCGCTTTTTGCCGCTCTCGCCGATGCATGTGACAAGTTTAGCCTGCTCAACGCGGGCATCTCTTACGGCTTGCTCTATGCATGGTCCTGCTATGAGCGGTCGGCCGACGTACCCGTCTGCGATGTGCACCCGGCAGTCGAGCGCGCAGCTCTCCTGATCCGCGACGGTGACCGCGAAGATTCGCTTTCGCTCGATGAATTAGCCCATCGGGCGGGCCTAAGCGCGACCCGCCTGAGCCGCCTCTTCAAAGAGCAGACGGGCTTTGCCCTGGTTGACTTCCGAAACCGTCAGCGCGTCGAACGTTTCATCGATATTTACGGGACAGGTCAGAGGCAAACGATGCTGGACGCGGCGCTCGAAGCCGGCTTCGGAAGCTATCCTCAATTTCACCGCGTCTTCAAGCGCATCATGGGTTACTCTCCCATGCAATATCGGCGTCATGGCGAAGCTGGCGATGCAAAAGTTACGAAGCGGTGAGTCTCTGCCACAGCCGGTCGATCTCTCCGCGCAGCACCTTGGCTTCTTCCCAGCTATCCGGGAACGTCGACAGTGCGTAGCCTCCATCAACAGGACCCAGCTCAGGACAGATCAAGATCTCTCGATCTGTATCTCGATTGCCCTCGAGCCAGCAACGAAGGATTGCTTCAGCAAAAGGCAGCCAGTCCAGCATCTCCTGGGTCAGATTGCCGCGGCCGTCAGTGATAGGAACCTGTGCATGATGTCCATTGAATGGCCGGAAATGAAACTGCTGCGCATTCTGGACAAGGTCGGGCCGCACCAGTAGGCGCTCTGCGAAGGTAGAGGGCACAAGATGCTTGACCACTGCAAAGTGCGAGAAATCCCATGATGTTGGCAGCAGCAATCCTCGCTCGCGAGCGAAGGCATTTGCCAGCGCATAAAACTTCTCTGGAGTCTCGGTGCATGTTCCGCGATGCGTTTCGATCGCAGGCGCCAGTCCAAGCTCACCTGCCTCTCGAAAGAGCCGGAGCGTCAACCCCAGAGCATCATTTGCAGAGATCGTGTCACTGCCGAGCTGCACGTTAACGTGATAGGCATCGCCATCCCGCAACTCCGCCAGCAGGCGAGGGAACTGTTGCGGATCACCCGAGGCCATGCCTCCAACAAAGATCAGTCCCCGATTTCTTAGTCCTTCGCAAAGCTCGGTGCTGGGAGCCCAACAGACTCCGTCGAATCCTGCAAGCTGAATCGCATCCAGCTTTTCGGAAAGCGTCCATTGCGGAGCGTTGGGAGTGCCTCCCATGAACGTCCAAAGATTGGCGATGTGGCGTAAGACTGGTCGCATCTCGTATCATTCCAATCGTCTTTATAGAAGCGTATTCCCGCCATTCACGGCGAACTTCTGCCCAGTTATGAACCTTGCGCCATCTCCGCACAGAAAAGCCACCATGCGTCCGACATCTTCCGGTTGCCCCATATGCTGCAGGGGCACGCGTGCCGCATAATTGTCCATCTCTTGCTGCGCCGCATCAACATGGCGTTCCGTCGGTATCCACCCCGGCGCCACTAGATTGACGGTGATGCCGAAGGGTGCCAACTCATTCGCCCACGATCGCGTCTGGCCCAGTTGTGCGCCTTTAGCGGCAACATAATTTGCAAACCTTGCGTTGCCCAGCTCCATAACCTCGCTGCCGATTTGGATAATGCGTCCAAAGCCGTTCTTCTTCATTGCCGGCAATACCTGCTGCACCAGCAGCAGCGGAGACTTAACGAAGAAGTCGAGCTGGTCAAGATAGGATTCCCAACTCTGTTCTTCGATGGCCAGTAATGGCTGTGGCCCGGTTGCATTGAGCACCACGGTATCCGGATCGCCCCATCGAGCGCGCACCGCATCCACCAGCCCCGCTATCTCCGCTTGAACTCGCACGTCGGCCCGAAAGGGAAAAGCCTCTCCGCCCGCGGTTTGGATTTGCCCGCAAAGGCGTTCAGCCGCGTCTTTGCTGTGCAAATAGTTGACGGCTACCCGTAGGCCGGAGGCGGCAAGCTCCGTCGCAATAGACGCGCCCAGACCCCGTGAGGCTCCTGTGACAATTGCTATTCTTCTGCTGCTCATCAGCCTCTCCGCCTGTCGCAATCGAACTTGCCGCTCGCCTCTGCCGTGTCGTTCCTGGTACAGCAGCCCGCAGACAGATTACGAGTGCCGATCTGCGTGCCGCAAGGCAATTCGCGTACGACAAAATATGAGAGAAAAGCACAGCGAAAACGAGAACTGAGTTCCGCAATCCTATACCTTCCGCGTGGTCCGCTGGCCTGCAAGCGCCCTGTATCGACGGCGACAAAAAGTGATAGCAAGTGACGGAGAAAATGAGAAGCGCATCGTCATGCCTCGTTTGTAGATTCCTCCACTAGATCAAGAAAGCCCTGCCATTCGGGCTGGAAACCACGCGGGTCTCACCGGCTTGGGGCAGGGTCTTCTTGATTCCCCGCGAAAGTCGGCGTCAAGGCCGCAGAGAAAAAATGCCAATCGGCGGGATGACACGGGTAGAAGGCAAGCGAAAAGGACGTGAGGCTTTGGAGGTCAGGACCGGAATGCGCGCGAACACATTTGTTAGAAATGCTCTGCTGCTGATTGCCGCCCTCGGGCTTTCCGGTGGCGTCACCGCCTGGGCTCAGAGTTCAACAGGTGAGGTCAGCGGCACTGTGACCGACCCGTCAGGCGCGGCAATCCCGCAGGCTTCCGTGACGCTGTCCAGTGAAGCTACCAACATCAACCGGACAGCCGCGGCAAACCAGGATGGCCGGTACGTCTTCACCAATGTGATGAATGGCATCTACGCCATTCATGTAGAGGCTCCTGGGTTCAAGAAGACGGAGCAGAAGAACGTTGTCGTGCAGGTCAATCAGATTGTCACGCTCGATTACAAGCTCACTGTCGGCAATGTCCAGGAGAACGTAGAGGTCACGGCCAATACTGAAACTTTGCAAACAGCCAGCTCTGCCCTCGGCACCGTCATCGACTCGACCGCCGTCAACGACCTGCCCTTGAACGGGCACAATTTCACGCAGATCCTCACCCTGACTCCCGGCGTCACGCCAGTCCAGAATGAGCAGGGTGCTAACAGCGGCAACAGCTATCAGCAGGACGTCAGCATTCCCGGCACGCCGACCTTTCGCCCCAACGTCAACGGCCAGTGGAACCGATCTAACCTCTACTATCTTGATGGCATCTGGAACTCGACCAACGTCGCCAGCGGCTACGCCATCACGCCCATCATTGAGGCGGTGCAGGAATTCAAAGTGCAGTCGCATAATGATGATTCGCAGTATGGCGGTTCCATGGGCGGCACCATCAACCTGGTGACCAAAAGCGGTACTGCATCGCTGCACGGTCAGGCCTGGGAAGACGTCCGCAACAACTTCTTCGATGCCCGCGATCCCTTTGCCGACGAGTTCAACACCGGTCCGGCGCCCTATCACCAGAATGAATTTGGCGTCACAGCCGGCGGCCCGGTGATGGTTCCAAAACTCTACGATGGCCGCAAACGGACCTTCTTCTTCTTCGCCTATGAGGGCTGGCGCTACAGCAAGCCGAGTCAGAGCTTTTACTACGTTCCGACCGCGGCAGAATTATCAGGAGATTTTTCGCACTCCATCGTTGATCAGAACATCTACGACCCCACCACGCTCACACCCAGCGCGACCGCACCCAGCGGCTACACGGTTCAGCAGTTCCCCGGAAACATGATTCCCCAGGGTCGCCTCAATCCGCTCGCCGTTGCGTTCTTCACCAACTATTGGGATCGCCCCAATTACTCCAATCCGTCCCTCCCCCAGTTCAACGCACAAAACAATTCGCCACTCACTGACAATAGCAACACGTACCAGATCAAGATCGATGAAAACCTTGGCAGCAAAGATACCTTGTCAGGGCGATTCACCCATTTTCACACCGTCGATACCAACCCCATCACTAAGCTGCTCAGCACCCAGGTAGACCGCCCTCGTGTCAACGTTGGCGGCGACTGGATTCACCAGTTCTCGTCCTCCCTCGTGCTCGATGCCAAATTCGGTTTCTCACGTACGCCCTACATTGAGAGCACCGTCTTCTCCAACGGCTCGAGCGCTGCCACCGGCGCCGGCTTCGCGGGCATCGGTACTTACGGCATTCCGGCATTGGAGCTGCAAACACCGTGGGCAAGTCCCAGCGGAGCGCAGAACCAGGGTGGGGTCGGCGAGGCCTTTATCAATCAGCAGGATCACGTCTACCAGGCGGCAGGCTCGCTCTCATGGCTCAAGGGCAAGCACCTTTTCACTGGCGGCGTCCAATCCATTGACCAGTATTACGCCACGCCTTCGTACAACCAGCAGTTTTACGCCTTCAACAACTCGTCTACGGAAGATCCGAATAACGTGGGAACCACCGGCGCTTCATTAGCCTCTGCGCTGCTCGGCGTTCCCGTAGGGCAAACCTACATCGGCCAGACTTGGACCGAGTCCTTCACCGAATGGGGAGCATTTTTCCAGGATCAGTGGAAGGTCACTCCGAAGCTCACCGTCAACATGGGTCTTCGCTATGACAAGCTGAATCCCATCTCAAATCTTTCTGGCACTCTCTTCGGTGGCTTCGACGTCAACACCGGCATGTACGACATCAGCGGGACCAAGCTGCCGCCGCCCTGCGACAGCACTAACGCAGCGCCTTGCATCCCCGGCAACGGCGATCTTTCGAACATACCGGAGGGCAATCACATTGGCCTCGCGCCATGCGCTTCGTACCGATGCGCGCAAAATTACAACTTCGGCCCGCACCTCGGTCTTGCATATTCGGTCAATCAGAAGACAGTCGTTCGCGGAGGCTATGGACTGGTCTACGACGAGTTCGCAGGGTTCATTCAGGATATGGCAGACCACGTCGGAAACTGGCCCGCCGCGCAGACCGTCTTTCAATCCGTCAACGGAACCCTGGGTCAGCCGCTCACCTATCTCAACAGCCTGCAGACACTCACCGCCGCGCCGCTGCCCACAGCCGCACCATGGGGAACGCTCTTCTGGAACGCCGACCCGAAGAAACAGACGCCGCTGTCGAATCAGTGGAACGTCGAAATCCAGCGTCAGGCCACCAAACAGCTCACAGTGTCCGTGGGATATGTCGGCAGCACCTCGCATCACCTCGACTACACGGGTTCGGCCAACCAGGCCGTCACTCCCAGTACCGGAACGCAAGCGCAGGTTGACGCGCTTCGTCCATGGCCCGGACAGGGCAACGTCTTCTTCGGACGCAGCATTGGAGCCTTGCGCTATAACTCGCTGCAGGTCAGCGCAAACCAGCGCATGACCGATGGATTGCAATTCCTGCTCTCCTACACTTGGTCGAAATCGATCGACAACGGAGCCAGCGGCTTCTTGGCCTCGGAGAATGGCCCTGGCGGAGGCGGCGCCGGTATTCAGGACTACTACCATCCTGATCGCAATGTCGGACCCTCAGCCTTCAACGTGCCGCAATTCCTCTCTCTGAGCACCATCTATCAATTGCCGTATGGAAGAGGCCGTCAATACCTGCAATCAGGCCCAGCGTCGTGGGTCTTGGGCGGCTGGCAGGCCAACTCCATCTTCAGCGTTCGCTCCGGGCAGCCGTATAGCATTCTCGTGAATGGCGACGTAGCCAACGTGGGCGGCTCTGTCTTCGGCATCGGCTACGCACGCGCCAATCAGAGCGGCAGCGGCAAGCTCTCACACCCCACAACAGCGGAATGGTTCAATACCTCTGCCTACTCCGTTCCGTCCTACAGTTACGGGGATGCACCTCGCAACAGCCTCACCAGCGATCACGTTACGCAGTTCGACTTCTCCATGTTCAAGCAGTTCCCCCTCTGGCGCGAGAAGACCTTCCTCGAGTTCCGCGCGGAAGCCTTCAACGTCTTCAACATCATCAACTACGGTCCTCCGGCAAACACCGTAAACGCAGCAGGATTTGGCACTGTCTCATCTCTGATCACCGGCAACCCGCCGAGGCAGCTGCAGTTCACACTGAAGCTCAGCTACTAAGAGTCGGTTGTGAATACAATTGAATTCCGCATGAAGGGCCCAGCAAACGCTGGGCCCCTTTGCGCCCAAGACCAGTTCCGCTCCAACTTGTAAGCAGGTTGGCCGCCTCAGGTATCTGTGTTTGCGCATGCCTCTGGTCCTCAGTAAGCTTTGGTTGTTGCCACGGCTCGCGTAACCGGTGTGCGGAAAAATGAATCTCGTGAATCAAGCCATCTTCGCGCACGATAGAACGCCAAGCATCAAGCGGCTGGCGCTCGCGCATTGCCTAGCGGTTGTCCTTCTCCTGACAGCCTCTTCTCCAGCCACAGCCCAGGACGCCGCACTCGAACGTGCCCAGCATCTCTTCGCCGCTGGCTCGTACGAGCAGGCCGCACAGGTGCTGGAAGACTCCATCCGCAAGCAGCCCGGCAACTCTGACGCGCACCTGCTGCTAGCCCAGATCTACACACTCGAAGATCGCCGCAGCGACGCAATTCGCGAGTTTACCACCACGCTCCAGCTCACTCCGCAGTCAGCTGTTGCCTACAACGCGCTTGGCACCGCCTTGAATCGCTTCGCAGAATTCGATGAAGCGCGTAAAGCCTTCGAGCAGTCGATCGCACTCGATCCGCACATAGCTCAGACCCACATCAACCTCGCCATGTCTCTCGCTCAAGCCGGCGAATCGTCAGCAGCCGCCGACCAGTTGCAGACTGCGATTAGCCTTGCCCCCACAGCCCCATCCGCGGCAACAGCGCATTACTTTCTTGCCAAAATTTACGGGGATCAGGAGCCCTCGCGCGCGTTGGACGAGCTCAACACCGCCGTAAAGATTGATCCACGCAACCTCGAAGCGTGGCTCGCCCTCGGTCAGTTACGCCAGTCGCTCAACGATGAATCCGGCACGCTCGCAGCCTTTACGCATGCTGTTGCCGCAGATCCCCGCGACGCCGAGGCGCAGTACGAACTAGGCTCGGAATACCTGGCGCAGGGCAAAATCGGCATGGCCGTGCAACACCTGAGGCTGGCACGCAAGCTCATGCCTCACCCAACTTTGGCGTTGCTCTATAAGCTCGACCGAGCGTTGCGCGCGCAGGGCCTGAATGCAGAGGCAGAGAAGACGCGGGCCGAAGCCAAAGCCATGCTCGCGCAGGATACGCGTGAGAATCAGCAGTTCGTCGATTCACAATTGCGTGAGAACGAAGGCGTCGAGTTTGAAAAACAGGGGCAGCCTGAAAAGGCTCTACAAAAATATCGAGCCGCGCTCGAGTTGAACCCGGATCAGCAGGGTTTCCGGCTCAACTACGCTCTCACCCTCTGCCGTCTCAATCGATGGCAGGAAGGAATCAGCGAGTTGAAAGAGATCCTAAGCAACGATCCTGGAAACATTGAAGCGCGGCACTCCCTCTACATTGCAGAAGACAAAGCACGGCAAGCCACGGCTCATGCGCCCTCAATCTCAAAGCCATAAATGGGCATCCCCGTCAGTGTGCGCTTGAGCCAATCGCTTGTCCATTCGCCGGTTGTGCAGGCGTGTTGTAGAAGTATATATGCTCCAGGCTCTTCATTCCTGTTTTCATCGTCGCAATCTGCGCGGCTGCCGCTGGTGTTACCTTCGTCTCAGTTAGGTTGATATACGAGAGCTCCGCCAGCCCGCTCAACTGCTGCACACCGCTCCCCGTCACCGCCGTCCCCTCGAGATGCAGCTCACGCAGATGCGTAAACTTGGCGAGTGTGGCAAAGCATGCGTCCGTCACGCCAGTGCGGCCCAACTCTGCGTCCACGATAAACGGAGCAAAGGGCGCAACCTGCGCAAGCTCCGCGTCGTTGAACTTCGCCCCCGCATCGATCGTGCGGAGAATCAACCCATCCCCTGGATGCATGGATACAGACGCAATGCGAATGCCGAGAGCCCTTTCAAGCTCCGGAATCCTTCCCATCAATCCGCTATAGTCGCCCACCGGTGGAAGAGGCGCGGCCTGCTTACGGATGCCTGCATTCGCTCCACCAGCAGCAGCCGCACTCGGCGAAGCTCCCGCCAGAATCCACGCGCGGATCGCTTCAATCTCCTCCGCCTTCAGAGGCGGCTTACCCTCTGCCGGCATAAACTTTTTATCGCTCGACGGCAAAGTGATGCGATGAAAGAGTAAGCTCGCTTCTGGCTTGCCCGGCTGAATCACAGCGCCGCCATTTCCACCCTGCATCAAATATTCATACGCATCCAGGCGCAGCCCGCCTTCGCTCTTCGAAGCTCCATGACACGCCACGCAATTCGCATCGAGTACGGGATAGATGCTCTGCGCAAAGACAGATCCCGTCACCAGCGGCTTCGGAGTAATCGTGGTAAACCATCGCCGGAACGGCATCGGCAGATACTCGGTCAGATAGCCTTTGCCATAGGTCAGCGAACCACCCTGGTGGCTGGTCCACGCCATCAGCAAGACTGTTCCCACAAGCATTCCAGGATAGACGTACGGCACGCGTCCTGAAGCCCACAACGGGCGCACCAGCCAGCACAGCAGGGAAGCCACAGCAACCCAAACCCCACCCCACATATGCGCGTGCACCGCAGCCCGCGTAAATCCCCCGCCATGCGCCAGCAGCAGCCCCAGCACCACCGCGCCCGCACTGCAAACCACCGCGGCACTCAGCAGAAATCCCGCAGCCTCGCGCAGCGCCGCACGCGAGCGCCCAGCAATTTCCAGCACCGGTACCATCAGCAGAATGCCGATAGGCAGATGCACCGCCAGTGGATGCAGCCGCCCCAGCATCAATTGCCAGTCGGCATGCGTCTTGCCATCCACCGAAACCAGCACAGGCAGCAGAAGCAGAACAACCATAGCCGCCGAAGCGATCAGCACCGCCTTGCCGTACATGGCCGTCCCGGACTTCGGTCTCGACGTCAAAGATCCCCGCGTCAAGTCTTCAGCTTCTCGAACCGCCTCACGCATCAGGCCAGCAGCCCATGCACAACCTGCGCCGGCGTCGTCCCCGTCAGCTTCTGGTCCAGCCCCTGGAACTTGAACGTCATCTTGTTGTGATCGATCCCCAGGCAATGCAGAATCGTCGCGTTGAAATCCCGCACCGGCACAGGATCGCGTACCACGTTGTAGCTGAAATCGTCCGTCTCGCCATAGACGATCCCTGGCCTCACCCCGCCACCCGCCATCCACGTCGTAAAGCAGCGCGGGTGATGATCGCGCCCGTAATCATCCTTCGAGAGCCCGCCCTGGCTATACACAGTCCGCCCAAACTCACCGGCCCAGACCACCAGCGTGTCATCCAGCAGCCCGCGCTGCTTCAGGTCCGTAATCAGCGCATACGCAGGCCGATCCGTCTCGCCGCACAGGACCGGCAGCGTCTTCACGGCGCCTGAGTGCACATCCCATCCGCGCTTGTAGACCTGCGTAAAGCGCACCCCGCGCTCCGCCAGCCGACGCGCCATCAGGCAGTTATACGCAAACGTCCCCGGCGTCTTTGCGTCCGGACCATAGAGATCCCACGTCGACTGCGGCTCCTTGCTCATATCCGTCAGCTCCGGCACGGAAGCCTGCATCCGGTACGCCATCTCGTACTGAGCAATGCGTGCATTCGTCTCCGGATCGCCCAACTCCTCATACGTCTGCCGATTGATCTCGTTCACCGCATCCAGCATCTTGCGGCGCACCTCGCGGTCCACTCCGCTCGGATTACTCAGATACAGCACCGGATCGCCCGCTGAGCGCAATCCCACTCCAGCATGCTCTGAAGAAAGATACCCGCTGCTCCACAACCGCGACGACACCGGCTGATTGTTTTCATTCGGATTCGTCTTCGTCTGCAGCACCATAAACGTCGGCAGATTGTCGTTCATACTGCCCAGACCATACGAAAGCCACGAGCCCAGGCAAGGCTTGCCCGCATTCATGTTGCCCGTGTTCATCAGCATGATCGCCGGCTCATGATTGATCGCATCCGTATTGGTCGACTTGATAATCGTCAGATCGTCGACCATCTTCGCCGTATACGGCAGCAGGTCGCTCACCCAAACGCCACTCTTGCCATACTGCTTGAACGCCCAATGCGACGGCGCAATCGGAAAGCGCGACTGTCCCGAAGTCATGCCCGTCAACTGCTGCGTCCCACGCACCGACTCCGGCATATCCTTGTCAAACATCTTCTCCAGGCCCGGCTTGTAATCCCAAAGGTCCAATTGTGGCGGCGCGCCCGACATGAAGAGATAGATCGCCCGCTGTGCCTTCGGCGCAAAGTTCGGCAGCCGCAGCATCTCAGGCGTAGGAATTCCCGAAGGCGCCATTCCCGTCTTCGCCGCGGCCTCTGCCGTGGCTTTCGTAGCACCGCGCACACCCACCAGGCTGGCCATCGCCGCCCATCCCAGCACATTCCCCATCTTCCCCAGGAAATGCCGCCGCGTCTGCTGCCGGGCCCACTCCATCTTCACGCTCTCCGGTATTGGCAGATCCAGAATCGTCGGCCCATGATCGGGATCGCTGCAAAGCGGATGTTGTTTCATCGTCTCTCCTACAATCGAAACCGTACCTACGCCATCACTTATTCAAAGTCTCATCCAAATTCAACATCTCGCTTGCCACCATCGTCCATGCAGCCAGCTCCGGCGCGGGAATCGCAGCGTCCCGCCGCTTCTCACCCACCGCCAGCAGCCCCTGCGCATCCTTCGTATCACCCGCATAGTGCTGCCGCATCTGCTCATACGAGCTCTGCAACACAGCTTCCATCTTCGCTGCCGGCGGATGCGACAACAGTAGCTCGCTCATATACGTAATCCGCTCTTCCGGCCGCGACCCGCCTTCGCGAATCGTCCGCTCCGCCAGCGCGCGCGCCGCCTCCACCCACTGCGGATCATCCATCGTCACCAGCGCCTGCAACGGAGTATTCGTGCGCTGCCGCCGCGTGCACGTCGTGTCCCGCATCGGCGCATCAAAGGCATCCATATCCGGCTCAATCGCCATGCGCTTCCAGTAGGTGTACATGCTGCGCCGGTAAAGCGCGTCGCCATGCTCCTGCACGTAGTTCACCGTGTCGCTCGTCGGATAACTCACCTGCTCCCACACATTCGCCGGCTGATACGGCTTCACGCTCGGCCCGCCGATCAGCCCCACCAGCAAGCCGCTCGACTGCAGCGCAATATCGCGCAGCATCTCCGCATCCATGCGGAAGCGCGGACCCCGTGCCAGCAGCGCATTCCCCGGATCCTTCGCCAGCAGATCCGGAGTCGCCTTTGCGCTCTGCCTGTATGCAGCCGACATCACCATCAGCTTGTACATATGCTTCACATCCCAGCCGCTCTCGCGAAACTCCACCGCCAGCCAATCCAGGAGCTCAGGATGCGACGGCCTGTCGCCCATGATGCCGAAATCCTCTGTCGTCTTCACCAGCCCCGCGCCAAAGATCTCGTACCACATACGATTCACCGCCACCCGCGCCGTCAGCGGATTGCGGTCGCTCACCGTCCATCGCGCCAGCGCCAGTCGGTCATGCGGCATCCCCTCCGGCAGCGGTGGCAGGTAATGCGGAGTATCCGCCTCCACCCGCTCCTTGCGTGCCGTATACACCCCGCGGTTCAGCACATTCGCATACGCCAGCGAAGGCTTCTCCCACGAGACCAGCGTCAGATCGCCGCCCTCGGAAAGCTTGTCCAACTGCGCATCCAGCTCGGCAATCTGCTTCTGAATCGACTTCGCCGTCGTATCCACGCTGTTGAAGTAGAACGCGCTTACCGCATGCCATTCGTCCGCATTCCACGCAGCCATAGGCTTGCGCGCAATCTCCGCGACATAATCCTCAAACGGCAGACGCTTCGCCTCATCCTGCGTAACCGCGCGCGCATACAAACGCACATCCTGGTAGCGCGTGTCCCGTGAGGGATTCGCATCCGGATATCGCCATCCCAGCTGCATCGGAGCCTTCGTCCGAATCGTTGCCTTATTCAGCGAATCAAGCACCACCATCGTCGCCACCGGAGCCCCATCCACATAGATGTGAACACCAGCGGCCTGCCCCGACCCGTCATACGTAAAGAAAACATGCCGCCACTGCCCATCCAGCGGCAGCGCATTGACAGCAGAAACCTTGATCGCCACGCTCGGCGTCGTATCCTCCGGCTCTTTGGGCTTATCTTCTTTCGGCTTCTCGGCCTTCTTCTCCTCTTTCTTAGGCTCCGGCTTTTTCTTCACCACAACCTTATTCGGCGCCAGATCCTTCGCCGTCAAATCCTCGGGAGTAGGAAAGTGAAAAGCCTCCTTCGCCGCGACCATCTTCACAGCCGGCGCACCCTTTGGTGCTTTCAACTCCTTCGGCCCTTCATGCACAATCTCGACGCTCACAATCCCCTTGGCAATCGTCAGGTCCCACCCGCGATTGTGATCCCCCGTGTCCATTTTGGAGATCAGCGCCCCCGAAGCATCATTCAGCGAGTAGTTCGGCGCCGAGCGCAACATCATCCATCCGCCCGATGAGAAGGCCTGGTTCCATTCGTAGTCCCCGCTCTGCCCCAGCATCACACGCGTATTCGTGTCCATGCGGAAATCCGGCCAAAGCCACGTCGTCTCGCCCCATTGCGGCTTCGCCTTGCCAATCGCAAAGCTTGCCACCTTCGCTCCCGGCGCGCTGTTCTTCAACATCTCGCCGCCGGCCTCATCCAGCTTCAGCCGCAGCTCCATCTTCGCGGGCAAAACAGCCTGCGGCGTATTCGGCCCGGAAGCCAGCCATCGCTCCACAAGCTTTCGCTCCTGCAAGCGCGACTGCCGCAACTCTTCCGCCAACGCCGACCGCTTCGCCAGCACCTGGTCATAGGCCGCCTGGCTCGGTGCCTTGGGTATCCGAATCACCGGCGCCCACACCGGCCGGTCATCATTGAACGGCTTCTCGTCTAGATTGTTGAAGAACGCCGTCAGCGCGTAGAAGTCCTTCTGTGTCGTCGGATCATACTTGTGGTCGTGGCACACGGCGCACCCCACCGTGAGCCCCATGAACGCCGCGCCGAACGCCTCCGCGCGTTCCCGCGCAATGTTGAAGCGCAGCTCCTCCGGAATCGTCCCGCCCTCGTTGCTGCTGATTCCAAGCCGCACATACCCGCTGCCAATCAGAGGATCGAGATTCTTCGCCGGCATCAAGTCTCCGGCAATCTGCTCCATCGCAAACTGGTCGAATCGCTTGTTGCTGTTGTACGAGCGAATCAGGTAATCGCGGTAAGGCCAGATATCACGGCTGTTGTCGAAATGCAGCCCGTATGTATCTGCATAGCGCGCATAATCCAGCCAATAGCGCGCCCGATGCTCGCCATAGCGCTCGCTCGCCAGCAGCCGGTCCACGAGATGTTCATAAGCATCGGGAGATGCGTCCTTCTCAAACGACGCAACCTCTGCAGGCGTTGGCAGCAGCCCCGTCAAATCCAGCGTCACCCTGCGAATTAGCGTCGCCTTATCTGCCTCTGGAGAAGGATGCAGTCCACTCGCCTCCAGCCGCGCCAGAATGAATCGGTCAATCGGCGTCTTCGCCCATCCCTGCTGATGTACCTCCGGCAGCTCCGCCCGCAGCGGCGGATCGAAGGCCCAGTGCGGCTTATACTGTGCGCCTTCTTTGATCCACTCCTTCAGGATCGCGATGTCCGAGGCCTTCATCGGCTTCGCTTCACCCTCCGCCGTCTGTGGCATAAGGTGATGCGGATCAGTCGACTCAATCCGCGCAATCAGCTCGCTCTGCTCCGGATGCCCCGGCACAATCGCATCGCGATGCCCAGGCCGCTTCTTGAATGCCGTCTCCGCCAGGTCCAGCCTCAGTCCAGCCTTGCGCGCCGCCGGATCAGGCCCATGGCAGCTGAAGCAATTCGAAGCCAGCACCGGCTGTACATCCTTATTGAAGTCCAGATGCGACGCGCCGTTCTTCGCACCATGCCCGCCGCGCTTCGTCATCCAATACGCCGTAATCAGCACCAGCACGCAGGCCACGCACACGCCCGCAGCAGCCATCCAATACTTCGAATTCAGCCCGAACTTCAACCTCATCGGCGCTCTGAATCTCCTTGAATCTGCGGCCTGTCGTCTACGATCGCGCCCAGCGTCACGGCCCCGTTAGCAGTCCCGCCGGCCGGTAGCGTTCTGGAACTTATCTCGCAGCCAGAAAGCGTTTTCTCCCCGGGCCGATAATTATTGCTCCATTCGAAGACAATCGTCGACCTTGGCCCCTTTTCTTCTCATTTCCGAAGGAATCCACCGTTTCCGCCTACCCAACGAAAAACCGAGGGTGCCCCATCCTTGTCGCAGTCTCATCGCGACTAGGGTGGGCCAGCACAATGCCCGCGTTTTTTCTTGTCCATCTTTCCTAAGGAAGGCTCTTTTCCTCACTGACGGGCCATCTCACTATTTGACAAACTAAACTGAACCGTTCAGTATTGAAGGTTCAGGAGGTTTGTGCATGATTCGCGTGCAGAACCTGGTCAAAACCTTCGGCACCTTCACCGCCGTCAATGACGTCTCCTTCGATGTCGACGAGGGTGAGATCTTCGCCTTCCTCGGCCCTAACGGTGCCGGTAAGACCACTACCATCAAAATGCTCATCACGCTGCTCACGCCCACTAGCGGCAGCATTGAACTTGACGGCCTTAATCCCCAGGTCAAGCAGAATGAAGCCCGCCGCCGCTTCGGCATCGTCTTCCAGGACCCCAGCCTCGACGGAGACTCCAGCGCATGGGAAAACATGGAGATCCACGGCGTCCTCTATCACGTCCCGCATAAACTGCGCCGCCAGCGTATGGAAGACCTGCTTAAGCTCTTCGAGCTCTGGGATCGCCGCAACGATGCCGTCAAAAAGTTTTCCGGCGGCATGAAGCGTCGTCTGGAGATCGCGCGCGGCTTCCTGCACACCCCCCGCATTCTCTTTCTCGATGAGCCAACGCTCGGCCTCGACCCCCAGAGCCGCAACCAGCTCTGGTCGCACGTAAAAAAAGTCAACGAAACCGAGAAAGTGACTGTCTTCCTGACCACGCACTACATGGACGAGGCGGAGCGCGTCGCCCATCGCGTCGGTGTCATCGACCACGGCAAGCTGGTGGCCCAGGGAACACCCAAAGCCATCAAGGAACAAACCGGCACGGAGACGCTCGAAGAAGCCTTCCTTGCCCTGACCGGCTCAACCATCCGCGACGAGAGCGCCGGCTCCGCCGATCAGATGCGGCAGTTCGCCAAGATGTGGGGAGGCAACAAGCGATGAGCGCAATCTACGTCCTCTGGCTCCGCGAGCTCAAGCGTTACGTCCGCTCGCGCGTACAAATCATCGTCTCCCTAGGCCAGCCGCTGCTTTACCTGCTGGTCCTGGGTTTCGGCCTCGGCCCGGTCTTTCAGCGCGCCGGCAACGGCAGCTACTTGCAGTTTGTAGCGCCCGGCGTCATTGGAATGACGGTGCTTTTCTCGTCCATCTTCTCCGGCCTCGGCCTGCTCTGGGATCGACAGTTTGGCTTTCTCAAGGAAACGCTCGTTGCTCCTGTGCCAAGAATTCAGATCATGATCGGCCGTACCCTCGGCGGCGCAACGGTCGCTGTCATTCAAGGCACGATCGTCGCGCTCATCTGCCTGCTGGCAGGCTTTCGTCCCGCCAACTGGGCCACGGCCCCGCTGGTCCTTCTCTTCATGGTGCTCATCGCCATCGTCTTCGCGGCGCTGGGCGTCGCCATCGGCTCCAGCCTCCAGGACATGCAGGGCTTCCAGCTCATCATGAACTTCCTGGTCATGCCTATCTACTTTCTCTCCGGTGCGCTTGTTCCGCTCACCGGCTTACCCAAAATCCTGAGCTGGATCACCTCGGCCGATCCGCTCGCTTACGGAATTGACGGGATGCGATCTGTGCTACTCATCGGAATGACGCACTTCGGCGCGGCCACCGACCTCGCGGTCCTGGTGGTCGTCGGGGCGATCCTCCTGGTCGTCGGCGCTTACCGGTTCTCTAAAATTCAAATCTGAGAACCAAATTCAATGACCCGTTCCCGCAGTCAGTCCGCCCATGACCGTGTCCTACGCGCCGCGCTCGACCTCTTCGCCGAGCGCGGCATCGAGGCCACCAGCATGGACGCCATCACCCAGGCCTCCGGCGTCAGCAAGGCCACCATCTACAACCACTGGGCCAACAAGGAAGCGCTGCTCATCGAGGTCATGCTCTTCGTCAACGGCCTTGATCGCATCCCGCCCGACCCGGACACCGGCGACCCCTGCCGCGACATCGCCATCGTCCTAGGCCGCCGTCCGCCCGACGAGTTCGACGGCGTCCGCAGCCGCATGATGCCCTCCATGGTCTCGTACTCCGCTCTCAATCGTGAGTTCGGCGAGGCCTGGCGGCATCGCGTCATGGAGCCGCCTCGCCAGTCCCTCAAGCGCATCCTGCGCCGCGCCATCAAAGCCGGCCAGCTCCCAGCCACGCTCGACCTCGACACCGCGATGGCCCTCCTGCTCGGCCCTCTCATGTATCGCCATATCTTCCAGCGCGAAGTCTCCCCAAACGCTCACGACATCGCCGAAGAGATCGCGCGCACCTTCTGGAAGGCCCACGCTCTCGACCTAAGACCGACCCTCAAACCCGTCCTCAATCCGGTAAAGTCGATCGCCGCCGGGTCAAAAGGTGACTGAAGCGTCGTGAATTCCCCTGCGGGTTCTCTTGAGCAAACGCCAAAATTTCGTGCCAGGAGCCTTCCTGTGCCGTTCACGAGAACACTTTGCAGTATCATTCGTCTATGAATAGGTGGGATTTCCTTTAGAAATCCCCCTTTCGGGGTGGCAATGCAACGGTTCTTCCAGCGCTCTGTCTTTGTTCTTTCTCTCGGCCTTCTGGTCGTTTTGCTCGGCGGTGAATTTGGCTTGCGCGCGGTCCGCGCCGGCTCCACGGACGATGGCGCCTACAAGCAGATCAACGTCTACCAGCAGGTCCTCAAGAAGATCCAGACTGACTACGTTACCGACCCCAACATCAATAACGTCACCTCGGGCGCGCTCCACGGCCTGCTCGAAAGCCTCGATGCCGACTCCAGCTACCTAAGCGCCAAGGAATACGAGGCCTTCAAAGCCCATCCAGCCGGCGCCGACGCCCAGGTTGGCCTGGCTATCTCCAAGCGTTTCGGCTACGCTACCATCGTCAGCGGCCTGCCCGGTTCGCCAGCGGAGAAAGAACACCTCTCCGACGGCGACGCCATCGAGTCCATTGACGGCCAGTCTACCCGCGAGCTCTCCCTGCCCATGCTCCGCGTCATGCTCCAGGGCAAACCGGGCTCCTCGGTCGTGCTCACCGTCATCCGCCCGCGCAAGGCTGATCCCGACAAGCTCACCCTGACCCGCATTACACCCTCCGTTCCTGCGCTCCACGAGGAGCAGTACGACAACTCCAGCATCCTCTATCTCAAGCCCGTCGTACTCACCCAGGCCCGTGTGGATGAGATCGCCGCTCACCTCAAGTCCATGAGCAAGAGCGGCAACAAGAAGGTACTCCTCGACCTGCGCGATGTCACCGATGGCGACCTGGCCCAGGGCCTACGCCTCGCCAACTTCTTCCTCAAGCAGGGCACGCTCGGCACCCTCAGCG
>Ga0206974_1041_pt1 | contig 31187 bp, 28 predicted proteins | sample Alteio_BWOrgHeat_84_FD_152920 | JGI IMG/M metagenome (GOLD analysis project Ga0206974, IMG submission 152920) | Enriched cells from forest soil in Barre Woods Harvard Forest LTER site, Petersham, Massachusetts, United States -... | ecosystem: Environmental > Terrestrial > Soil > Temperate forest >... | reverse complement strand
GCACCGGAAACAAAGTATGCACCGAAATTTGTACTGTCCCACTCCGAACGAAGTGTTGTTGCAAATAACCATGCAGTAACGGTATGAATAGAAACTCCGACAGGTATTACCATTACGGTAAGTATCTTCACACTGCGTTTTAAAATTTTCCATTGCTCAGGAGAACCTTCCCATCCGAATGAAAGCCAGTCATACATTTTCATTTGCCATTTTGGTTTGTTCACCAAGTGGTTTCTGCAAGTTGACATTGATGGAATCATTGGAATAAAAAGAAGAACCACACTGATCATGATATAGGTTAGAATTACTAAAATATCCCACACGATCGGTGATTGAATTCTTCCGTGCAAAAACAAATAATGCAATCTGTCCGGACGTCCCATTGCTGCAACGATACTCACACCTGCAAGCATAATCGCTGCAACTGCAATTACTTCTGCAATACGTGAAAGAGGCCTGTACCATTGAAAATTCGTGAGTTTAAGTATAGCCGACATTAAAACTCCGATCAAACTTAGAGCTACGAAAAATACGAAGTTGGAAATGTAAACACCCCACATAGTATAATCACGCAGCGAAACAGTTACGTATTTACTTCTGGATTCCTGAACGTAATAAGCGTATACGCCACACAAACAAACCGCAATAAGAAATCCGATCCATATTTTACCTGAAAGTTTTATGGTCTGAACGGGACGAAGTAAATCCCTCTTCATGATCATATACTCTTCCTGAGTAAACGTTTCGTGTGCTTTTCCTGCCTGTACCTTTACAGCAGGTGCTTTTATTGTTATATTTTCACTCATAATTATTTCTCGTTAATTATTCTTCTTTATTATGAACTTCAGTGGCTTCTTCAAACGGGAACTGGCGTTTTACAGGAGGTAAATAATACACTCTTGGTTTTGTTCCTAGTTCTTCGAATTGCCTGTATCCTGCTCTGCTCCTAAGCAATTCTTTCAATCTGAATGTTTCTTCACCGTTTGTTACTGCATCTTCATTTTCATCTCCGAAGAAAATTGTTCCGTTCGGACATTCACTTACACAGCTTGGTAATTTTCCTTTTGCTGCAGCATCCGGACAGAAATCGCATTTCGAAACTGTTCCTTCAGTGGAAGGTTTTGTTGTGCAACATTTGTCTTTATCATTCTTATGTTCTTCAAAATGCTTTTGCGACTGAGGTCTTCCGAAGTTAAAGGTACGTGCCGAATACGGGCAGGCTGCCATACAGAATTTGCAACCGATACATCTGTCGTTATCGATCGTTACAATGCCATCGGAGCGTTTAAACGTAGCATCAACAGGACAAACTTTTGTACACGGAGGATTATCGCAATGGTAACATGTTTGCGGGAACCAGTAAGGCGATGTTAATTCCGTATCCTGCATCCGTTTTACTTTTATCCATTCAACAGGTGCAAGAACATTATGCATGCTCTGGCATCCTTCCACACATTTGCGTGCATTGGCGCAACGCGCAAGATCAATTACCATGATAAATTTTCTGCCGGGAATTCCATCGCGTACAGAGAACTGTGCAAGTTTTTCTTCAGAAGGATGAGCAACCATACTGCTGTCCACTTCAGCAAGTTTGCCATCAGCAGTAAGTACTTTTACTTTCTTGCCTGTTTCTTTGGTCTCATCAGCAAGAAGTCTCTTTGCTCCAAATCCTGCAAGTGTTGCAGTGCCTGCAAGCAACCCCAGCTTCAGGAATTTCCTTCTGTTGGAGTCTTCATTTTCTTTTTCTTTTTTCATAATTCTTTATTTGTATCAGAACTTGCTGAATTATTTATTGAAGCCCCAGTTACGGGTAATGTTAAATCCGAGGATCCATGCAGGACCTTTAAACCATAAATTGTCGGCAGGATATTGTGTGAATACTCTTGATTCCTGAGCAAGAATTCCATTGGCATTACAGAAGAAGATCTGGAACTGATGATTTCCTGTTGACACTTCAAAGCCAATTCCTATATTTTGTTTTGGTCTTGAAATAAGCGGAATATCAGAAACATTTAATGGCAAATCATATTCAACAAGAATCGAAGATTGCGGACTGAATTTATAACGCCCGATAGCACTTACCCCATAAAAAAGATGTTTGCCGTTGAATGAAGCGGAGTCGATCATGTTGTAATATGCGCAGTAACCGCCAACCTGCAACGACAGATGGCTGTTGAATCTGCGGGCGATCATTATTTCATTGAAATAAGAAAGTCTGTCGGCATACGCACCCTGATTATCCTGATTCAATAGATCTTTTTTAGCACTGTTCGCAACATTTCCGAAATAAGAAATGGTAACCGGCATACCTGAAGTCATTTGTTTCAGCAATGTATATTTCCAACTGAAGTCATACAGTTCATTACTTTTTGTACTGCCTATTCCAACTGAAAGATCTTTTGTTATTCCGTAACCAATATATAAACGAATATTTGACGGAGCATATATTCCGTACATATCGTGTGGCTGATCAATTGCACCGAATCTGTGTTGAATAACAACATCAAGTGAATTCTTCAACGGATTAGTTACAGTCTGATTATTTATCAGCAAGCCATGCTCAAAAGCTGAAGACACAGGTTCCGGCTTATCCTGTGCAAACAAACACATTGGAATTGCATAGAGAAAAAGCAGAATTATTTTTCTAAGTGAATATATTTTCATTTTCTTTTTGATTAATTTATCTAATTATTATTTGAGCCTTGTTTGATCCAAAGTGCGATTAAATCCGTTAGAGAAGAAGATAATTTTCCTTTAGGAGGCATCTGTTTTGAAGTAGCAGTCATTATCTGATACAATTTGCTGTCGGTAGGAATGGTATCCGGAGTTATAGCATCAACATATCCCAATTGTGTTAACTGATCGTATGCTTTGTCAGCAGTGAGTGTGGGAGCTTGCCCTCCAGAAATATGGCATCCCGATCCGAGACAATTTGATGTAAAGATCGGAACTATTACACCACTGAAACTTATCGGTTTTGTCATATCAACAACAATATTCAAAGCAGGCGGAGTTGTAGAGATATAATCTTTTTTACATGCATCTAAAATGATGATGCTGAAAAGAATAAAAAGTATATAGTTTTTAATTTTCATACTATTTAAATGTCAAGGTTTCCTTTAATGATCCAACATGATTTATTCCGTCATTATCCATCAGTGCAATTCCGAACACATATGCTTTATTTGCAGAAAGATTGAACTGAACATCATCTGCGTTTCCTGTCTTCAATTTCCGGATAATTAACACCTGATATTTTGAGTGGTGATTTGTGCTGGTGAAACTCGAATTTGATATCTGTGTTGGTGTTACATTGGTGATAACTTTGATATCTGTTGAATTTGCTCCGTTCAAATAATAACCCGGAGTACCTGAAAGACCGTGAAGGTAGGTCACAAGATCGTCCTGTTGCTGCGGAGAAAGTATGCCCCAATAATCAACCATATCCGATACATTATCCATTGCATCTTTAAGGGATACCCTGGATTTATTATTATATGTTACAAGATCAATTTCACTTCCCCCATTTCCATGTCCGTTACCATTCGGTCCGTGACATGTATAACATTTTGCAGTATTGTTAAACAGGGTTTCACCGGATGAAACACTTCCGGTTACAGCTGTTTTGTTAAGCAGGTAATAGGTGGGATCAAGGATTGATGTCTGTCCGTTCGGTAATGTAACGGTTTGTGTTGTTCCATCCCATTCGTAAGCGGGACCTGAACGGCTTGTTGAACTAATGGAATTACGTGTTGCCAGACACTGCCCTGCATCATTCGACAACCCGGAGGTATTGGAAATCATATCATGAGCATAACCAAGAGGTGATGAAGTAGCAAGACTCCAGTTCCAGATATCAACACTGCCTGTTGTCGGAGTCATTTGTGCGCTGCTACCGCTACCATGGCATGAAGCACCGCAACCAACATTCGTGAATGATCCCGAGGGACTGCTTGCTGATGATATTTCAAAAGCCATCGCCATCTTATCACAATTTCTTTGTGATGTATATCCTGCAGTTGCTTCCGATGGTTTATATTGATCAATACTTCCGTTATATAGCCATGAGCCATTGGAAACGCTTACTGTTGAATCGTACCATTCGGCCAATACATAAACATATTGTGAATCGTATGCAGCTTTCAATGTTAATTTGGGATTATACCCTTTATTAAAATCTCTCATTCCACGGTATGTTCCGGTCATATTCAGAAAACCGTCACCGTATAACATTCCCGAATCAATACTCGTAACATTTACAGGTAAGTAATTTGCAGTTTTCCAGAATGCTGCATTCAATGTATTTGGAGCAGTGCTTGAATACCATGCTTCCAGTGTTGTTGTAGGTTCTGATACTTTAGGTGCCGGTTTTGGCGGCAGTGGTGGCAGCACATAATCGTAATCTTTTGTACAAGCTGCAAGGAGTATCAGTATTGAACCTATCAAATAAAAGAGTTTATTATTTAGTCGTATCACTTTTTTATTTTATTGAGGTAAAAAATAAGGGCAAAGTCGCTTTCCTGATTTTCGCAGTATTTACTTTTTGTAAATGTTGCGTTCAACACGAATTCAAATTTGCCCTTTTGAAATTAATTGTTGCCTTAGGCAAAAAACACACACTAATTATCTATCGGCACACAAAGTTCAGAGGAATAGAATCCAATGAGTTATTTACGCTGATAGAGAATCCGTTTGTAAAATATTTGTATCCGAAATTATCAGTATACACTGCATTCAGATAATAGTTTCCAACAGCCAAACCTTTGATGCTAAAATTACCGTTAGCATCTGTTGCCCAAAATTGAAAATATGCTTTGTTGATTGAATCCGGAGCTACCTGAACAATTGCACCGGGAGCAGCTTTTGCTGTTGACGATTGCTGATCATAAAATTTAACAGTACCGTAAACTTTAGCTTGTCCGTCAGTTGCTGATTTGGTTACAGTAACAGTTTGTGTATCTGTTTTTGTGCAGGCTGTTATAAAGAATATACCTACAGCAATAATTGATAATAATGTTTTTAGAGTTTTCATATAATTTCTTTTCTTTTTTATTGTTAAAACTTATTTTATTTATATAGTAAATCCTACAAATGAGCTTTAGTGAAAACACAATTAGCTGTAATGGTCATCTCATCAGCAGTAGAAGAAGACCAAACACCAAATGTTTTATTGGCAGTATATGCAGCATCACTATTTGCTTTTTCAGATAATTTTGGAGTCGGCAAATAAGTTTTAGTGGATGTTTTATCCATGAAATCTGAACGGTTGAATTTAAATGTTGCACTGAAACCTGTATAATATGTTCCTGCAGGTCCTCCATTCTTTAAAATATCTGCCTGTCCATTATACGTTACATATACAGTAACAGGTTTTGAAATAGGCGTTCCTACATTTGAACCATTGCCTCCTTGTGCTGCTGTAGGCATGTATCTGTTAAATATGAAATCACATGTAACAGTGTAACCATTTCCCTGCAGATGCCATGTGTTCGGACGAGCTACCAACCATGCTGTATCGCTGTTCGCATCAACAACTTGTCTTGTTGAGTCTGTCCAGTTTGTACCTGTATATCCTTGTCCGCAACCTACATAACTATCGCGGCCGGGTTCGCTTGTGCAGCATGTTGATACCAGTACATATGCCTTCATATAATTAGCTGAAAGGTTATTTGCATTGAAATAGAAATAGCTTGGAGGTCCTTGAATATTCACTCCTGTTGGGAAATATCTTGTATTTACGAATGCAGGATTATAGTTAATATTTTCAGCAGCCGATGCCGTATGGATTCCGCCTAATTTTGTAGGAGGTACGGAAAATGACGGAGCAAACTGAAATTCCTGAAAACGTCCGGTAAGCATTGTGTTTCCGAAATCTTCATAACGTGTAGAATAACCTACATTACTGTGAACTTTAGCAAATACCCAACTTGTGTCAAGAACAAAATTGAGTGGTACAGGTACTTCAGAATTCGGAACGATTAAATCGGTAATTTTAGGATCAGTCGCATAAACGGTGTCCACTTGTGTTTTGGTAGTACATCTCTGCATCATAAATGTGATTGAAAGTGCAAAGGCTACCATGATAATTGATTTGTGAAGTTTCATAAATGTTTTCATGTTTGTTTTAATTTTTGGTTTAATGATTTTTTATGATTTTATTTTTTTTGATTTGTATTTGATCTCTTGTCCTTCTTTTATTTTATTAGGTCGAGTCTTCCATATTATAAGGTGTTTGGTTAATTAGTGTTTTATTTTTTGTCTACTTATTTCGAAGACAAAGGTCAAGTCGTGAACAAAAAAAAAATATGATTATTGATGGAATTGAAACTGTATTTACACATTTCCAAACCTGCCTATTTGCAGGAAGTTTCATGAGTATTATTAGATATTAGTATGTGTTTTATTTACAACCAACAGGAATAAAATCATAGCTCATTCTGCATGAAGTCCATTAAATAACAGGAAAATAAAATTGATTAATTGGGAATGACGTGCGGGTTATATTCGCTGATGATATTTTGCAATTCAGGGATATCAAGAATTGCAATTTTCCTTCCGTTCTTGGCTATAATTCCTTCTTCTTCAAATGAAGTAAGAATGCGTGCAACCTGCATATATCCTGTGCCGATAGTGTTTGCGATATCTTCACGCGTAAGCGGAACATTTAATTCTCTGTCCTTATTTGAACCGAATATCTCGTTTATCAATAGTAATGCTTCAGCAACTTTTTCACGGTTATCCATCTGGGCAATATTTTTTATTCTGTTCTCTGCCCTGCGTAATTCTCTTGAATAAAAAGACATGATGGCAATAGTCAGGTCCGGATTACCTTTAAAAATTTCATTCAGATTATTATTTTCAATAAAACAAATGAGTGAATCTTCCATGGCAATTGCACCAATCGGATATACATCATTTGCTTTTCCTCTGTGTCCCAGAATATGACCATCATTTGCAAACCGCACAATTTGCTGCTTATCATTTATGCCTGTTGAGATCACTTTTACTTTCCCCTCCTGTATCAGATAAATTCCCAGAACAGGAGATTCTTCATAAATAACATAGCCGTCTTTCTTAATTGATATCTGATGTTTCAGAGCATCTACTTTACCAATCCATTCAACAGAACAATATTTCTTAATAAAGCAGTTTGAATTTGTACATGATGTGCAACTGATCTTTTTCATTGTTCAAATAATGAGTAAATAAACGGCTTACTTTAAAATGAGATGTGGGTTATGTGCACTTATTATTCTTTTCAGATGTTCAGGTTTCAGTATTGCGATTTTCCTTCCGCGCTTTGCTATCAAACCTTCATCTTCAAAATCGGTGAATTGTCTTACAACCTGTTCTGCCGTTGTACCTGCAGCATTCGCAACATCTTCTCTGGTAAAATGAACATCAATTTCTTTATCTTCATTTAAACCGAAATTTTCCTCAAGTAATAACAATGCCTCTGCAATTTTTTCGCGGATGTTCATCTGTGCGATATTCTTCATCCGGTCTTCCATCTTGCGTAATTCACGTGAATAAAACATCATGATATCGTAAGTAAATTTCGGATTATTTATAAACACTTCATATAATGTTGTATTGTCAACAAAACATACTACCGAGTCTTCCATTGCAACAGCACTGATAGGATATACATCGTTTCCAATACCGCGATGCCCGAGAATATGACCTTCGTGAGCAAAGCGTACAATTTGCGGTTTTCCTGTCAATCCGTTTGAAATGACTTTTACTTTTCCTTTCAAAATAAAATATACACCAAGCACAGGAGCACTTTCGTGTATCACATTTTGTCCTTGTTTAAAAAGTGTCTGAAATTTTTTCTGGTCTACCTTTTCAATCCATTCTTCTGTGCATGCCTTTTGAATCAGGCAATTAGAGATAGAGCACATTTTACAACTTGTCTTATTCATGAATAATTTTATTTATCAAATATTTTATTTTCATGGTAAGACTATAATTTTCGAGAGCAAATTTATGATGGATATACAGTGTGAAACATGACTTTTATCAATCAATAAAATGATATTTCATTGCTTTTATTTCACATGCGTTTTATTTTTAAAATAAAAAAAGCTGTATCGGTTTGAGATACAGCTTTTTTAAAAATAATGAATGTATTCTTATTTCTTCTTCTTTGTTTCTGCAGGTTTCCAATCTTCAAGAGCTTTCTCTACCTGTGCTTTAAAAAAGAATCCCTGAGGATTTTTATCTCCGAGTTCTTTTGCTTTTTCAGCAAACTTGTACGCATCACCTTTCATATTTTTTGCAGCAAGTATTTGTGCTTTCACCCAGTTGTTAAACCATTGTTCCGATAATGATATGGATTGATTCGCATATGTCAGCGCCTTATCAAGATCATTACGTTCGAAATAATAACGGGCTGCACTGTTATAGGTGCTCCATGTGCTTCCAACAGCTTTTTCTATACTCTCGGCAGCTTGCTTATTTGTTGCACAATTTACATTAAAAGAAACTTTTACCTTTTCCCATTCCATAGAAATTGTTGCGTTCTCTTCATCAAGGAAGGTTATTAAATAAGCAAGACGCTCCCGATTTGAAATTGCAGCAGGGGTTGCTTTGATCCGCATCACATCCATATCCTGTTTATATTCATCGGTAGAGGCCGTAGCATTTTTATTGATCACAATATTCCATTCTGCTTTTGAGGGAATAATAAAAATGGAATACGAACCTTTAGGAACAGTGGTTCCTTCAATTGTTACGTCTTTACTGAATGTGATCTTTGTAGCTGAATTTGCTCCTGCTCTCCACACTTTATCAAATGGAACAACATCACCCCAGATCGTTCTTCCTTTAACACCGGGACAGCTGTAATCAATTGTGATATCTGTTAATCCCACCGTTTGCATCACAGATGCTTTTGGGCTGGGTTGCGGCAATTGCAGTTGTGCATTTGCACTTGTGATTTGTAATGCTGCGCATAAAATGATCGCGCTTTTGATGATTCCTTTTTTCATATTTTTCTTTTTATATTGGGTTAATTAGTAATTCTTCATTTAACGTATTTATTACAGACTTGGTGTTCGTCCTCCATCAACAGGCAGGTTAATTCCCGTGATGTACGCTGCATATTCGCTTGCAAGAAATGCCGCAGCATAAGCAGTTTCTTCAGGAGAGGCAAAACGCTTCAACGGAATCTCTTCCAGCATTTCGGTATTCACTTCTTCAATGCTGTTATTTTGTTTAGAAGCTTTTCCTTCAATGATCTGTTTCAAACGGTCGGTTGCTGTTGCTCCCGGCAAAATATTATTCACTGTTATTCCGTATTGCCCAAGTTCGTTAGCAAGCGTTTTACTCCAGTTCCCAACTGCACCTCGAATAGTATTGCTTACTCCCAAACCTTTAATAGGAACTTTTACGGATGTAGAAATGATATTTATTATTCGCCCGTAACCGGAAGCACGCATTCCATCAACAACACTTTGAACCAATACCTGATTGCATAATAAATGGTTTGTAAAAGCAGAAGTGAATTCGTGCAACTCTGCATCAATAGCTAAACCTGCAGGAGGACCTCCTGTATTATTTACGAGGATGTGAAATATTTTCGGTTCAAAAATTTTCAATTTTAATTTCTCTCTGAGCTCTTCAGGTTTTGAAAAATCGGCAGCAATAAAATCATGCTTCTGTCCTTTTGAAATATCCAGATCACGCACTACACGCTCAAGTATAGAAGCATTACGCGCCACAAGTGTAACATTGGCGCCTAGCTTTGCATACAAGACCGCAATGGCATTTCCTATTCCTCTTGAAGCACCGCATACCAACGCATTCTTTCCCTGTAAATTTATCTGCATATCAATTTGTCTTGTCTATTATTTCAATGTATTAAATATCGATTCTATTTTATCCTTCTTCAAAATCTTCTGTCCTGTTTCACCTTTTGCGATCAGCCGCTCTCTTACTTTAGCTTCGAATAAACAAATAACAGAATTATTCGCAACAGAAACTAATGTAGCTTCAAAATTTACAATCGCTCCGCAGAGAGCCGGTGAAACATGTTCAATATTCAAATACGTACCGATACCTTCTTCATCATTTTCCTTCATTTCGATAACAAACAGCCTGCATGTCCATTCGGCATCACGCCCCAATGCAAACGTTGAGTAAACCGGATGCACCTCACCCCCATCGAAAGCAGCAGCATCAGATGATTCAACTACTTTCATGAATTTCTTTTTATCTCCAGTCTTAAATAAATTTTTCAACGACTTTCAATTATTAATTATTCATTTTTAATTATTAATTTAAATATCGTGACCCATTTTTTCTTTCTTGGTGCGGATATAATTTTCGTTATGCTTGTTGGTGACCGTTTTTATCGGAACATTTTCAACTACTTCCAAACCATAGCCAATAAGTCCTGCACGCTTTGTTGGATTATTTGTTATCAATCGCATTTTATGAATCCCAATATCACGTATTATTTGCGCGCCAACACCGTAATCGCGTTCATCCATTTTAAATCCAAGTTTAAGATTAGCTTCAACAGTATCGAGTCCCTGCTCCTGCAATTTATATGCTCTCAGTTTGTTCATTAAACCTATTCCTCTTCCTTCCTGATTAATATAAATGATCGCACCTTTACCTTCGTGTTCGATCATCTGCATTGCTTTATGCAACTGATCTCCACAATCGCACCGCATCGAATGAAAAATATCACCGGTAATACATGACGAGTGGACACGGATCAAAACAGGTTCATCAGGTTTCCAGTTTCCTTTTTTTAACACAAGATGTTCCTGACCAGTATCTTTTTGTTCATAGGCGATGAGTTCAAAGTGCCCGTATTTTGTAGGTAACTCAACAGAAATAATTCTTCGTATCAATGTTTCATGAAGCAAACGGTATTCAATCAGATCTTTGATCGTTATCAGTTTCAACTTAAATTTCTCAGCAACTTTTACCAGATCGGGAAGTCGCGCCATTGTGCCGTCCTCATTCAAAATTTCAACAATGCAACCTGCAGGTTCGAAACCGGCAAGTCTTGCAAGATCTATCGCGGCCTCAGTATGACCGGCTCTGCGAAGCACACCATTTGTTTGTGCTTTAAGAGGAAAAATATGTCCGGGTTTTCCGAGATCATCCGGTTTTGTTTCCGGATCAATAAGTGCATGAACCGTCTTCGACCTATCTTGTGCCGAGATTCCTGTTGTGCAACCTTTACCAAGCAAATCAACAGAAACGGTAAAAGGTGTTGCATGCAATGCTGTATTATCACCCACCATCAAATCAAGACCAAGTTCGAGACAGCGCTGTTCTGTAATCGGTGTACAAATCAAACCCCGTCCGTGAGTTGCCATAAAATTTATTACTGCGGGAGTAACATTTCTGGCAGCTGTTAAAAAATCGCCTTCATTTTCGCGATCTTCATCATCCACAACGATCACAAGTTTTCCATTCCTGATATCTTCGATCGCTTCTTCTATTGTATTAAATTTAAAACTCATTTGTTTTTATTTTCCTCTGTAATTTTTCTAATTTTCTCTAATTCCGCAACATCTAATAAATCCTTTTCCCGACCTGCTGCCTTTTTAGCTTCTATCAATTGATTGATGTGTAAAAACCTTACCGGTACCTCATCAATCATTGCTGTATATGCAGTATCATAGCAATAATCAAATTTCTCCTGTTCAAATCCTTTTAGTGATGTCATTACATCTAATTCAATTCCTGAAGAAATATATAGAGTTGTCCATCCCGGGATAAACTGCATCGTTTCGAATTGCACATAATCACCAAACCCCATTTCTTTAAAAACCGCTCTGAATTTTTTTCTGTTTTCAAGCGTATCTTTTATCCAAATATCAACATCTTCTGTCACACGGTTTGTTCCATGAAGAATAGCAGCAAATCCGCCAACCATAATGTATTCTACCTGATACTTATATAAAAGTTTCCAAAATACAATAATATCCTCGTCTCCTGTATCCATCTCATTCACCTTTCGGTTTTATAATCACTGAATCTTGTAACTTTTTCTTTAATCTTATTGATTTCATTAATGCATGGAATCTTTCTGAGTAACTCAACGAAAGTCTGTGAAGCAGCTTTTCGTCCTCATTCATGAAAATTATTTTTTGCCTTTCCATCATTCAAAAGTAATTATATTTTTCAAATCAGAATAAACGGAAAACGAACAGCGACAATGCATATCTGCATTATTTGTTATTGTCTTTTTCCCTTATTTGTCCTTCGTATACATATAACAATTGTTCTATGATTTTTGTGTTGTCATATTTTTCTTCAATCAATGTTTTTGCATTTCTGCCCAATTCAAATGCATAACCAGGGTTTGTAACCAGCTCTTCAATTGCATTGATAAACTCACCGGCAGTATCAGCAATCATAAGGTGTTTGCAATTTTCATATTCTATTCCCTGCGCCCCTAATTTCGTTGATACAATTGTTTTACCGGCTGCCATTCCTTCAAGGATCTTAACACGCAAGCCACTTCCTGAAAATAAAGGAACGATCATGATCTGTTTCCCTTCCATAAATTTATTTGCATCTTCCACTTCACCTTCTACAATTAAATTTTTTATCTTTAGTTGTTTAAATGAATCAGGCATTCCGCGACCTGCAATATAAAATTTCAGATCAGGGAATTTTGCTGAAATACGATTCCACACATTTTCAATGAACCATTTTATGGCTTCCTGATTGGGTAACCATTCCATGGATCCAAGATGAAAAAGCGATATCTTTTTTTCAGATACAGAATCAAATTTAAATTTTGAAAGCTCAATTCCGATAGGTGCAATATGAATCGGTTTTGTTGCTCCCATTTTTATCAGATCGTCTTTATCATTTTGCGTTAATACCGTTAGCATGTCGCAGGTATTGATATTTTCTTTCTCAAAATTCTCGAGTCGATTTGTCAGTAAATTCAAATATCCTTTCTTAAACGGATTGCGTTCATTTTGTGCAAGTGTCTTCCATATTTCATGCTCAATATTATATTGTCGCAATACAGTTAAAGCACTGCTGTTTCTGCTAACAATATCAAAATACGGCATCATAAACAAACTTTCAAAAACAATAACATCAAATGATTTTTTACGGAGTAAATCTGTCAGCAACAATTCAAAGTCTGTTGAAATAAAACGGCTGATATTATATGATTTATTTGTAAAGAGATTGAGAAATGCACCGGCAATTTTTACGCGGTTATCAATGTAAGAAGCGTTCCAGTCGGCAAGTTTTTTTACTTCTTCCGGTATTTTATTTACATCAAAAAAATGTTTCTGTGTATTCAATGCAGCAACCGTTACTTCACATCCTGCTTTGGAATATCCTTCAATACATTTAAAATAACCGATAGAACCACCGTCTTTCAGAGGCCAGGGAATTCTGTTCATGATCTGAAGAATCCTCATTGCTTATTTCTTTTTTCTAAACAGCATTTTGTTGAACAGTTTCATCCACGATGTTTTATCAAACAAGCCCGAATCATTGGCTGCCTGATACGTGAGAAAAAAACCTACAGGAATCAAAATAAATATTGCCAGCCACATTCCGGATATTGGTGTTGCCGATTCGGTACGAACCATTTTTTCTCCGGTAATTGTGAGAATATGGAAAATGATATACAGCACCACCGACACAACCAGAGGCATTCCGAAACCACCTTTGCGGATGATGGTCCCAAACGGAGCTCCGATAAAAAACATAACAATACATGCAACCGACAATGTGAATTTACGATGCCATTCAATGTCATATTTTACAGCACTTTTGCGGGTATCACTTACATCTGTTGCCGAATATTCAACATATCCTTTTGCCGATCGTGCTTCATTCAACGCATTGCTGATGATCACTCCTTTAGGCTGAACTTCATTCATTATCAGATCTGCATATTTTAAATGAACCGGATGCGGTTTGAATTTTCCATACATCGAATCGTTGAGATGAAAATACGAATCAAAATATTTTTTGAGAACACCACCTTTAACAGATAAATTAATATCAATGGAATCCATAGCATGCTGCAGCTGTGCAACATTCAGCATCTGGTAATTATCTTTAAACAAACTTTCGTCTGTACGGTTCAGTTTAAAATCATACATATCGAATACGATTTTTTCTTCATTGAACGTAAGCGTAGTATGCGGAAAATACCGGTCATAATTACTCTGCCGATCCATTTCTTCATACCGCGCGCCATTGAAAAGCTGAAGGAACATAAATCGTTTATCTTCACTCATTGTTATTCTTCCGTGTTGAGCAACAATCACTGTTGCATGTGTTGTACCGCCACGATGATCATAAATGATGATATCATACAATTCTTCGGTACGCTTATCTTTTTTGCCGACACGCATTGTGATACCTTCAATTCCGTTATAAAAAACTCCGTCACTTACAAGTACACTTGGCTTTTGTTGCTTGATATCATAAAGGAGTGCACCTTTTTTCAGATTGGCTTTTGGTATTAATATATTGGAAGTAAAAAAAGCAAACACCGATAAACCCAACATCACTATTATCATTGGTCTGAAAATTTTCCAGATGGAAACACCTGCGGCTTTGGCTGCAACGAGTTCATACGATTCGCCCAGATTTCCGAATGTCATAATGGACGATAACAAAATGGAAAGCGGCAATGCGAGTGGAATGATGCTTGCCGAAAAATAAAACATCAGCTGAACGATCACAAACCAGCTCAATCCTTTGCCTGCAAGGTCGTCAATGTACAGCCACAGAAATTGCATCAGTAAAATGAACATCACCACAAAAAATGTTGGCAGGAATGAACGAAAGAAACTAAATGCTATAAGTTTGTTTAACTTTTTCAAAAACGATATTTGTTAAAAATTATGGCGCGAAAATCGGTATTTAATCTGACAAAAAAAGAATTTCATTTTCTTGAAAATGAGATGTACCCGAAAACAAAACAGCGGGTCATTCAAAAATTGTGCAAACACTTTGCCGATATAGGCGACAGCCTGAAGGAAAATGTAAAAATTGAAAATAAAATACTAAAATCAGGTATTCAAAATTCATCATTCAAGATCACGAAAGGCGAAAATTATAAAGGTCTGCCTTACGTTGTTCTCGATTATCCGCAGATAAAGAGTAAGGAGTTCACTGTTCTGTTCCGAACGATGTTCTGGTGGGGAAAATACATTTCGTTAAACCTCATTTTAAAAACTTCGTTATTCAATACGGAAAAACTTGCCGGAGAAATTCTGAAAACCGAATTCAGAAAATTGAAAATGTATTCCGGTGAAGATATCTGGGAGAATGATCTTTCTGACAAAGGTTTTATTTTGGTTAAAAAACTTACTGAAAAGCAAATTCAGAAAATAATTTCAGAACAAAAATTTATTAAGGTCAGTTTAAAAATTCCGTTTAAAAGGCTTGATAAACTTGACTCAATTGCACTTGAGTTTTATAAAAAGTGTATTGCGAATTTATAACTGATATTAAGGCACTCCCGTCAGAATGGTCATCTGCAATAATTAATATTTTAATTTCTCCTTCGAAATTTTATCTTCGGTAATTAAATTTCTACAAATACTCTAACTATTAAACAATCAAAAAATGAGAACTAAAATCTACACAATTACATTATTTTTATTGATAAGTATTTTTACTTCCGCACAAAATCCGGGCTGGCTTTGGGCAAAACGTGCAGGTGGAACCGGTTTCGATAATGCTTTTAATGTAGCTGTTGATGCAAGTGGAAATGTATATATGGTAGGAACCTTCAATAGTCCGACTATTACATTTGGAACCACAACACTTACAAATGCAGGCAGCGGAACAACAACTGATATTTTTCTTGTAAAATATGATGCTTCGGGAAATGTACTTTGGGCGAAAAGTGCAGGCGGACTGGCTTATGATATTATTAATTCGATTGCTGTTGATGCCAGTGGAAACGTTTTTATATCCGGTTCATATAGCAGTGCTTCCATCACTTTCGGAACTACAACCATAACCAATGCCAGCGGAACAGGAACATATTGTATTTTTATCGCTAAATTTAATTCTTCGGGAACAGCACTTTGGGCTAAAAGTCCCGGAGGAAACTCACAGGATAATGTTAATGGACTAACTACTGATGCAAGCGGAAATGCTTACATAACCGGTGAATTCAGCAGTTCTTCGCTTACTTTCGGAACATCGACAATTACAAATTCAGTTCCAACCAACAGCCTGATATATATTGCAAAATATGATGCCAATGGAAATGCACTCTGGGCTAAAACACCCGGAGGAACAGCGAACGATGGAGGAACGGGAGTTACTGTTGATGCCACCGGAAATATTTATGTGACAGGTTATTTTTATAGTCCTTCTCTTACATTTGGTTCAACTACTCTTACAAAAGTTGGAACATCAACTACAACTTCAGATATTTTTGTTACGAAATACAATGCTTCAGGAACTGCACTATGGGCTAAAAGTTTTGGAGGTAACTACAATGAAAATGGTGGAGAAATAACATGCGATCCAAGCGGGAACATTTATATAACCGGAACGTATAATTCTGATTCAATATTTTTTGATACAACTAAATTGAAGAACGGTACAAATGGCAGCAATCCTTTCATATTCCTTTCTAAATTAAATGCATCAGGGAATGTGGTTTGGGCGAGAAGTGCAGGAAGTTCAGGTGGTGGAAATTATGCGAATGATCTTGTGGCGGATGCTAACGGAAATGTTTATTTAACAGGATATTTCTCAAGCGGATTTATTTTTTTCGGAACAACAATTATTTCTGTTGGTGCTACAACAAACAAAATATTTTTTGCAAAATATAACAGTTCCGGAAACATAGACTGGGCTTATGGAGCAGGTTCATCAGGAAGTAATATAGCAAGTAGTATTGCAATGGATGGAAGTAACAATATTTATATTGCGGGTAATTTTACAGGCTCATCTATTACTTTTGCATCAACCGTTTTAAACAATAGCAGCACCTCAGCTGATATTTTCCTTTCAAAGTTCAATCTGATTTCAGGAGTAGAAGAGCAAACAAGTTATTCTGCCGGTATTAGTGTTTATCCAAATCCTGCATCAAACGAAATAAATATTGAATCGAAATCAACAGAAAAATTAAATGTACAGTTATTCGATATCACCGGAAAAAATCTTACCTCAACTATTCCTTTCATAAACTCAACAGCTATCAATACACAACCTCTTTCAGAGGGAATTTATTTTTTACGAATTACAAATGAGCAATCTGAATTGGTGAAAACGATGAAGGTATCTGTTGTAAAATAATACTATTACCATCAAGTAATCCGGACAGTCAGGTGTAACATCTGACTGCTCTTTCACTTTTCTGCTTTGTTCTTATTACCACTTCAATTAATATTGTGTATGCCAAAGCGTTTCTACTTTCCGCTGATTTTATTTTTGTCTTTATCAATTCTGGTTTTGTTTCAAGGATGTTGTCAAGATGATTCAAATTACGGGACAAAACCTCAAACTACTATCTATTTCAAAAGCCTTGATACCACATATAAAATTGATCATCTCTTTATAAATGAACTAAATCATTCAACAAATAATAATTTGATGATGGATAAGAATCAATTTGTAATGCCATTGAGTAAAAACCTAATCACTGTTTACTGTTATGCCACAAGTGGCATTATTGACACGCTCCTATTAAATAATATTTATACACTCAATTCAAATGCAAATACAAAGGGTTGTGGGGATGATTATTCTATTGATTACAACCGAACTGAAATATCTGTATTATCAACTACTTTTGATTCTGCATATTTTAAAAATGCATTTTCTCAATATGATACAATATTTTTTAAGCCATGAAATTTATCCTTCTAAATAGTATTCTTTTATTCTTCTTACATTCTTCATATGGTATGAATAAAGATTCAATACCAGACCAGCCAAAGTTTATTAGTATGAGTTATGAATTAAATGCCATTGATATGTTTCCGGCACAAATATCTATTGGGTATGACATTACAAAGGAGATTGGACTCAATTTATTGATAGGGCATTTATTTTTAACCAATAATTCTATCAATAATCAAACTACTTATTTTGCAACAAGTAATGCTGTTGGCTATACTGAAGCTGGAAGCATGATCGCATCCACAAAAATTGCAAGTAGTAATTATTTAAAAGTATCGTTTCTAAAAACGATTACCAGTCATAAAAACAATACGTATTTAGATTTAGGCATATTTTATTGTTATGCAAAAAGCACTCAGGAATTAACATTGCATTGGAATCAAAATTACTACGGAGACTATTACGATATTTACAGCAGAGACTTTATTTACAATATTATTGGTCTATCACTAAAAGGTCATTCCAAGGCTAAGCATGCTCCATTTTATTTTACCTATGGAATTGAAATCTATAAGCCACTCAGTCTACCAAAACCTTTTGACGATATCATTCCAAACTACTATTCAGGAAATTCATACATACCCGGGCAAGGCTTTGGTTTCCCATTGCCACTCAGAAATACAATTCCCATTTCATTTAATTTAGGATTGGAATTTAAAATTCCGTTGAAAAAAAAATAATGAATTTTTGTTTTTCAGGTGAACACCTGACCGCACTAAAACTCAATATGCGTGCGTAGCCCGAAAACATTAACAGGTCCGTGGTTCTTATTGTATCCCGGATTTACAGCAAACTGATAATCGAAGGTAAGCCAGAGTGAACTTGAAATATTCAGGTTATAATATGTTTCCAATATTTGTTCGTAACCGTAATTATAATTTCCTTTTCCGTCACCAAGCATAAATGTTTTTCCTCCTGCATTAAGGTAATCGAGATGATCCTGAGAAAGTCCGTCAACCACAACAGCCAAACCAAATCGATCATCACTTCTTTTCCACCTTTTTCCGCTTATGCTCAACCCTAAACTTGCACTTTGATCAACTTCGGTAAATGCCCATATTGCTGAGTGTCCATCACCATAACTTACTCTTCCGAATATTCCGACACCATCCAGAATTTCCTGGTCGAAACTTATTCCGAAACCAAATTTCCTTCCTCCGTATTGATACCATTGCGAATCGCCTGTAAACAATGCCACCATCGAACTATCACCTTTTTTCAATTTTTCAGTTGCATCTTTATAGTTTGCTGCTTTTGAAAGTGTATTGTACAGCAATAAACGAATCTTTCCGCTTCTGTTTTTTATCTTCAGTTTTTTTTCTATCTCAAATGTTTCGGAATGTGCTTTTGTATAATTCCAATCCATCCACGGGCCATTCGGTACTAGCGGAACCAGTGCACTTGATAACCGCATTTCCCATGTTGGTTTTATCAGTTCAACAACATACCCCCAGGTATATCCACGAACATTTGCCGGATAATCCCAGCCTGTTCCGCTCATCAAACTCCAGTTCATAAATTGTGTACGCGGATCGTGACTGTATGCATTGTGATCATAAAAATCGGACAGACCGAATTTCCCTGCGCTTATTGTTATCCGTGAGCTCGGAACATTTTCCTTCACCTGATTTACATCGTTATCAAGGTCTTCTTTTTTTGAATCACCGATAGCAAAATGTTGTTGTATATAAACGCGTGCAACATAAGGTGTGGGGGTCTCCGTTCCCACACGAAATGTTTCTCCGTTAAAAGCGCCACCCATTCCAACAACACCGCTTAATCCTCTTCCTCCTGCTATTTCGGGATTGAAATAAAAAGACGCATTCTTCCACAATGTTCTGCCGATAAATAATGTTGTAGTAAGCGATAACGCTTCTTCCTTATCGGAGTTCAAACTATTGGCACCTGATACACTCGAATTAAACGCAGGATGCATTTGATAAACCGTTGTAAGCTGAAAATGATAACTCCATTTACCGCTGGTATCAATAATATTTTTATCTGATGTTTTGAATCCTTCCGTTTGCGCAAAAGAATGTATAACAACAATAAAAATTAAACAGAAAACGATTCCTGCTTTCTTCATCCAAATATTTTCTTTTACAACCACTGATTGAACTTCTTTATAAACCAAACTTTTATTGTTTGCGTGAGGAGGCAATAACATAATAAAATTCCAAATAACCACGGAAAATAAATCAACGGAAGTGCCTGCATTTTTAAAGCACCGGCAAGCGGAGAGAATGGAATAAATATTCCTGCGATCATCACAATGCCTGTCAATACAAGCACCTGCGGAGTTGCCCAACTTTGCAAAAAAGGAATTTTCCGCGTGCGGATCATATGCACAATGAGCGTTTGTGAAAGCAATCCTTCAACAAACCATCCTGATTGAAAAAGACTTTGATGCTCCGCTGAATTTGCTTTAAAAAAATACCACATCAATGCAAATGTTGCATAATCAAAAATAGAACTTATCGGTCCGATGAACATCATGAATCTGCTGATTCCGCTGGCATCCCATTTCCTCGGTTTCTCAATATATTCTTCATCCATTTTATCCCACGGAATAGAAATCTGTGAGATATCGTACAATAAATTCTGAACAAGGATCTGCACCGGAAGCATTGGCAGGAAAGGAAGCAATGCACTTGCACCAAGCACACTGAACATATTTCCGAAGTTGCTGCTGGCAGTCATTTTTATATATTTAATGATATTGCCAAAAGTTCTCCGTCCGTAGATCACACCCTTTCGCAATACCATCAGATCCTTTTCAAGCAAAATAATATCTGCACTTTCTTTGGCAATATCCGTTGCTGTATCAACAGATATTCCTACATCAGCATCACGCAATGCAGCGGCATCATTGATCCCGTCACCCATAAATCCAACTGTGTGGCCTTTTGCCTGCAACACTTTTATCACACGCGATTTCTGTATCGGACTTAGTTTTGCAAGAATAGAAATATCATCAATCTTATCTTCCAGTTCCTTGTCGGTTAATAATTCCATCTCGTGGCCGAGCATCACATTTGTAATCGGGATCCCAACATCACGACAGATCTTTTTTGTTACAATTTCATTATCTCCTGTCAATACTTTTACGGTTACACCAAGTTCCTGAAGTGCTTCAATGGATGGCTTTGCGGAGGGTTTTGCAGGATCGAGAAAACCGATAAAACCGGTAAGTATCATATTGCACTCATCAGCAACGGTGTATGTCAAAGGCCGTTCATCATACAATTTTATGGCAACAAGCAATACACGGAGACCATCTTTGTTAAGTCGTTTTGTAGTTTCGATGATCTTTGTCCGCAACTCATCATTCAATGAAATGATCTCATCTTTGCCAAACTGATTTTTCAGATTCTCACCCGGATCGATCGCAGTAGTGCACAAATGCAGCATTTCTTCAGCAGCACCTTTACATATCAAAAGATGTTTGTGATCTTTGCGTTCGAGAATAACCGACATTCTTCTGCGCAAAAAATCAAACGGAATCTCATCTACTTTTTTAAAGTCATCAATCGAAAGTTCACTTTGCACTTCAAGATTTGTGGATGCACTTTCGAGTACCGCAACATCAAGTAAATTTTTCAATCCTGTTTGATGGAAGCTGTTCAGATATGCCCATTTCAGAACTTCGTCATCTTCTTCACCAAAAACGTTCAGATGTCTTTCGAGAACAATTTTATCAAGCGTTAAGGTTCCTGTTTTATCCGTGCACAAAATATCCATCGCTCCGATATTCTGAATTGCATTCAACCGTTTTACCACAACTTTGCGCTTACTCATATTTACTGCACCTTTTGCAAGATTGGTGGTAACGATCATCGGAAGCATTTCGGGGGTAAGACCAACAGCAACTGAAATACCGAACAACAGTGCTTCGAGCCAGTTGCCTTTTGTAAAACCATTTATAAGAAATACAAGCGGAACCATTACCAGCATAAACCGGATGAGCAGCCAGCTTACGCTGTTCACGCCTTTATCAAAACTTGTTTCCGCACGTTTTCCTGCGAGTGATTTTGAGATGAGTCCGAAGTAGGTGAAATTTCCTGTAACAACAACAACAGCAGTAGCTGTTCCACTTACCACATTCGTTCCCATGAAACAAATATTTTCGAGTTCGAGAACATTTTTTTTATCCGCGTCATCGATCACATTTTCTTTTTTCTCAACAGGCAATGCTTCTCCTGTAAGCATTGATTGGCTGACGAACAAGTCTTTTGAATGCATTATACGGACATCAGCCGGGATCATATCTCCGGCAGATAATTGAATGATATCACCCGGAACAATTTCTTTGATATCCACTTCTAATTTTCCTGCCCCGTTCCGTAAAACAGTGGCTGTTGTTTTTACAAGACTTTTTAACTCTTCTGCTGCTTTATTACTTCTGAATTCCTGCCAGAAACGTATGAATGAACTCATCAGCACCATCATCGAGATTACGATCACTGTTTTGTAATCTCTTGTTTCGGGCGATTGAAAGATCACATCCATAAAAAGAGATACTACCACGAGGGATATCAAAACAAAATTGAATGGATTTACAAACGATTGTAAAAGCTGGATGATCCATGCCGGAGCCTTCTCATGTGCCACTTCATTGCTTCCGTATAGTTGGATCTTCTCTTCTACTTTTTCTTCATTCAAGCCTTCCTCATGCGAATCGAGGAGCATCAGCAATGCCTGCTTTTTCGAAGATGAAGCTTCTGCCAGTTTCGCTGCCGAAACCAGTTGTATATTTTGTGCTGAATTTGAATTAAAATTTAGTGGCAATTTTATTTTGTCCTTCGTTAAATTTTTCATGTTCTTCTTTGCCGTTTAATGATTAATAAACTGTTGATTTTTTCTTGTTTGAAGAAGTGCATTACGGGACACTGTTACCTGTTAATCTGGTAAAGTACAAGAACGATAAATGTGAACGAAATGAGAAAAACCGGTGTTTAAAATTCTGGCAAAATATTCCCGTAACAGTTTGAAACCTGTTAGTTGATAGAGCTTGTGCAATGTATTTGCATAAATACAAATCCATGCAGGCTCTTTCTCCGGGCAATATGAATAGCCTTAACAGCATGTTGATGCGTGCAGTTTATATTTTTATAATAACTCGGGCCAGCGTCCATTTAAAAGTGAATATTTTTTTTCGTGCCGCGAATATAAAATTCATCACGACAAAACAAGAATTAAATAAAAAAAAGATGAAATGATGAATCCGTTAAATTGAATTATTAAACAGACCGGTTCAGTGATTGAGAGATATTATTTTAAAAGCAACAGTTGTCTAAAACATTACATGCAATGTCACAAACAGAGGCACCAGAAGAGTTTGCTGGGTGATGGTTCCGGTTGTTGATTGGTTTTTAGATCCAAGGTAATTTGATCCGTCTGAAACTGTATAATCGTATTTATTTGATGTAGTTCCATTGATAAAATAAAACCATGTTTCGGTAGAAAGATTGATATGCCTGGTAAGATTATATTGAATTCCCAATAATGGTCCGAAGCCATTAAGATTTGTTATGTTAGTATTTGTTGTTGTAAGATATGTTGTGGCTGGAGTTGATGAATTATAAATAATTTTATTTTCAGAAACTGTGGTAGCATTTGCCGAAAAGAAATCAAACCCATAAAACACATTCCACCGCTTTGATAGTTTTTGTTGCAATTCCACACCTACTCTCCATACATAATTTTTTGTTTGTGAATCGGTATAGGTTGTATCCGTTCCGCTTCGAGTATCATTGTTTTGGAAATTCATACCTAGACGAATACCAATTTTAAAATTATCTGATATTTCTCTGTCGGAAACAAGACCTTTATAATCAATTAAAAAATTAGGCGTATTTGCCGGGGCGGTTATTGTCAATGTATTAAAACTTAAATAGGTCTTCACAAATGCAGAGACATTCAAACCAATCTGGTTTTCGAAATGAATATCATTATCATAAAGGCTGTCTTGTTGAGCATTTGCAAGCAATGTGACTAAAATGATGCAGAAAAAAAGAAAAGTACGTTTCATAATATTATTTATTTATCTCAAATGTAGCAGTAATAAATAAATATCAAAATGATCTCTGTAAATAAGAATGTGTATTTATTATAAAAGAAGAATAAAACCTTTTAATTTTCAGAAAGTTATTTGCAATCCTCAATCACTAAAAATAGCGATACCAAAATGTTATGCACCTTATGATGTTCCTATTTTTACACACGCACACTTTTCCAAACTTATATATTTGTTTAAAATTCCGGTAATTTTATTACTCTTACATAACGAATGAATTCACTCATCGCCATTATCATATTCATACTGTTTTCATCATTTCTTGTAGCATTGGTAAAAGAAAGATGGCAGGGAAATGTGGCTCTTATCGCTGTTTTATTTATTGCTGTTGTAAGCTCCTGGTTTGTGTTTCCTGCATTACAGGGTGAATCATATCAACTCAATTTTTATGGTGGTGCTGCATTTGGAAATATTCCCGTTTGCATTGATGCACTTTCTGCATGGTTCATTTTAATAATCAATATTACATGTGTCAATGGGATCTTATATGGAATAGGATATATGAAAGAATACACCGGTCAAAAAGGGAATATTGCACTTCACTGGATCTTATTCATATTCTTTCATATTTCGATGATCCTGGTTTGTGTGTTTCAAAACAGTCTTGCATTTTTGATCGCATGGGAAATGATGTCCATTTCTTCCCTCCTGCTTGTTATTTTTGAACACCATCGTACTGAAACGTTAAAAGCGGGTATCAATTATCTGATCCAAACTCATATTGGTGTAATGCTTTTAAGTGTTGCTTTTATCTGGGTATATATATCGGAAGGTACTTTTGAATTTTCCGGAATCGCTTCATTTTTTATTCATCATCAATCTTCATGGCCTTTTTTATTGTTCTTTCTTGGCTTCGGTTTTAAAGCGGGTTTTATTCCTATGCACACATGGCTGCCTCATGCACACCCTGCAGCACCTTCACATGTTTCGGGTGTAATGTCAGGGGTGATCGTAAAAATGGGTATCTATGGAATTTTACGCATGGTGATGTTTCTCAGAACCGACCTCTTTATTATCGGTGAAATTATTCTGATACTATCTGTTACCACAGCTTTCTACGGTATTCTCAATGCAGCCGTTCACAGTGATATCAAACGTATGCTTGCATTTTGTACTATCGAAAACATCGGTATCATCGGAATGGGAATTGGAACAGGACTGATCGGAAAAGGTATCAACAATCCGTACCTTATGCTCATTGGTTTTACAGCAGCATTATTACACACGCTGAATCACTCTCTTTATAAATCACTTTTATTTTTTACTGCAGGAAATATTTACCGGCAAACGCATACACGTAACATGGAGCATTTAGGCGGACTGATAAAAAAAATGCCTGCAACTGCTTTTTTCTTTTTATGTGGAGCACTTGCCATTGGCGGACTTCCGCCATTCAACGGATTCATTTCTGAATTTCTCATTTATTCAGGATTAATTGAAGGGATACATTCAGGAGATGTGCAGTTTAGCTCTGTAATGATACTGTGCATGCTTGGTTTGGTAATGGTTGGAGGGATTTCAATGCTCAGTTTTACAAAATCATTTGGAAGTATTTTTCTTGGATCAACACGTACACAGCTAAATCACCAACCAAAAGAAGTTTCAGTTTTGATGCTTGTTCCTTTAGCTATTATTTTATTAATGATGCTTTTAATCGGGATCTTTCCCAATATGATTTTTGAACCTGCACTTGCTGTTGCATCATGCCTGAGCGGAGTACCTTCCTTGATTTCCGGAAATTTATTGAACATCAGCCCTGCAATTATAACCGTTGGAAGAGTTTCTTTTCTGATGATATTATTAACTGGAATTATCTATTTTATCCGTACAAAAATTACCGCTTCAAAGGAGGTTACCTACCAGCCAACATGGGGATGTGCATATGTTGCTCCGAATGTGAAGATGCAATATACAGGAAAGTCATTTTCAAAAAGTTTTGCTAAATTATTCAGTTTCATTATTACCGAAAAAAAGAAATATTTTGAACTTCAGAAGACATTCCCTCTTCCGAGAATTTTTCATTCTTATTATGAAGAGTTCTTTGAAAAAAACATTATTGATCCCGTGAACAGGAGAATTCTTAACTTTATGAATTATTTCACATTTATAAATAATGGCAAAATTCAAATGTATGTGCTGTATGGTTTCTTTTTTATTGTTGCTTTGATCGTTGCCACCTTTTTAAATATACTATGATTAGAAAAAATATTCAGGAATCATGAATTCAGGAATTAGGATTTAATAATCCTTATTCCTGAATCCCAAAAAAAAAATCAAAAATGAGTTTGACAATCGGCATACTGTTAACCACAATTCTTTTTACTCTTCTCCTTATTTTAGTCAGGGAAGAACGAAAGGGAACTGTGGCTCTTGCAGCCGTTCTGATAAATGCTGTGCTCAGTTCATACATTGCCATTCCTGCATTATTCGGTGATTCATCAGAACATTATTTTTATGGCGGTTATGTTTTCGGACAAATTGCAATTCGCGTTGATGCACTTTCGGGTTGGTTTATCTTATTGATGAATTTCACTGCTATCACCGGAATATTATATGGCAGCCGGTACATGAAACATTACCGGAATCAATCTGCAAATCTCACGCTTCATTTTGCAAGTTATATCATCAATCATTTTGCGATGATAGGAATTTACTGCGTGCAGAATTCCTTAGCTTTTCTTTGTGTGTGGGAAATAATGGCAATCACTTCTTTCCTGCTCATCATATTTGAGTTCCATAAAATTGAAACCTTAAAAGCAGGTATCAATTATCTTGTTCAATCACATATCAGCATTATGTTTCTGACGTTTGGATTTCTTTGGGTAAATTCTTTTACAGGCTCATTTGATTTTAAGGCAATAACAAAATACACTTCATCTGTAAACACTGCGGTAAGTTTCATTTTGTTCCTGTGTTTCTTTATTGCGTTTGCCATCAAAGCAGGATTTGTACCTTTTCATACATGGCTACCGTATGCACATCCTGCTGCGCCTTCGCATGTTTCGGGAATGATGTCGGGTGTGATCATCAAGCTTGGCATTTATGGTATTCTGCGCATGTTGTTGCTCATCAAAGGAGATTACCTTTCTGTTGGATATTTTATTCTTGTGCTTTCTGTTATCACGGGAGTTTATGGAGTGATGCTTGCCATCATTCAACACAATATCAAAAAGCTGCTTGCTTACCACAGCATCGAAAATATCGGTATCATTGGTGTCGGTATCGGAATTGGGTGTCTGGGGCTTGGCTCAAATAATTCGTATCTCGCATTTGCAGGATTTGCAGGAGCTTTACTTCATACACTCAATCATTCTCTTTTCAAATCACTTTTATTTTATGCTGCAGGAACCATTTATCATGCAACACATACACTCGATATTGAACAACTTGGCGGTTTAATAAAAAAAATCCCGAAGACTGCAATTTTATTTTTGCTAGCGGCACTGGCTATTTGCGGGCTTCCGCCATTCAATGGTTTCATTTCAGAATTCATCATTTATTCAGGTTTATTTAATGGCATACAAGGCAATCAAATCACTTCCACAGCATTTTTTGTTGCAGCTATTTTTGGTCTGGTTACTATTGGCGGAATGGCTATGTTGTGTTTTACAAAAGCATTCGGAATTATTTTTCTTGGTAATGAAAGACATCACCTGAATGAAACAGTAAATCCGATAACGGTGTCGCAGGATTTTGTGTCGTTACTGCCGAAATATTTGATCGCAGTTTTTATTTTATTGATCGGAATTTTCCCTCAGATATTTGTTACCGTTGTTTCAAAACCTGTTTCTCTTTTTACCGGATCTGCATTTTTGCAAACACAACCAATGGCAATTATCAATACACTTCAGATCATAAGTGTTGCTGCTATTGCATTTATTTTATTGTGTGTGACCGTGCTCTGGATAAAGAAAAAAGTTACTCGAAACGCTGCAGTTGAAATTGCTCCGACATGGGGGTGTGGCTATGCAGCGCCATCTTCAAAGTTTCAATATACCGCCAATTCATTTGTACGGCCGTTTCGTAAATTGGTTCGTCCACTGTTGATGATGAATAAAAAAGAAGGTGAGATAAAAGATATCTTCCCCAAACAAATTCATGCAAGTTCGCATCCTTATGATAAAATGGAAGCGATATTCATCGATATTCCGTTGATGCACCTCAAAGGATTTATAGGAAGATTCAGGTTTTTACAGAATGGAAATCCACAAATGTATATTCTTTACGGAGTGGTTTTTATTTTTGTGATCATCTCCTTCCCGTTGCTTATAAATGCAGTTGGATATGTGGTTCAATTGTTAAAACAAATATAATTAATGAATAAGGATTTTTGGATTTAGGATTGAAATGATTTAAGAATATGGATAAAGAAGAATTAAAGAAACGAACAAAAACATTTGCATTGAAGGTATTTAATTTTTTAATGAATATGGAAAAGAATAAAGCTGTAGATGTTATTTCATACCAATTATTTAAATCGTCTTCTTCTGTAGCAGCAAATTACAGGGCTGTTTGCCGGGGTAAGTCGAATGCTGATTTTTTAAATAAATTAAAAATTGTTGATGAGGAGGCCGATGAGAATTTGTTCTGGCTGGAGTTTATAAATGATTTAGAATTAAAATGTGACAAAAAAGAAATAACATTTTTGATGAAAGAAGCGAACGAATTGGTTTCAATCTTTTCCGCTGCAATCCGAACAATAAAATCAAAATCTTAAATCTGATATGAATAAAGAAAAATTAAAATATCTGAACCATGAACTTAATTACCATGCAATAAATCCTAAATCCAAGATTCCTAATTCCAAAATAACTAAATGATCTTACTAAGTCTTATATTAATAATTATCTCCAGCTTTTTCTTCACTGGAATTGTGATCCGGACAAAAAGCATTTTCTCGGGAAGAAAAGGACCGGGAATTTTTCAGCCGGTGAAAGATATTTGGAGGCTGTTCCGCAAAGGCGCTGTATACAGTAAAACCAGCAGTTTCATTTTTCAGATCGCACCGAGTGTTTACTTCTCTTCTGTGCTCATGGCCATTTTACTTATACCATTCGGAAACCAGCCTGGCATTATTTCTTTCAACGGAGATTTTATATTTTTTGCCTATGTGCTTGCTTTGGGAAAATTTTTTATCATTATTTCCGCATTGGATACAGGCAGCAGTTTTGAAGGAATGGGAGCCAGCCGCGAAGCATTGTATTCGCTCCTTGTTGAGCCTGCATTTTTTATTCTTATGGGTTCTTTCGCATTACTTTCAGGTCATACTTCCTTTTACGAAATTTTCAATGCATTGCATTTTCATTCCTATATTGCTTATGCAGTTGGCTTTTTAGCAACATTGGTTCTGGTGGTTATTGCATTGATCGAAAACAGCCGTATGCCTGTTGATGACCCAAAAACGCATCTCGAACTTACAATGGTTCATGAAGTGATGATACTTGATAACAGTGGTTTCGATCTGGGACTTATTCTGTATACCTCAAACCTAAAATTTGCTATGTACGGTGCATTGATCGCAAATTTTTTGCATATACTCGGTTACGGAATATTCCTTTCCATTCTTGTTTTTTTCAGCACTCAATTTTTGTTCGCAATTTTAGTAGGTACTATTGAATCATTTATGGCAAGGTTCCGGATGAATCATAATCCGCAATATATTTTTATGCTTACCTCCATTTCAGTATTAATATTTCTTGGAGTATTGCTGCTCCTTGGAAAAATTTCATAACAAAAAAAAGAAAACACAGATGACAAATATTCTTTTAATAACATTTGCTATAAGCCTCATTTACCTTAGCGTGGTAAACCGGTTAAGCAGTTATATCGGAACACTCGCCTTTCAGGGAGTTTTGCTTTTCGGTGTTGCATTTATTGAACTCATTGAGATCAACTGGATGAATCTTGTTTTTGTTTTGCTTGAAACAATTGTCTTCAAAACCATCGCCATTCCATATTTACTTAACCGTGTGATTGAAAGAAATAATATTACACGCGATACCGAACCGTTCCTTCCCGATTTTGTTTCAATAGTTCTCGTAACAGCTATCATACTTGGTTCCTTCCTTCTTTCCAATTCCATCAATGATCCTCACCTGAGAAAAATATTCTTTGTTGTGGCTTTGTCGGCTTTGTTTACAGGCTTATATATTATTGTTACACGCAAAAAGATCATCACACATGTGATGGGCTTTCTCGTAATTGAAAATGGCGTATTTGTATTATCATTAGCTGTTGGGAATGAAATGCCAATGCTGGTAAATATTGGAATCCTGCTCGATATTTTTGCAAGTGTTTTTGTACTTGGGATTTTTGCAAATAAAATTGGTGAGGTAATAAAAGATCAGGATGTTGAACAATTAACAAATCTGAGAGACTAAATGAAAAAAAATAAATCCGTTAATCCTGAACCCTTAATCCTAAATCAATAATTATGATCGGATATTATCTTTTGGCATCTTTAATCATCAGTATCCTTTTGTTTGTCAATACCGGCAAAATGATAAATTATCTGCTCGTTACTCTTTTCACAGTCTTTCAACTGGTTTTTACCGTTTATGAATACAACCATTTAAACAGTACCGAACTGATTTATTTTACTCCCGATTCATTGGCAATACTCTTCCTTATTATTTTAAGCATCCTGTGTATTCCCACATTTTATCACAGTTACGTTTACTTCAATAAGAATCCGAATATGCCGCCCTATCAGGTTGGAATTTATTATGCTGCAATGGTTGTCCTCATTACCGCACTCAGTGCCGCCTATTTATCCAATCACATTGCCATCACATGGATATTTGTTGAACTCACCACACTCAGCGCATCTGCATTAATTTATCACAGGCGAACCACACGCACACTTGAAGGCACATGGAAATATATTTTTGTTTGTTCCATCAGCATCACGTTGGTGTTTATCGGAATTTTATTTCTTTCCATTGCCGTTCAGCAATCAGGAGGCACCGATCTTTTTTATAAAGAATTATTCGCAAAAGCAAGCGGGATGAATGTTTTCTGGCTCAAGTTAGCCTTCCTTTTTATCTTCACAGGGTTTACTTCCAAAGCCGGATTGGTTCCGATGTACACTGCCGGCATTGATGCAAAAGATAAAGCACCATCGCCTGCAGGTGCCTTATTTGGGAGTGCGCTTATGAATGTTGGCTTTATCGGCATCTTTCGTTTTTACACGATCATCTCTCCTACCTCTATTTTTCCATGGGCAAAT
>Ga0206974_1040_pt1 | contig 31807 bp, 28 predicted proteins | sample Alteio_BWOrgHeat_84_FD_152920 | JGI IMG/M metagenome (GOLD analysis project Ga0206974, IMG submission 152920) | Enriched cells from forest soil in Barre Woods Harvard Forest LTER site, Petersham, Massachusetts, United States -... | ecosystem: Environmental > Terrestrial > Soil > Temperate forest >... | reverse complement strand
ATAGCCGTTTCGATTCATACCGGCTTAGGAATCATGCAGGGTGACGGCCAAACAGGAAGTCCCGGTTTGAATTTCGGAGCAGGTTTCAAATATTCTCTTGCAAATAATTTTTCGTTACGTGCCCAGTTGTATGCGGGATCTCTGAGTGCAACCAATTTACAGGATACTGCACTGGGAAATATCTATGTTACCACCACAACTTTTTACGAAGGAAATATTCAGGCATTGCTGAATGTGGTAAACTTTAAGAAACGCAGCACAGGACGAAATTTTGCCCAACTATATATGGGAATAGGTATCGGATATACGTTTGCAAATATTAATTATCCTGCTTTCAGACCTCAATCAGAACCATTGTCTGTTCAAACATTCAATATTCCTTTCACTATCGGATTGCGATTTTATATCAATCCTTTGATTGATTTCGGTGTTGAATACAATATCAAGGAAACGTTTACCGACAACCTTGAAGGCTGTAATCCTTATACCAGCAACAATAAGTCGAATGATTATTACAATACTCCGAATGTTTATGTCAACTTCAATCTTGGCAGGAATAAAACTGTACGGAACATCGAGTGGACTGAACAAACGGAACGGCTGAATGAGGAACTTGTGCGTGTGAATAAGGAAAATCAGCAAAAAATGGCTGCTATGCAAAAAGAGCTTAATGCCAGGATCATCGAGGTTCAGCACAAAGCGGATTCAGCAATTTTTTCTTTCAAAAAAGAATACCACAAAGACAGTGACTCGGATGGTGTTGCTGATTATTTCGACAAAGAACCGAATACACCACGTGGTGCAATCGTTGACGGAAGCGGACGGACATTGAATCTCAGTAATAAGAATATTCAGAAATCTCCTGAAAAAGATCCGGTTGTTCCTGAGAAAAATTCACCCGATAATTCACCGTCAAAAACAACGACAACCCAATCATCCACTCAACTTGCAGTAGTTAGTGAAGGAGTGAAAAATCTTCAGTTCGAAACAAGTTCTGCAATAATTCTGTCGCCCTCATTTCCTGCACTCGATGCACTGGCAAAAATGCTTATTGATAATCCGTCCGTACATTTTCTGATCGAAGGATATACCGATAATATTGGCGATCCAACGGATAATATAACGCTCTCACAAAACCGTGCCGAGGCTGTAAAATCATATATTGTAAGTAAAGGTGTGGATGAAAAAAGAATTACAGCAAAAGGATACGGTGACACCAAACCGGTAGCATCAAATGAAACTCCTGAAGGACGCGCACAAAACAGAAGAGTGGATATGAGGGTTGAGTAACTTCACCAACCATACAACTCATAAAACCTGTTTAATATTTAGCGGAAAGTATTTTTATTTCTGAATTCTAATTCAGATTTTTGACTGAACAAAAAATTAGATGATTGCCAAAACGGTAACATCAAAGATGCCTTTATGAAAACAAAGAATGCTTTAGTTCCCGTTGAACAATTACAAAACTCTATCCTGTTTATTCGCGGTGAAAAGGTAATGATCGACTCCGATCTTGCTGAAATTTTTGGTGTTTCTACTAAAAGATTAAAAGAACAAATACGAAGGAACATCGACCGATTCCCCAAAGATTTCATGTTTCAGTTAACTGAAAAGGAAAAAGCAGAGGTGGTCGCAAATTGCGGCCACCTTAAAAAATTGCGGTTTTCTCCTTATCTGCCATATGCTTTTACAGAGCATGGTGCAGTAATGATAGCCAATGTGCTAAACAGCCAGACAGCGGTAAAAGCAAGTATTCTTGTAGTACGTGCATTCGTAAAACTACGTGAAGTAATTTCAACTCACAAGGAATTAGCAGTCAAACTGAAATTACTGGAAAACAAATCAGACAAGCACGATAAAGAAATCCGTGTGCTCTTTGAAGCAATTCGACAACTCATGCAACCTCCCAATCCTCCCAGAAAATTAATAGGGTTTAAAATAAGTGCTGAAGAATAAAACACAATAGCCAAAAAACAAAATGAAACTACAAACTATTCAAAACAAAATCTACGAAGTAAGAGATCAAAAGGTGATGCTCGACTTTGACCTTGCATTACTTTACGGTATTGAAACCAAGTATCTCAAAAGAGCCGTAAGAAATAATATCAAACGATTTCCTCCGGATTTCATGTTTGAACTCACAAAACAAGAGTACGATTCTCTAAGGTGCAATTTTAGCACCTTAGAAACCGGAAGGGGAAAATATTCCAAATATTTATCCTATGCTTTTACCGAGCAGGGCGTGGCGATGTTAAGTGCTGTTTTAAATTCTGATAAAGCAATTGACGTTAACATTTCCATTATGCGTGCATTTGTTTTCATAAGACATTATGCACTTTCGCATAAAGATCTTACCGAAAAACTGAAAGAACTGGAAAATAAATACGATAAGAAATTTAAAGACGTGTATGAAGCATTGAACTACTTGTTAAGCAAAGACGAACTTGAAACGAAGCAAAGTAAACGAAAGAGGATTGGATTTAAATAGAATAAATTTTATACTTATTGAAAGAACAATAGCCAGAAACATAACATGAAACTACAAACGATTCAAAACAGAATTTATGAAGTAAAAGATCAAAAGGTGATGCTCGACTTTGATCTTGCTGAACTTTATGAAGTGGAAACAAGGGTGCTAAATCAGGCAGTAAAAAGAAACATAAAACGTTTTCCAATTGGATTTATGTTTCAGGTCACTAAGGCTGAGCTTGAATCAATAAGATTACAAGTTGATATTGCATCTATTGAAAATAAAACTTTGATATCACAAATTGTGATATCAAAAAAAGGGACCAGAGGAGGCACTCAGAAACTGCCATTTGCTTTTACCGAGCAGGGCGTGGCAATGCTCAGCGCTGTATTACGTTCAGAGAAAGCTATTAATGTAAGTATAGCAATAATGAAGGCTTTTGTGTTTATTAGACAATATGCACTTTCTCATAAAGATCTTACCGAAAAACTGAAAGAACTGGAAAATAAATACGATACGAAATTTAAAGATGTGTATGAAGCACTAAACTACTTGTTAAGCAAAGACGAACTCGAAACGAAGCAAAGTAAACGAAAGAGGATTGGATTTACGTAGAATAAATTTTATACCTATTGAAATAACAATAGCCAAAAACACAACATGAAACTACAAACGATTCACTCCAAAATTTATGAGATCAGAGGACAGAAAGTAATGCTCGACTTTGATCTTGCCGAACTCTACGAAGTAGAAACAAAAGTTCTCAATCAGGCCGTGAAACGAAATATTGATCGTTTTCCTGAACGGTTTATGTTTCGTCTTTCTGAAACAGAATGGAAAAACATGCGGTCACAGTTTGTGACCGCATCCTATCAAACAAAAAGAAATATTGGAATAACACCATTTGCTTTCACAGAACATGGTGTAGCCATGCTTGCAAGTGTACTTCGCAGCAAAAAAGCTGTTCAAATGAGTATTGCCATTATTGATGCATTTATTGCACTCAAACAATTTGCACTTTCGTATAAAGAACTGGCTGATAAAATAACAGCCATCGAACAGAAAAATAATAAGCAGTTCAAAGACATTTATGAAGCACTAAATTACTTATTGAATAAAGACGAACTCGAAACGAAACAAAGTAAACGAAAGAGGATTGGGTTTAGGTGAACTCTTATTTCTTTTCAGATTTAATTATTCGGCTTCCTGAATAGTTTTATTGAAATCATTTATTGTCCAGCTGCTTCTTAATTCCGAAAATTTAGCATAACGGAAACACTATTATAGTTGTGGAAAGAATCTATTTAGTAATTGAGATGCAAACCTCATTTATCGCATCCTATAAACATTTAATTCAATTCAAAAAAACATAAAATATAGACAATAGTCCGTTGTACAACTATCAACATATTCGGACTATTGTAATGTGGAAATACAAAAGCAATTCGGAAAAAAATTAAAAAAACTTCGACTCGAAAGAAAACTATCTCAAGAAATGCTCGCTCTTGAAGCAGATTTAGATAGAATACATATACCAAGTATAGGAGACAATTCTTTTACAATTCCAGAAAAGAATCTTACATCATTTGAAATAAAAAAGAGAATAAACTTAGAAGGATTTGTTGAAATTTTCAACAATGATGCTAACGCTTTTATTGAAGTAACAGTTTATAATGCTGTGAGTGCTCTTAATAAAGTAAATGTGATTACGAGTAGTTCAGGATTTCATTCACATTTTTCAAAAAAATTTAATGGACTCACTCCCTGCTGGTGTATAATTTGTGAAGGTCTAATTCCAAATAAAATTAAGAAAATAGCCAACACAATTGGTTTTATTGTACGCGAAAGATTCCCGATACAAGGAACCCGTCTTTTTCCATTCACTGAGATTTATTTACCAAGTAAAGTTGCAAGTCAAAAAAAAATAAAACTTGCAAAAGAACTCTTTGACTCTTTTGCTAACCAGATTATGGATAGAATCTTAAAAAATTAAATAGATTATTTCTTAAAAATATTTTGATAATGGTATTCTAAAAATTCTTTTTGAGGAACAAACTTATGAGGAATGATGATTTTCTTACCATTGTAATTTGTAAAAAAGTTCGTCACCGAATCATCTTTAATTTTTTCATTGATTTGTTTTGATACTAAGATTTTCAGATCGGGTAAGACTGTAATCAGTCCTGCATCAAACGCTTTATCGTGTAAGGCATTTAAACACAATCCATTTGTCGGATTAGTTCTATTTTCTTCATCAATTCTCCATGGCACAATATGACTTGCAATCAATAACTCTCTTATTTTTATGCCTGTAATACAACAAGTATTTTCGTGTGCGGCAAGAACTGCTGAACGAAAGAAGTCCTGAGAAACTCTTGTTTTTATTTCTCTTAATTTGTAAGTTCCTTTTGGTAACTTTTGCAAATCAATATCCACTTCCTTCTCTATATTTTCATTTTTGAAATCAGCAATTAGCTTAACACTTTCGAACGCTAATTTATTCCAGTCTTCATGAAATTCATTCCAAATAATTTCGTCAAGTTTACTTCTGTTACCTAATCCCTTTACTCCTCGTTTCTTTAGTTCAGGATCAAGACTTCCAAAATTACCAAGCTTTCTAGCAACAGCACCAGAGGAACGACCAATTATTTTTGCAACTTCTTGAACTTTGCTATTTCTTGAGTGAGCTTGTCCAAATGGTATTTCACAATAAAGTTTAAATGCAATTATTGTTTGCTCTCTTGTCCAGAAGTCTTCTTTGGCTGCCATATTCCAAATTTAAAATAATTTCTAACTTCTCAATACCAGAAAATATTCAGGACTTATACCGAAAACCATTTGCATGCAGAAATTTCCTAACCAAAAGTTCGGGCTTGGTGTTTTTACTTTTCACCATACTCATGTTGTAGCTGCGGGTTAGGGTGTCGTGTACATCTGCCATTGCACGAAGATAAATAAAGGAATAATGAAGGACGAAGGAAATGAATAAATATATGTGAAGACAAGTTGTCCTGTAGGGACAAAAGCTTGGTAAAGAGAAAAGCCCTTTTGATTTTTTGTCCCGTAGGGACAACCCTTTTGATTTAAAAATCCGGAAACTTGTTTACATGCAGATATGCTTTTTATTTAATTGTTGTTACATTCGTACAGCACAACAACCTTGAAACAATATGTCGAATACCTTTACTCAAATTCATCTGCAATGTGTTTTTGCTGTTAAATACCGCGATGCTGTTATCGGCAAATCGTGGGAAGAGCGGTTGCATAAATATATTATTGCGATTCTAAATAATAACGGACATAAACTTTTGGCGATAAACAGTATGCCCGATCATCTTCATTTATTTTTTGGTATGCGCCCTCATCAATCTCTATCTGATTTGATGCGTTTGGTTAAGGGGGATTCCTCCGAATGGATTAACAGTCAAAAATTAGTTAAAGGAAAATTCAGATGGCAGGAAGGTTATGGCGCATTTTCATATTCAAAATCGCATACCGATGCAGTTATAAAATACATTCTTAATCAGGAAGAGCACCATCGGAAAAGATCGTTCCTTGAAGAATATACTGAGATGCTGAAAAAGTTTGAGGTGGAATATGATGAAAAATATATTTTTAAAGCAATGGAATAGGGGTTGCCCTTACAGGGCAAAGGTCTTTAAGTTCATCCGTTTTACCAAGCGGTTGTCCCGAAGGGACAAAACTTCAACATTCTTTGTTCAATGTTAAATGCAGGCAAATGTTGAACAGCGAATGTCGAATAGCGAACGAATCAGAACTTCATCATTCTTGATTCAGTGTTCAGTGTTCGATATTTTAAAGCTTAAAAAGAATAACGAATGCCGAACACCGAATATCGAAAGAAATTAAATAACCTTCCCGCCCACTATCACACTTTCCACCATATCCACTCCAAACGAATACGGAATGTAAGATAACGAAGGAATCTTTTTTGTGATGAACACATTGGCAACTTTCCCTTTGGCAATGCTGCCGTGGGTTTTGCTTAGCTCCAGTGCATACGCACCGTTGATGGTTGTTGCATTAATGGCTTCTGCGGGAGTAAGTTTCATTTGTGTACATGCCAGCGAAATGATAAAACCCATTCGCGGATTTGGTGAACTTCCGGGATTGTAATCCGTGGCGAGACAGACCGGCAATCCCGCATCGATTATCCTGCGTGCAGGCGCATACGGCAACCCAAGAAAGAATGAACAATTCGGCAATCCCACGGGCATAGTATCCGAATTTTTCAGGCATTGAATTTCTTCATCACCGGCATATTCAAGATGATCAACACTCAGTGCATTGTGCTTTACTGCAACCTGCACTCCGCCTGTCTGCCCGAGTTCGTTGCCGTGAATTTTTGCACGCAATCCAAACTTAGAAGCTGCACTTAAAATACGGTCAGTTTCATCAACAGTAAAAAATCCTTTATCACAAAATACATCACAATAATCTGCCAATTTCTCACCGGCAATTTGTGGCAGCATTTCATTAATGATGAGATCAATATAACCTTCACTGTTATTTTTATATTCGGGCGGAATAGCATGTGCACCAAGGAAAGTAGCTTTGATGGTTATCGGAGAATTTTTCTTCAGCCGTTGTATCACACGCAGCATTTTCAGTTCATCTTTTACCGTTAATCCGTAGCCACTTTTTATTTCCACCGCACCTGTTCCAAAGCTGATCATTTCATTCAACCGCACCAATGCATTTTCATACAATTCGTCTTCACTCATCGCCTGCAGTTTTTTTGCTGAGTTTAAAATTCCTCCACCCGCTGCTGCAATTTCTTCGTATGTTTTTCCTTTTATGCGCATGATGAATTCTTCTTCGCGCGATGCTGCAAACACAAGATGCGTGTGTGAATCGATGAAGGAAGGAAGGACGAATTTGTGGGTAGCGTCAATTAGATGGAAGTTGGAAGTTGGAAGTTGGAAGTCGGAAGTTTGCTTGCCAAAGTCAGTAATGACTCCGTCTTCGATGAGTAAAAATGCGTCCTCAATTATTCCGAGTTGCGACATTTCGTTTCCCGAGCGTTTCAGCACATTTCCATCATCCAGACCAACCAAGCCTTTAATATTTTTTATCAGTATTTTCATACCTGTTTGTTTAGTAACTGTTCAATAACTTCAGGAAAATTTTTCATCTCGAGCTCTGCTATTTTTTTTGCGATACTTTCGTGATCATCATTTTTCTCAACATCAAAATTTTTCTGAAAAATAATTTCTCCCTCATCAAAATTTTCGTTCACATAATGAATGGTAATTCCGTGTTTTTTTTCTTCTGCTTTTAAAACTGCATCGTGCACATGATGTCCGTACATTCCTTTACCACCATAGTGTGGCAACAAGGCAGGATGAATATTGATAATTTTATTTGGAAACGATTTGATCAGGTATTTCGGAACCAGCAATAAAAATCCTGCAAGCACGATGAGTGTTGGCTTGTACGAATTGATCAGCGGAAGAAAATTCTGTTCATCAAGAAATTCTTTTTTCGAAAAAACATAAACAGGAATTCCGAACGGTTTCATTTTATCAATAACTTTTGCTTCGGGATTATTACAAAAAAGTGCAACGATTTCTATGTCGTTATGATGTTCGAAATACTTACAGATATTTTCTGCATTGCTGCCATTTCCCGATGCAAAAAGAATTACTGACTTCATTATTATTTTTTAGAATTTTAATTCATCCCGCACTATTCTTCTGAATACCGAATCAATATTGTTGGGACTTCCCTGCAACAACTCTAAAGGCATCGCACTGAAAATAAGATTTGTGGAACCGTCAACAATATTTCTTCTTCTTGATATCAGTAACGATTGTCCTGTCCATGGAATAGGATTTGGTGATGCAGGAATAACCAGATTGCCGTTATATAATCCATCGTATAAATACGAACCCGATTGTCCCTGCAAAAAATAAGGACGAAAAGAAACAGAAAAAATATTTCCCCCCGTATACATATCCGGCCATCCTGTTTGAAGAGCCTTCAACGTGTCACCGGGATTCATCTTAAACTGATCACTCGAATTTGGCGGTGAAACAAATGATGAAATGGGTGTAAATGTCACCTGCGACTCGGTATATGTGTACGAACCTCCGATATCAATTACCAGCAACATTCTTCCTCCGTTATAAAAAAAGTTGGAAGTGTTCTGACTTGCATTCGACAATGTTGCATTGGCATCATTGCTGAACCATATCACCTTTTTAAAATAATCGAACGTTCTCTGTATCGTGAAATTATCATTCGGAAGATCATCTTTCGGTGTTGTTATACTGTCATAAAGAGAATACGGAACACCCATTGCATTCAACCTGCCTGCGTAAAAACTCTGATAATAATTTTTACTTCCTGTATAATCATTTATCAATACTATATCCGATTGTGGCTTGCGGATAAAGATAGAATCCTTCGCCCACTTTGATCGTGCTCCCGAGCGGTCGAATGCACGAACATAAAAATAATTCAGTGAGTCGAACTTGATTCCCCCAAGCATATCAGTATTCGGAATGGTTTTAGAATTCGGATACACGAAAAATGAATTGCTGATAACACCTGAATTTATCCGGGCTGCAAATGAAGCTGCTGTTGTATTTGCAGGAAGAGAATAAATTTTTGCAGTGTCATTAAATGCAACTTCAATTCCCTGAATATCGGCAACACCATCGGTATCATTTGCGATCCAGTAATACCGGAATGCAGGAAACGAACTTGATTTATGTCCGTTGCTGTTATCAATAGAAATATACGGAGCCGAATTTCTTACAGGATATAATGTGGATGCAGGTGTCGGATCGTGTTGTCCAAGATTATCAACGGCACGCACATACACTGCAACATCCGCAGTATCGGCACCAAATGGAATGGTCAGTAAAAAAGTTCCGCTTTGTTTAGCAGTGAATGTCCATGTAAGCTGATTGTCAATTGAATATTCGTATCCTTTGATGATTCCTGTTTGCGATATTCCCCACCAATGTGCATCAACAGTTGTTGTTAATCGCTGGTCTCCGCTTCGTGTTATCTTATCAACCACCATATATGTTTCGGGAGGAAGCTGTTGTTTCGCATCACCTGCAAATTCTTTTTTACATGATAATGCAAAAACCGAAACATACACAATCAGCAAATATCGTATTGGTGTTTTCAAGTCAAAAATATTCACTACAAGTATACACTATCATAAATGTATGAAGAAGTTATGTTAATATTAAATCCGGTTTTTTTTCAGCAGAAACATTTTCAGAACAGTTTCAGCAGCTTCAATGCCTTTGTTACCAAGCTTTCCGCCTGAACGTTCTTTTGCCTGACGGTGGTTTTCGGTGGTAAGCACACCAAATGCAACAGGAGTATTATATGAAAGTGATACACTCAGAATTCCCTGTGCACAAGCGTTGCAGATAAATTCAAAATGACGCGTCTCGCCCTGTATCACGCAACCCAAAGTGATCACTGCATCAATTTTTTTATCCGATGCGCAAAGCTGTGCACCAAGCGGCAATTCAAATGCTCCCGGAACTTTATGCACTTCAATATTTTTTTCTTTCACACCTTTTGATGTAAGCAGATCTACCGCTCCGTTCATCATTGCATAGGTAATATCATTGTTCCATTCAGAGACAATGATCGCAACTTTAAGTGATTTGAATTCTTTGGATGCCGCGATACCGGTTTTTGATAAATTTTTGAGATGTGTTGCCATAACGATTTTATGAAGGACAATATTAAGCAGAAAAAAAGAATTAAGAGATCGTGAGAATTCGCGAAATATTAATATCCGTATTCAAATTCATATTCAAAACTCTGGAGTAATTTCTTTTGACCGGGATTTAATTTCGATGTACTGTATATTTTATCGGGAAAGCCTTTTGCATTATAGGTGATCTCATACGAATACGATTCATTGGTATATACACCCGAATGATATTCATCAACTTTAATAAGCTTTCCTGCTGCATCATAATAATAATGAGATTTTTCGGAATACGCGGTGGCTGGATTTCCGGCAGTATTGAATTGCCGCACTTTTTTTGTGATCAGTTTATTGTTCTGGTATTTATAAGAGATCTCAGGGATTCGCTTTTCCTTTATCTTTCCTGCGCTTATTAATTGAATATAATGCCTGTAAACTTTATTCCTGTTTTCAGGATCTTCCCGGCTCATATTATTTCCTTTCATATAATCAAAAATGCCATACGACATATCGAGCCGACCTGTTTCAGTAATATTTCCGTGATCATCTTTCAATGTATATGAACCACGGGGATATTCATTTCCCATTTTTAAAAGAAGTTCGTACCTTGAATTCTTTCTCATTGTAACAGCTTCCCTGTCGGTGGTGGTATGCTTTCTCTCTTCATTCTTACCCTCGTCATAATAATGATCGGTTACAATTGATTCGATCGTATAATTTCCTGTTTTAATATATTTATGTCTGGTGATCAACAGAGAAGTATCGGCTCTGCCTGTTACCGAATAGCTTTCAACTTTTTCCTCCAGCTTCTGGTTTATATCATCCCTTAAAAAAGTATATTTTTCCTTTTTATATCCTTCAAAAGTCTTTCTGTCCTCATTGAAACTATAATAGTCCAGAAAATAATTTCTGCTGTTTTTAAAATAGGTATATCCGATAAGATTCGTGCGATCGGAAGTGTGGAAAGGAACATACACAGCCTGAATATCATTTATTACTATTCGTCCCTCTTTTTTCAATTCGTTCTTTTCGCTTTCTTCGGGTAATCTGTTTTCTTCATGTAATTTATACAACACAATTGCTTTCACATGTTCTTTCCTGGCATGATTGATAAAGGTTGTATCATCAAAAATTTTCGAAATGAAATGGTTCACGGGAGGACCACCGCCTGGTTTTTCTTCTTTAAAAGAAGAAGCTATTATTAAAATTAAAATAAGAAATAAGATATTTTTTCTCATTTGGCTTTCCAATGTTTTAAATATTCTTTACTCAAATCTACATAATTTCGGGCATTCTGTTTCACTTTCAGTTTTTGTTCCTCACTCATTTGCTTTACAATTTTTGCAGGAGTTCCCATCACAACCGAAAAATCAGGTATCTGCATTCCTTCTGTTACCAATGCATTGGAGCCGATCACACAATAATTTCCGATCACCGCATTATTTAAAATGGTGGAATGCATCCCGACTAAAACATTATCTCCGATGGTTGCACCATGCACAATAGCACTGTGTCCGATAATGCATTCGTCACCAATTGTCACCGGCACATTTTCATCAACGTGAATAACGGCATTATCCTGAATGTTCGTGCGGTTACCTATTTTTATCCAATCATTATCGCCACGCAATACCGCACCAAACCACACCGAACACTCATTGCCAAGAATTACTTTTCCGAAGACCCTTGCTGTATCAGCTATCCACACATCTTTTCCTTTCTGAACCGGTGTGTTCAATATATTTTTCATGTCTTCTAAAAATTCCTGAGGCATATCAATTCAATTTAAAGTTTGTAAATTTAACTGTTCTTCCTCTTCCCATGAAAAGATTTTCGTAAAATGTTCTGACTTCCCGTAAATGCGGATGAGAATTTTCATTTCCATGCACATCCCAGTTTACTTCAAGTGGCACAATATTCAGTAATTTCAGTGTATCAAGCGAATATTGAAAAAGATCGGGATCATCTGTTTTCAGATTTATAATTCCACCCGGTTTTAAAATCTGTCTGTACATCTCCAGAAAAGAAGGTGACGTTAGCCGGTGCTTTTCATGCCTGAATTTTGGAAACGGATCAAGAAAAGTGATCCATATTTCGTCAGCTTCATTTTCCGAAAATAATTCTGTAATTCTGTTCACAAGCGCACGCATAAAAGCAACATTAGGTAAATTTTCTTTCACTGCAATTCCTGCTCCTTTCCACATACGGTTACTTTTAATATCAATTCCGATAAAATTTTTTCCGGGATATTGCGCGGCAAGTGCAACGGTGTATTCTCCTTTTCCACAGCCTAATTCAAGCACCAGCGGATGATCATTTTTGAAATAATCAGATTTCCATTTGCCTTTCATCTCGTAAGCAAATTCAAACGTGTTTGTGAATTCCCTGAATTCTGCGAATTGTCGGAGTTTATTTTTAGGCATATTTATTTGCCAAAAATAAGAGCTATTTTTTTACAGAAAATAAAAAATTGTCTGATTTGAAATTTGTAAAAAAATAAATCCGACTATTTAATGTAAAAAACTGTCGCATCGGTGACGATGCTCTAAAAATTTATTCTTCCAGCTCACTCACTCTTTCGGAAGATTTTATAACATCGCGGAGTTTTACTACTTTCATTTCTCCCGTTACTAAATATTGCAGCATTGGTCCTGCCATGATCGATGTTACAACAGCCATCACCACTAATGCCACAAACAACTGCGGTGAAATTAATTTTGCCTGCAAGGCAAGAGTTCCCAGCAATATTTCCATTGCACCGCGGGCGTTCATTCCAAAACCGACAGCCACTGATTCTTTAAATGTTAATCCTCCCCAGAGCGCACCTAACCCTGCACCCAGCAGCTTTGTTACAATGGCAAGACCTAAAACGATAAGTACGATCTGCAGATCAAAATTCTGAACAAAATTCAACTTGAATCCAACCGAAACAAAAAACAGCGGAGCAAAAATATTCGTAACAAATTGATGAATGATATCACGTGTTTTTTCATTCAGATGAACCGAATCGCCAAAAGCGATCCCAACGATGAATGCTCCGAAAATAGCATGAATACCTATCTTCTCGGTGAAAGCCGCACCAATAAATGCAAGTCCGAGAGAAATTGACAACACACCTCCCGGCCACGACAATGTTTTCTTTGCCCACGGCAACGACTTATTGATGATGATGCGACCGAATGACAACATCAGCACTGCATATAAAATGGTATAACCAAGTGTATATAAAAATCCATATGGATCACTACCGTGATTGATCATTCCCAGGATCACACTGAACATGATCCATCCCACAAGGTCATCAAACATCGCAGCAGCAATAATGATCATCCCCACTTTTGTTTTGAACAGATCAAGATCCATCAATGTTCGTGCAATTACGGGCAATGCCGAAATAGCCATCGCTGTTCCCATAAACAGGCTGAACTCAAGATTATTTGCATTTGCCGATTCACCTAAAAAACGATAAAAATATTTCCCTGCAAAAAAACCTAATACCATTGGAATGACAAGTCCGACAAGGCTTGCTTTAAATGCAGTTTTCCCCTGATGACGGATAACCGAAAGTTCGACTTCCATTCCCGCAACAAAAAGCAACATGATAACAGAGATCGTAGTGATACCATTCAGCACCAAACCAACATTTCCTTTTGTGGTAAAAACGATATTGTCAAGCAGCGGAAAAAAATTTCCGAGTAAACTTGGTCCCAATAAAATTCCTGCTACAAGTTCTCCTACAACAAGCGGCATTTTCAGTTTCCGAAAAAATTCACCGAATAATCTTCCTGTCAGCAACATGATGCCGATACAGAGTAACAGATTTATGAGGTCGTTATGAATCACTTTAGTTGTTAGTTGATAGTTGATAGTTGATAGTAACTTTCATTTAAAATTCATCATTCAAAATTTAACATTTTTTTCTGCGCACTTAAAACTAAGCACTATAAACTGATCTACTCCTCCACTCTCGAATGCACGATGATCAGATCACACGGAAGGTTTGATAATGCGTATTCAATATCATGCGGAAAAACGCGATCCAATAAATTCAATTTTTTATCCGGTGAATTGAGTAAAAGCAGATCGGCATTCTGTTCGCGGGCATAGCTGCTGATCACATAACCGGGTTTCCCTTCGATCCGTTCAACATTTATTTTCAGATCATCACAATCGGTACATTTCAAAATTTCTTCAAGCTTTTCATTTTCTTCTTTAAAAATCTTTTCTTTACGCACTTCTGTTTCTTTATCACTCACATTCTCCGAACGTATCAATGCCATCTTGCTTACATCCGATTCCTGAATGATATGTATATCTGACGCTTTTGCCTTTTTGCCGATATATATTGCTGTTTCAATGGTATGCACTGTTTTCGGGTGATCACTTCCTTCAACAATTATTTTCCGTATTGGTTTTGAATCAAGAGAAGGTTCACGCAGCATCAGTACCGAACACTTGGCTCTCCGGCAAAGTTTGCGTGCAACCGATCCCATGAAATATTTCAGCAGACTTTCTTTTTCAAGTGCACCTGCAACGATAAGATCAACCGAATGTTCACGGCATTTTTCGATGATCACATCTGCAGGATCACCTTCTTCCCATAAAATAATATTTCCCGGAGAATCAAGACCGGCACCATGAAGTAACTGATTAAGATATTTTTCCTGTTCGGGATTTTTTTCACCCACGTGAATAAAGATCATTTTCGATCCGAAAATGTCCTGTAACCTCTTCGATTCGGCAAGTATTGCTTCAATGCGCGGAGAGAATGCAAGAGCTACCGCAATTTTTTCAAAAGGAAAAGGTTGTTTCTTTTCATCGTTTGTCATGAAACAAAAATAGGATTATCGTGAAATAATTAACTGATTTTTTTGTTGCATTGATTTGTTATTCGGATTGCTTAAAATTGCCGCTTAATCCATGGTTAAAAAAGAAATTCTACTGGATGCTTATTCACTCATGTGCGCTGCCCGTAAAATGGCGGAGATATATGATGCGAACAGGCAGATATGTAAATACGTACACTCCACATCACGTGGACACGAAGCGATACAACTCGCAGTTGGCATGCAGCTTCAGCCGTTTGATTTTTGTTCGCCCTATTACCGCGATGAATCCATGTTGCTCGGAATGGGTATCAGCCCTTATGAACTCATGCTTCAGCTTCTTGGCAAAGGTGAAGATCCGTTCTCGGGAGGAAGAAGTTATTATTCTCATCCGAGTTTACGGAGAGCAGAATTTCCGATCATCCCTCATCAGTCGAGTGCAACAGGAATGCAGGCAATTCCGGCAACAGGAATGGCTCATGCAGTGGCATACAAAGAAAGTCAGCGACTGAATAAAAAAGGTGAATACCCCATCGTACTTTGTTCATTTGGTGACGGCTCGATAACTGAGGGAGAAGTTGCCGAAGCATTTCAGATGGCAGTCCTCAAGCAGTTACCCATTGTTTATCTCGTTCAGGATAATGATTGGGGAATATCCGCATCATCAGACGAAATGCGTGCGATGGATGCATTTGAATATGCTGCAGGATTTAAAGGACTGAAACGCGTGCGTGTGGATGGAAGTGATTTTATAAAATCGTATGAAGAGGTGGAAGAGATTTTTAGTTTCGTCCGGAAAAATCGCAAACCGGTTTTGATACATGCCACGATTCCATTGCTCAATCATCATACTTCAGGTGTGCGCAAAGAATGGTACCGCAGCGAAGAAGATCTTTCGCGTCACACCAAACATGATCCTATTCCCAAGCTGAAAAAAATATTATCGGACATTGGTGTGGATGAAAATGAATTATCGGAGATCCAAAAAAATGCAGAAGATAAAGCATCACAACATTTCAAACAGGCTGTAGATTCTCCCGATCCTGATCTGCTAACTGCCGGAGATTTTATTTTCGCACCAAGCGGAGCCACAGAAGAAAAAGGAATTCGCAAGCCGGAAGGAAAGGAACCTGTAGTGATGGTGGATGCTGCATTGCATGCCGTTGACGAGCTGATGAAAAAACATCCCGAATGTATTTTTTATGGTCAGGACGTTGGCGCGCGTCTTGGTGGTGTATTCAGAGAAGCAGCAACGCTTGCAAAAAAATACGGTGACGACAGGGTATTCAACACACCGATACAGGAAGCATATATTGTTGGGTCAACGGCAGGAATGAGTGCTGTGGGAATAAAGCCAATCGTTGAAATTCAGTTTGCCGATTATGTGTGGACAGGCATCAATCAGCTTGTATGTGAGATCAGCAAATCAAGTTACCTCACCATGGGAAAATTTCCTGTGAGTTGTGTAATACGCATTCCTGTTGGTGCGTATGGTGGCGGTGGTCCGTATCATTCAGGAAGTATTGAATCTACATTGCTTACATTGAAAGGAATAAAGATCGGATATCCGAGCAATGCTGCCGATATGAAAGGATTGATGAAAGCCGCGTATTACGATGGCAATCCGGTTATCATGCTTGAACATAAAGGATTGTACTGGAGTAAAAATCCGGGAACAGAAGGCGCAAAATGTATTGAGCCTGATGAAGATTATATTCTTCCTTTCGGAAAGGCAAATACAGTTTTGCATGCTGGTGAAAACGAAATGGAGAACGGAAATTCATGTGCTGTAATCACGTGGGGAATGGGTGTTTACTGGAGTTTGAGCGCTGCTAAAAAATTTCCCGGACAAATTGAAATTGTTGATCTGCGATCGCTTCAGCCACTCGATGAAGATGCGATAATGGATGCCGTAAAACGACATGGAAAATGTCTGATCGTTACCGAAGAACCCATTTTAAATTCGTTTGCCGAATCACTGGCTGGAAGAATTTCGCAAACATGTTTTCAAGATCTGGATGCACCTGTCGCAACAATCGGAGCAAAGAATGTTCCTGCAATTCCATTGAACATTGCACTTGAAGCAGAGATATTGCCGAATGCCGATAAGGTTGGGGTGAAGCTGAATGAGTTGCTAAGTTACTAGTCACTTCGAGTTTCTTTGGGATGCTTTGCGATTGAGAAGTATCGAGAAGTGAATGACCGCTCTCGATACACTCATCACCAAATCCATTACTTCGTTACTCGAACTGACTGATAGTCACTTCGAGTGTATTGGGTTGGCTTGCGATTGAGAAGTATCGAGAACTGACAAAAAAATTTCGATAACAAATTTTTTCCTGACAAACGGTATTTGTATTTTCTTTTGATTTTGTATTTTTGAATCAAATAAATAAAAATGGATTATCTGTTAAAAATTAACAACGAAGCCAAAGCGAAGTCTCTGTTCCAATTTCTGAAAAATTTAGATTTTGTTGAAATTGAAAAGCATGATGCTTCTAAGGAGTGGGCAGAGGTTGTTAAAGCAGCAGAAAAAAGTAAATCTCTTCCAATTACTGACGCAAAAGGTATGAAAGCAACATGGAAGAGGAAATTGAAATCGTAGTTAAAGAATATGCACTAATCCAACTTGAAGAAGAGTATACCTATTTCTTCAAAGAATATTCTGAAAAATATGCCGATACTTTTTTCGATGCATTTTTTAAGGTTATCGAAAATATTTTACCGCACTATTTAAGTTTTCCTGAATGCCGGTTTTTGAAGACGAAAAACAAAATTTACAGAAACATCATCTGGGGCAATTATCTGATCGTATTTAAAATCGGCAAGAAAAAGATCGAAGTGCTGTGCTTGTTTCATACGAAACAAAATCCCCGAAAGCTTAAAACAGTAAAGAGAATTAAATAAAGGCCTCTGGTTCGCTACTTAATCCACCAAACTTTTTATTTCCTTTTCCTGACAAACCTTATTTGTATTTCTTCACCTTATGAGTATTTTCGTCAGCTCTCAGGATTAGTAAATTAATTTATTCCGAATATGAATTTTGAACTTACAGAAGAACATATAAATGTTCAGCAGGCAGCCCGCGATTTTGCTCAAACAGAATTATTGCCGGGTGTTATAGAACGCGATGAAAAAGGTACCTTCCCAATGGAACAGGTTCGCAAATTAGGCGAGCTGGGTTTTATGGGAATGATGGTTGACCCGAAATACGGTGGAAGTGGAATGGATACCATTTCGTATGTGCTGGCGATGGAAGAATTATCAAAAGTGGATGCATCCACATCGGTGGTTGTTTCGGTGAATAATTCACTTGTTTGCTGGGGACTTGAGACCTATGGCAATGAAGAGCAGAAAATGAAATACCTGTTTCCGCTTGCATCGGGAAAAATTCATGGGGCATTTTTATTATCCGAACCGGAAGCAGGAAGTGATGCTACTTCACAACGCACCACTGCCGAAGATAAAGGAGATCATTATTTACTGAACGGAACAAAGAACTGGATCACTTGCGGAAATACGGCAGACACCTATTTAGTGATCGCTCAAACGCATGTTGCAAAAGGCCATAAAGGGATCAATGCATTTATTGTTGAGAAAAAATGGCCGGGTATTGTTGTCGGAAAAAAAGAACAGAAAATGGGGATCCGTGCGAGTGATACACATTCCATCATGTTCACCGATGTGAAAGTTCCGAAAGAAAACAGAATTGGTGAAGATGGCTTCGGATTTAAATTCGCAATGAAAACATTAGCAGGCGGACGCATCGGAATTGCTTCGCAGGCATTGGGAATTGCATCAGGAGCAATGGAACTTGCCATTAAATATTCGAAAGAACGTAAAGCATTCGGTACCGAAATAAAAAACCATCAGGCGATACAATTTAAATTAGCCGACATGGCAACACAGGTTGAAATGGCACGCTTACTTTGCCTGAAAGCTGCATGGTTAAAGGATCAGCACAAAGATTACGGATTGGCGAGTTCGATGGCAAAATTATTTTCTTCAACGGCTGCAATGGAAATTACCACCGAAGCAGTGCAGGTTCATGGCGGTTATGGTTATGTGCGCGAATATCATGTTGAGCGATTGATGCGCGATGCCAAGATCACACAGATCTACGAAGGAACCTCAGAAGTACAGCGAATTGTTATCTCGAGAGAAGTGCTGAAATAGCCGTCAAGACGGATAAAAAATTTGATATATTTTTCCATTCTTTATTGAAATTTCATCTTGGGCAGCATCTTATGAAAGCAACCTAAACATAGAATAGTAAATGTTTTGTGCTGCTGAGTAAATTGTCCTGTAAGGACAAAAGCTTGGTAAAAAAATTAATACATGAACACTTGTCCCTTAGGGACAAAACATATTTACTGATTCTTTTCGTAAGACGTTGGGTTGTCCTTACAGAACAAAATGTAATTTGTATATTTCTCTTCTACCAAGCGGTTGCCCCCTACTGGGCATGGGTTTCTCCAGATCGTAAGTTGCAAAAGACATTGATTAAAATATGAAATAGTCGTCAGACGGTTTGAAACCGTCTGACGACAGTACTATTTCATCGCTGTTCCTTTTGAAGCCGCAAGAGCTTCAGCAGGAACTTCACCTGTTAATGTTCCAAGAAATTTTACAATCATTGCAATCTCTTCCGGTTGTAGTTCTTTATTCAACTGCGCTTTTGCCATTACCTTTACGGCTTTATCCAATTCCTTAACACTTCCATCGTGAAAATACGGAAATGTTTTCGCAATATTCCGGAGTGAAGGAACTTTGAAAAAATCCTGATCTTCCGGTTTATTGGTGATAGCCTTCCGGCCCAAATCATTTCCGGTACTTCCGGTGAGTGGTCGGTAATCATTTACAAGTCCGAATTTCTGAAACATGCTTCCACCCAAGAGCATCCCCGAATGACATGTGGGACATCCTGTCGAGATGAAAAGTCCGAGACCTTTCTTTTCATCTGCATTCAATACTGTTGTATCACCACCAAGAAATTTATCAAACCGTGACGGAGTAACCAATGTGCGTTCGAATACCCCGATAGCATTCTGAAGATTTTCGTACGAAACAGGATCTTTTGTTTGAGGAAATGCAGTTACAAATGCTTTTTTATATTCATCAATTCCTTTCAATCGTTTCACAAGAAAATCTTTTGAAGGTATAGCCATCTCCACCGGATTCATTATCGGCATTCCGGACTGCTCTTCCACATCCTTTGCGCGTCCGTCCCAGAACTGTAGAAAATGAAATGCCGCATTCAGCGTTGTTGGTGAATTTCTTCCTCCTCTTTTTCCTGCATCACCCTCTGATGTTATTTCATTATCCACTCCGAACGTTGCGAGGTTATGGCATGAGTTACAACTGTTATTTCCTTTTTTTGAAAGCCGTGTATCATAGTACAACATTTTTCCAAGTACTGCTTTCTCATGTGTAATTTTGTTGTTCGGATTTTCAGCCACTGCCGGAAGAGCTTTAAAAAGTTGTTGTGCATTTTTCAGCAGCGGTGATATCTGATGTGATGTATCCGCATTTTTATTGGGTTTGGTGTTTCCGCATGAATAAAGAAGAAAAAAAAAACACGCAGGTATAAGAATTGATTTTTTCATAAGGAAATTAATTGAAGGTATGGATACTGAAAATTCATTTCGAATTTACCACACCTTTTCGATTTAAATTTCTTCGTACACTTTTATTTTTCTAAAGCTGCGAAAAAACAATCCTTAAGATATCAAAAAAAAACAGCCACAGATTGCACAGATTTTTTTTTATTTCTGAGTGTATTGAAATTAATCTGTGAAATCTGTGGCTAAAAAAATATTACTCCGGAACACGGTATACCATCGAATTGATATTTACTCCGGCACCAACAGATGCAAGCACAATATTGCTTCCTTTCTTCATCAGTTGATGTTCGAGCTTTCCTTTGCTGAACAGATCATATAATGTAGGTAATGTTGCAACGGAACTATTGCCAAGCCATGAAATGGTGAGTGGCATAATATCATCGGTAATATGTTTGATGCCATACTCATCAAAGAAACGTTTTAAAATTGCTTCCAGCATTTTTTTATTTGCCTGATGGATGAGCAGTTTATCGATCTTATCAAATGGCACACCTGAACTTACTATGCTTTCTTTTATAACCTGCGGAACAACTTTGAGCGCATGTTCGTACAATGTACGTCCCTGCATTTTCAGAAATAAATCTCTCCCGGGATAATCCGGATTATTTGATTTTCCCATTTTTAAAACATACGTCTGTTCCTGAGAATACGAATGAGAACAATGTGAAAGAATTCCTACCGGTGTATCACTCTCTTGCGATTCTACGATCACAGCACCTGCACCATCACCATAGATCATACTGTCTCTGTCATGCGGATCTGCAATACGTGAAAGTGTTTCGGCACCCACAACAAGTATGCGTTTTGCTTTTCCTGAACGGATATAGAAATCGGATTGTATCATCGCCTGCAGCCAGCCCGGACACCCAAAAGGAAGATCGTATGCTACACAATCCGGATTTTTTATATTGAGTTGATGCTTGACACGTGATGATAATGCGGGAACAAATTCACTTCTGCGGTTGTCTTCTTTTATATCTCCGAAATTGTGTGCAACGATAATATAGTCGAGTGTTTCACCATCAATGTTTGCAGAATCGAGCGCGTCTTTTGCCGCTAAGTACGCAATGTCGGAAGTAACCTGATCATCGGTAACATATCTTCGTTCATATATCCCGGTGATGTCGCTGAATTTTTTTATGATCTCTTCGTTTTGGTTTTCAAGCTTCTTTCCGTCAGCATCGAAAAAAGTATGTTGCAGGAAATCTTCATTCGTAATTCTTCTTGTAGGAATATAACTACCGCTACCAATTATTACCGAATACAACTCTTTACTCATCTTAATCTAAACTCAAAAATAATTAATTTATGGATTTTTAATAATCTTGCATTTGAAAATTATTTATATGAAAAGAATATTGCACATTTTATATCAGCCTTATAAATGGTTATTTTTTCTTCCGTTCTTATTTCTTAACACACTTTTTTTCGGAACGATTGCTGTTTTAATTTCTACCTTCATCAACCAAAGAGCAGGCAGTTACTGGGGTGGCGCGGTGTGGTCACGATTCAACTCGTACCTTACTCCGATGTTTGTAACCGTTTATGGAAGAGAAAATATTGAGAAGAACACTTCATATGTAATCATTCCGAATCATCAAAGCCTGTATGATATTTTTGTTATTTACGGATGGTTAGGAATAGACATAAAATGGGTGATAAAAAAAGAACTTCGCAAAATACCGGGATTAGGCATTGGCAGCGAAAAGGTGGGACATATTTTTATCGACCGTTCCAACAGTAAATTGGCACTTGATAGTTTGCAAAAGGCAAAACAAAATTTATCAAAAGGATCATCAATAATAATTTTTGCTGAAGGCACACGAAGCAAAACCGGTGAACTGCAACCCTTTAAACGCGGGGCTTTCAAAATGGCTTTCGATGCCGGATTACCAATACTTCCTATTACCGTAACCGGAACAAAAGATATTCTTCCTTCCAACACATTTGATATTTTCCCGGGAAGAGCAAAACTCTACATTCACAAACCAATTGACATCAGAAATTATTCGGAAACGGAAATAACTAAATTGATGGATGATGTGAGGGAAGTGATTGCGGGACCGTTAACTAAAGCCGTCTGACAACTACTTCAAATTCTTCAGCATATCATCCGTCATTTTGCTCAGATCATAATCGGGTTTCCATCCCCAATGCTCCCGTGCTTCTTTATCATCAATGCTTCCGGGCCAGCTGTCGGCAATCGCCTGGCGAAAATCGGGTTTGTATGAAATGGTAAATTCAGGAATATGTTTCCGTATTTCATCCGCAACCTGTTTCGGTGTAAAACTCATTCCGGCAATATTGTAGCTGCTTCTTATTTTCACTTTCTCTGCAGGTGCTTCCATCAAACTTATCGTTGCTTTCAATGCATCGTGCATATACATCATCGGCAGTTCGGTTTGCTCGCTCAAAAAACATTCGTATTTTTTATTCTTCAATGCTTCGTGATAAATATGAACCGCATAATCTGTTGTTCCTCCACCCGGTGCACTCTTCCATCCTATCAATCCCGGATAGCGAATGCTTCTCACATCCACATTATATTTCTGAAAATAATATTCGCAGAAACGTTCACCCGCCTGTTTGCTTATTCCGTAAATGGTATTCGGTTCCATCACGGTGTATTGCGGTGTATTTTTTTTCGGAGTCGTTGGACCGAAAACAGCAATTGAACTTGGCCAGTACACTTTTTTTATCAATCCTTCTTTTGCTGCATCAAGCACATTGAACAACCCTTCCATATTCAGATTCCATGCTGCTTTTGGCTTTTGTTCGGCTGTTGCAGAAAGTAATGCTGCCAGCAAATATACCTGTGTTACATTGTACTTTTTGATGATGGAATACATGCGGTCTCTGTCGAGCACATCCAGCCGTTCGTATATTCCCTGCGGCTCCTTCAGATCTTTCAGATCGGCCGATACCACATTATTTTGTCCGTAAATTTTTCGTAATGCTTCAGATAACTCGAGACCTATTTGTCCGTTCGCCCCAATGATCAGTATTGATTCAGATGACATGGTAATAAATTATTTTTTAACTTTGAGTAATGCTACAAAATGAAGATCTCTTCCGAAGATCATGTTGAAAGGAAAAGGATATAGCGGAACATTTTTATTGAACTGAACAATTTCCAAACCTAATTCATCAAATAAATTTCTCCAGAATTCTTCCTTTTTAAAATTAAAGATCACCCCAACGCTGTGAGGTTTATTTCCCACCCAATCCATGAATTTTAAAATACCATAATCGAGTTGTGTGCTGTATAAATGATCTTTGATGATAATGTATTTTGAGGATACGCGTTTTGCCTCAGCGATAATTTCTTTGATATGATTGAGATGATGCAGCACATCAATGAACATGCAGGTATCAAACGAATTATCGGGATGAGGAATGGTGTATCCGTCAAACAATTTAAAATCGATCGCACAGGTCGGTCTTGCCATCACATCAATACCGCTGAAGGTTACTCCGTTGCCTTTTTTATCTGCACTCAGTTTGCTGATGGTTCCGTCACCGCAACCGATATCGAGTACCGTTCGTGAATCACCGAGAACAGATGCCACCTCATCGGAAAGCACCTGAATGCGCCTCTGGAAAACGTATTCATTATGTATGGAGCGAAGCAGTTTCGACATTGCAATTATTTTATTTTAAATCCTTCTTCCATTTTTGTTCCGCGCCAGGTAAGTGTGGTATCCAATGCCGAAGTGCATGGCAATGGAGAATCCCAGCATTGACAATTCTTTTCGGGCACATTCACAAAACCATTTTTCAGCTTCACATTTCCTGTCTTCACTTCGGTATAACTTTTCGGAACAATTAAACTTCCTGCAAAGCTACCGGCACTAAAATACTGCGGTAAAAATGTTGCGCATGATACAAAAAAAATCGCAGCAATAAGTAAAAAAAGATGTTTCGCATTTTTTATAATGCTTCGTTGAATACCTGCGAATACATGATTCATTAACCAGAACTGCGCAGCAAGCAGGAAAACAAGATATCCGAAAACAAAACGTGGTGTTGGACCATGCGTAAACCACAGGTACAGTGCTACCGCTCCGGTAACTGCTATAAAAATATTTTCGGTCTTGATATGCGGAATGATGAGTGCCCGTGATTTTTTTACAAACAATAAAATTCCCATCACACCACTTGAAAGAATTGCTCCCGCCATAAGGAAAATGCTGAATCCGTCAAGGCTTTTCAACCAGAGCGGAAACCATTGTGCAAAAACATAATTTTTAGAAATTTCGACATCGGTAAAAGGAACCCTTGCCCATGCGAGGTTTGCCATCACTTCCCATTCCAATACCGATTTACGCATCTTCCAGTCTACAACAAACAAATCGGGACTACTGATCGGGAAAACCAGATAGCCGCAGTTCATCACGTTGGTAATAATCCACGGAATAAAAAGGATGATAATTAATGAAGCGAAAACAAAATATTGTCTTACACGTATTTGTTTTAGTAAACTAAAAAAGATGAACACCGCCAGCAATGCCATCGGCAACGCAGATAACTTGAAAGTGATCATCACCGCGATGAAAAAGATAAGCAGAAGTTTTGTAAGAATATCTTCATGCTTTGCTTCAAGCAACATGGTGAAAATATAAAGGATCATCAATGTTACCGGATAATCGTTGGTAACGGCACCAACGTATTTTCTGAAAACAGTTAGCATTAAATAGACGAGAATAATTGATTTCAGAATTAGAAATTTTTCTGTTTTGCCGTTGAGAAAATTTTCAAACGGTTTTGCAAAAAAAGAAACCATCATCAACAGCAAACTTGCATTCAGCACATACACCGATCTCAATCCTGTGAATGAAAATCCGAAAAAGGCATTGAGCAAAAACCAGTTTGAATTATTACCCAACTGCCTGCGGACATTACCGATTCCCGGCACTACTTTATATTCTTCTATCCAGCGAATTGCCTGAAAATGATAATCCGCAGCATCGCCCACCGCAGGACGTGCGATGATATTGATGAGTGCACCAACCAGAAATAAAATATACAGAAATAGAATTTGCTTAGGCTTCGTTTTGAATGACTGAAATGCATTTAAAGCTACTGAAGAAAAATGTTTCGCATTTACACTCCACACAATTACATTGATAAACCAAATAAGCAAATGAGAATAAATTCCGATATTTAAAAACAGGTGCTGAATACTAAGAACAATAGCGATCCAGCAAAGTCCTGCAATGGAGAAAAATGCAAAATCGTCCTGCTCATTTTTTATTCCTGTGAATTTCGAAAACAGGTGAATAAAAATTATTCCCGAAATGTATGCGGTGAAGAGTGTATAACAAATCAGAAACAATGAGATCAGCATGATCTGCTATATTGGTTTAATTAATTCAAATCTATGTTATGCAGGATTTTCGTCTTCCTTTTTTCTTCTCTTCCAGAAAACAATACCACCGATGGAAATAATTCCGCCATACAATAAGATCGAAGAATACAACGCAACTGTTTCTCCGGTTTTTACGATTGTCGGTTCAAATTTAAATTCGATTGAATGTTTTCCTGCAGGTACAACCATTCCACGCAACACATAATCGCAACGCAAATGCGGAGTGGGTTTTCCATCAACATATGCATTCCATCCTTTTTCATAATAGATCTCGGAAAATACTGCAAGCTGCGCAGTTGCCGCATCCGACTGGTATACGAGTTTATTCGGAAGATACGATGTGAGTGAAATTTTTGCTGATGAATCCGGAGTGATTTTAAATCCAGAAAGCTGATCGGAATAGCGTTTGTCAACAACAGCCGTTTCTTTTGATTGAAAATTATTCATCGAATCCATTTCGGCATCGGCATTATTTACCATTAGTAAATTTTGAACAAACCATGCATTGCCATTTGCCATCGGATTACGTTGTACAAAAAGTTGCTGAGTGCTGTCGCTCACAATAAAATATTTTACATTGAGCATATTGAATACCTGCTGATTTCCTTTGCTCAATTGGAACTCGATCAGTTCCTGATACCTGCGCATTTTCGCACCGTGATATCCACCAATTGATTTATGCCAATACGAAGTGAGTGCATCCTGATCCAGCCGTTGCGTGGTATTGTACACACGATAATTCGGGTCTTTATCCTGCAGGATCAATTCATCTGCCTGTGTTTTCTGGAATTGTGCTTCGGTAGTTTTTTTCTTCGTTTCAAAATCCTTATCATTCAGATAGCGTTTGTCAACCTGCCAGAGATCAAATAAGATCAACACCGACAATGCTCCGACAAGATATTCTGTTTTAATTTTTTTAGTGATATAAAACCAGATCAATCCGAAAGTAACTGCGATCAAAGCCAATGAACGCATGGCATCCATGCGCAACAGATTTTCCCTGTCGGCAATAATTCCGGGACGGATCCACTCAGGCAATTGCTTATCTCCTTCACCGTTGAAATCGAAAAACATTCCCGGAACAGCAGCAAATATGAGACACAGCCCACCAGCGATATACAAACTGTACAGTAATTTCTTTTTCACATCTGCCGCATTCATATCTTTTTTCATGATCTCATTTACAGCAAGAATGGCAAGCAACGGGAACATGGCCTGTGTGATGGAAAGTATAAATGTTACCGAACGGAACTTGTTGTACAGTGGAAAATAATAAAAGAAAATATCGGTGAAGAACATAAAATTTCTTCCCATCGAAAGCAAAATTGCTATGACACAAACAATAAGTATCCACCATTTCGAACGGTCTTTAATTACAAATAATCCAAATACAAAAAGGAAACAAATGATCGCTCCGTAATAAATTGGTCCTGCGGTAAACGGCTGTGTTCCCCAATAAACAGGCAATCCCTGAATGATCTGTTTCGAATTCGGAATATTATTATCTTTAAGTAATTTATAGGTTTCCGAACTTGTAGAGAGTTCTCCTGAACTTGATCCTCCGTAAAAATTCGGTATCAAAAGAGTGAACGGTTCGGCTACACCATTGCTCCACTGCAAGGCATAATCTTTATCCAAGCCTGATGATGAATTATCTTCGTTGCTTTCTCCTTTTGTATTTTTTGTGAGTTCCGATTTTCCGCGGATACTGTATTTACCATATTCCTCAGTTGTTATCAGTCCGGTGATATTTGTTCCCACACCTAGCAATGCAGCAATACCAAGGTATACTCCGCAAACTAACAGTTGCGCAATTCTTTTTTCTTTGAATGCAAAAATCACTTCAGCGATCATCCACACGATAATGAGAATCCCTAGATAATACGTTATCTGCGGGTGACCGGCTGCAAGCTCAAACGAGACAGCTATACCGGTTAGCAACGCACCAAGCATTTTATTTTTCCGCAACGTGATATTTATTCCTGCAAGTACCAGCGGAATAAATGCAATGGCATTTCCTTTTCCCACATGTCCCGCATCAATATTTATGAAGTTGAACGTGGAGAACATAAATGCCAGCGAGCCTGCAATGGCAAGCCACGGACTGACCTCGAACGTGAGCAGTAAAATATAAAAACAAATGAATAACAGAAATAAAGTATCAACCGGATTGGGCATTACCTTACCAAGATAATAATTGATGCTATTGGTAAAATTATTCTTGTATGATGCACCGATCAGATACGTTGGCATACCACCAAAAATACTGTTGGTCCAGAAGGTGCGCTCGCCTGAAGCTTTTTCGAATGTTTCAATTTCGTGATAGGTGGCGCGCCACTGCTGCACATCATGCTGCTTCAGCACCTTGCCGTTCATCAGCGGATTGAAATAGGTAAAGATCACCAGGAACACAACCACCACAGCAGTAATATGCGGGAAGTACTTTTTCAAAAAAGGGTTATTCATATTTTAAAATTATATTTTACGTATGGAATGATCTTTTAGTATTTAAAAAATCAGGGCATAAAAATAGAATAAAATTCAGGTTTAACAATAGTGATGGTTTTAGCCACAGATTCGCACAGATTACACAGATGGGTATTTATTAATCTGGGAAATCTGTCATGGAAAAATATCCTGATCGACACGCCACCTGTTTACTCCCTTTGTCTCGACTCCGCTTGACATGACAGGGAGGGCCATCGCCAAGTCAGCCTGCGCGCAGGTCTCCTCCTATCAAGGAGGAGAGACAGAGGAGGTGTCCTTGCTAATTGACAACCCTTATGCCCGATAAAAAAATCTGTGAAAATCTGTGCAATCTGTGCCTGCGCACCGAAGTGCTTCGGCACACAGGTGTGGCAGTAATTTACTTCAGCAAATTCATCCGCACGTCATTGATCTTCGTCTTATCCGTTGACAGAATGGTGAACTGAAATTTACCAATGGTAATCGTATCTCCACGTGAAGGAATATTTTCGTGCATGGCAATAATGAATCCTCCGAGTGTGTGGTAATCATCTTCCGGAATATCGAATTCATATTTATCGTTGAGGTAATCAATTTCGAGGCGGGCGTTAAATAAAAATTCCGTTGCACTCAGTTGCTTTTCGGTAAGCTGATCCACATCGTGCTCGTCTTCTATCTCACCAAAAATTTCTTCCATGATATCTTCAATGGTAACGATACCTGCCGTAACGCCCAACTCATCTACAACCAGCGCAATACTCTTATGAGTTTTGGTAAACGTATTCAGCAACTCGTTGGCAGGCATGGCTTCCGTTGCCACTTCTATCGGAATGAGAATCGCACGGATATTTTTCGGCTTTCTGAAAATATCTTTCTGGTGTACGTAACCTATAATATGATCTACCGTTTCGTGGTGAACAAGAATTTTCGAAAGACCGGTCTCCACAAATTTTGCATACAGCTCATCCACATCCGACAGCACATTCACGCTCACGAGTTCCGTGCGGGGTGTCATGCAATCGCGCACTTTCACATTCGCGAAGTCGAGGGCATTTTTAAAAATTTCGGTATCCACATCACCTTCTTCATGCGCATCTTCCACACTGTCGTTCACATACTGGTCGAGGTCCACTTTGCCAAACACAGGCGATGTTTCGTTTACATTCAGTTTGAACAACCGGTTCAAAATAAATTTTGCAAGCCACATGATAAAATGCACGAGCGGCCAGAAAATATAATATGCCAGCAGAAAAGGAAAAGCAAAAACCATGAGGATAATATCGGGGTTGATGCGGAACAACATCTTCGGAATGAACTCAGCAGTAACCAGCACAATGATGGTAGAGATGAGTGTGGAGATGAGTAAAATGGTAAATGTATTATCGGCAGCATGCGGAATAACTCCCATCAGAAAAGGCTTGAGCAGATCGCCCATATAAATACCGTAAATAACCAGTCCTACATTGTTTCCGACAAGTGTGGTGCTGATAAATTTTGAAGGATTGCTAACGAACGGTGAAAGAATTTTTGCAGAGATACTCCCCTGTTTATTCTTGAGCTCAATGAGTAATTTGTTGGCGGATATGAACGCAATTTCTATCCCCGAAAAAAATGCCGAGATCAGAATGCTGATGAGAATGACGGGTATCAACGAAGTGTCCACGGTGCGAAGATAGCGAAATGTAATTTAGAATTCGGAATTACGGATTGGGAATTAGGATGGTCTGCCAACCGAAGCTCAGTCGTGACTTGGCGAGGATAAAGCGAAGGTTGGGATGAAGGAATTAAGTGATTAAGGAATTAAGTGATGAGGTGATGAAGGAAACTTTGCGTCCGATAGCTATCGGACTTTGTGTCTTTGCGGTGAAAAAAAATTTGGACTGTGCCTTTAGTCCTGCCAACTGAAGTTTTAACGCAGGTTGATTTTCTTAATATTAACTTTATCTTGCTTCAACATTTCTTAACCCCGAAAAAGAAAATTAAAGCCGATTGAAGAATAACCCTATTGAAGAATAACCACATTTAATATAAAAATACGTTTATAATACATATCTGACCGAATTGGTAGATGAAAGCCATGATATAAAATAGTGAGTCGTCATTGTTAGAAGCTTAGTGAAAACATTTACATCACGAACAAACTTGATCAAGCAATTTAAACGAAAATAAAATGAAAGAATTATTTTGGAAACTGTTTAATGCAAATACCGAAGGGGAGGTAAACAGCATAATTAAAAGTGAAACTATCTTTGCAGACCCGAATAATTGGAATGCTTACGGAAATAATCAAGGGAATTTTGGGACTTTTGAAAGCCAACAAAACCATCCAGTTCCAGCTCTTATTGAAAAAATTACAAATTCAATTGACGCAATTTTAATTAAAGAATGTAAGCTCAAAGGCATTGACCCAAAATCTGCACACGCTCCAAAAACAATGAATAAAGCAGTTGAACTTTTTTACGATGTAAAAGATGGAGAGATTGGTGAGTTGGGTGCAGAACAAAGACGTGAACTTGCAGAAAATATTCAAATATTAGCGTTAGGTGACAAAGGGCAACCTTCAATTGTTATCTATGATTGCGGAGAAGGACAAACACCTGAAAATTTCATAAATACATTTCTATCGCTACATCAAAACAATAAAACAAACATTCATTTTGTACAGGGCAAATACAATATGGGTTCGACTGGCGCTGTAGTATTTTGTGGTGACGACAAATATCAACTCATCGCATCGAAAAGATGCAAAGAAATTGAAGGTAAAGAATCTGATTTTGGTTTTACATTAGTAAGGCGACATCCTTTATCTAAAGAAGAAGAATATGAATTTGGCAAGGCAACTTGGTATGAATATTTTTGCCCGAACAAAAAAATAGCCTCATTCCAAACAGGAGAATTAGATTTTGGGTTGTATAATAGAAAATTTACTTATGGCAGTATTGTTAAACTGTATTCTTATCAATTACCGAGTGGATCACGTTCTGATGTAACCTTAGATTTGTGGCGCGACCTAAATCAATATATGTTTCATTTACCATTACCAATTTCAGTTTATGAAAAACGTGATTATGCTGGTAAGACACCAAATAAACCCGTATTAGGAAATAGAACTAGGATAACGATAGACAGTAGAGATAAAGTTTATAAAGCAATTTCTTTCAATATCCCTAAAGAAGCTGGACTTGGCGAAATTCCTATTGAGGTAATAATATTTAATATAGATGTTGAACATAAAGAATTTATAAATCATAAATCTATCATATTTACTCAAAACGGACAGGTACACGGCTTTGAAACGCAATCTTTTATTTCTCAAGAATTAGGATTTACGTTGTTAAAGAA
>Ga0206974_1039_pt1 | contig 31901 bp, 24 predicted proteins | sample Alteio_BWOrgHeat_84_FD_152920 | JGI IMG/M metagenome (GOLD analysis project Ga0206974, IMG submission 152920) | Enriched cells from forest soil in Barre Woods Harvard Forest LTER site, Petersham, Massachusetts, United States -... | ecosystem: Environmental > Terrestrial > Soil > Temperate forest >... | reverse complement strand
TTGCATGGGCTAGTGGCTGCAGGGTAAGCAGAGGCTACCAAAACATTGCGAATCCCGGTTTAGGTTTGGCTTCAGTAGGAGATTCCTCAATGGCAATCGGCCCTTCGGATGCGGGTGTGGTTAGTTTGGGTGACGGAGGATCGGCAATTCTTACTTTTAATAAGGCAATAGCCAATGGTGCCGGTTATGATTTTGCTGTTTTTGAAAATGGATTCAGTGACAGTTATCTTGAACTGGCTTTCGTGGAAGTGAGTTCAGATGGAATAAATTATTTCAGATTTTCCGCTATTTCCAATACTCAGGACACTATTCAAATTGGTGGTTTCGGGACTTTAGATGCCACTAAACTCAACAATCTTGGAGGAAAATACCGTGCACAATACGGGACACCTTTCGATTTGGAAGAATTAAAAAATGAAAATGGGTTGGATGTAAACAATATCACACATGTAAAAATTATTGATGTGGTTGGATCCATTGAAAAGGCTTACGCTACTTATGATCACAATGCCAATATGGTTAATGATCCCTGGCCAACTCCTTTTGCTTCATCAGGATTTGACTTGGAAGCACTTGCTGTTTTAAATTTAAAATCCGATGGAGTTTCGGAAAATAACTTTTTGTCTTTTTCTTTTTATCCGAATCCTGCTTCCGATGAAATTGTTGTGAAGATCAATGAATCCAATCCTTATACCTTAACCGTTTTGAATATGCAAGGTCAAATCTGCGGGGAATATAGCGTTAATGGCGTTTGCCATATTGACCTGTCTCATTTTCAGGAAGGAGTTTACTTATTAAGTGTCACCTCTTTTAACAGGTGCTATGTTGGTAAGTTTACCAAGATGTAAAGGCTTGTTCTTTCTTTGAATCGAAAAATATTCTAATTTTCCAACATAAATGAAAACCAGGGTATTTTCAATAGGATTTTTTTTGCTGTTTGCATTGAGCTTTAATTCAAAGGCTCAAGCAGCAGTAGATTGTAAAGGAAATACTCCTGTTGATTTTTTGATTCCTAATGTAATTACCCCTAATAACGATGGAAAAAACGATGAGTTTAAAGTTGTTTCTTCCAATCTAACTAAATTACACGTTGAAATTTTCGACCGGTGGGGAATGAAAGTGTATACCTTGGATGGTATTAATGCTATTTGGGATGGTACTGCATATGGCGTAGTACAAGCTGCCGGAACGTACTACTACAGTGTTGAGTATACTTCTTCCTGCGCACCTTCACAGCTTTTAAAAACCAGCGGTTATTTTACTCTGCTCCGTTCCAATTAATTTCTTTTCAAACAAATTTCTTTCGGCTTTGGGCATTTGCCACTTTCCAACTATCTTTGCCGCTCTTTAAAAGTTATACTTTTTATATCTATAAATATATGATGAAGATGAAAGTTTTAAAATTCGGTGGAACTTCAGTAGGTTCAGCTGCAAGAATGAAAGATGTTGCCAAACTGGTGGTTAATGACGAAGCAAAAATTGTTGTGCTTTCCGCCATGTCGGGAACAACAAACACATTGGTTGAAATCGGAAAATTATTGGCAAAGAATAAGCAAAGCGAAGCGATAGCCAAGATTGAGGAAATGGAACACAAATACAATGAAGTAATGAATGAATTGTATAGTTCTGAAGTGGTGAAAAACAAGGCAATAGCTTCCATTAAAGAGAATTTTAGTTTCATGAAAACCTTCGTTGTAAAGGCTTTCAATATCTACCAGGAAAGAGCATTGTTGGCACAGGGAGAATTAATGTCAACCGCCATGTTTCAATTTTTCCTGGAAGAGCAGGGCGTTAATTCTGTTTTGCTGCCGGCGCTAAACTACATGAAAATCACTAAAGACGAAGAACCTGATTTGGCATACATCAAAGAACATATTGCAAAAGAATTGAAAAAATATCCAGGCATTGAATTGTTCATTACGCAAGGATTTATCTGCAGAAATACTTTCGGTGAAATTGATAATCTGAAAAGAGGAGGAAGCGATTATACCGCGTCATTGGTGGGTTATGCAATTGATGCTTCTGAAATTCAAATATGGACGGATATTGACGGCATGCACAACAACGATCCGCGTGTGGTTGGACAAACACGTCCGGTGGCTCAATTGTCTTTTGATGAAGCTGCTGAGCTGGCTTATTTCGGGGCAAAAATTTTACATCCGCAAAGTATTCTTCCGGCGAAACTGGCGAACATTCCCGTGAAGTTACTGAACACTATGGATCCGACAGCCAAAGGAACAACCATTACGGAAGAAACAGGTGGTGGAGATTTCATTAAAGCTGTTGCAGCGAAGGATGGTATTACTGCGATTAAAATAAAATCTGCAAGAATGTTGCTGGCTTACGGATTCCTCAGATCGGTATTTGAAGTTTTTGAAAGGTACAGAACACCAATTGATATGATCACTACTTCAGAAGTGGCAGTTTCATTAACGATTGATGACAATACAAATCTCACTGAAATAGTAAAAGAGCTGGAAGCCTTCGGAACGGTGGAAGTGGATAAAGACCAAACTATCATTTGTTTGGTAGGGGATATGATTTCCGAAGAAGGGGAAATGGCGATGAAGTTGTTTGCTGCTTTGAAAGAAGTTCCTTTGAGAATGATTTCTTACGGAGGAAGCCGTCACAATATTTCTGTGCTCACCAATGCCGAAAACAAGGTAAAAGCTTTGCAAGTGATCAACGAAGGATTGTTTGGATTGAAAGGTGCGAAAACAGCAGAAAAAGTTTAGTATGAAAATTACCCGGGAACAGCTAGATCATTTCAAAACGCTTAAAACTCCGTTTTACTTTTACGATATTCAACTGTTGGAAAAAACTTTAAGTTTCGCCAAGAGTGAAGCGAAAAAGTATGGTTATATTTTGCATTACGCCATGAAAGCAAATGTGAACGACAAAGTTTTGAAAGCTGTTCGAAAACATGGATACGGTGCAGATTGCGTAAGCGGCAATGAAGTACAAAAGGCTATTGACGCGGGATTTCCTGCCGATGAAGTTGTTTTTGCCGGTGTTGGCAAATCGGATGACGAAATTTTAACGGCTCTTTCTCACGACATATTTTGTTTCAATTGCGAATCAGTTCAGGAGATTGAAGTAATCAATGAATTGGCAGTCCTGCGAGGTAAAACAGCAAAAATTGCTGTGCGTATCAATCCTGATGTAAGCGCCAATACACACCACCATATTTCCACCGGACTGAAAGAAAATAAATTCGGTGTAAACATGTCGGAAATGGACAGCGTACTGGAAGTCGTTGCAGCTTCAGCCAATATTAAACTGGTAGGAATTCATTTTCATATAGGTTCACAGATCACCGATTTGAGTTCCTATAAAAATTTATGCGTGCGTGTGAACCAGATTCAACAATGGTTTGCAACACGTCATGTTACTTTGGAGTTTTTAAATGTTGGTGGTGGATTAGGTATTGATTATTACCATCCGGAAGAGAATGATATCGCTGATTTCAAACAATATTTCGCCATTTTTAATGAGTTTCTGGAATTGCTTCCTGGACAAAAATTACATTTCGAGCTGGGCCGTTCCATGGTGGCACAATGTGCATCATTGATTACACGCGTATTGTATGTAAAAGAAGGAGCAACCACCAATTTTCTCATATTGGATGCAGGAATGACTGAACTGATCCGTCCAATGTTGTACCAGGCTTACCATAAAATAAATAACCTTTCTTCTACATCAAAAGAAATTGAAACTTATGATGTGGTAGGACCTATCTGCGAATCTACCGATACCTTCGCCAAAGCATTGGAATTACCCATATCCAAAAGAAAAGATATTATAGAAATAAAAAGTGCCGGTGCTTACGGTGAAGTAATGGCAAGCAACTATAATCTAAAAACATTGCATCCTGCAGTGTATTCGGATGAGGTAAGTGTTACGGTTTAGTATAGCCCGATACTGATTATCACCTTGTCTTTTCAACATATATTCACTAATATTGCATTGCTTAAAGGGGGTAAATAATTAAGGCATTCGCAGGTGAGTAATTCACGTGGAGATGACCGATACAACTGACTTACATTCAGTTTTCATACTGAATATTCGAATAAAATTAACTTAATAAACTTATAGAAACATGTGCGGAATTGTTGGTTATATCGGTGATAAAAACGGAATTGACATTGTGGTGAAAGGGCTTCAGCGTTTGGAATACAGAGGATACGACAGTGCAGGAGTTGCAGGAATCAGCAACAATAAAATACAAATAGTTAAGAAAAACGGTCGTGTTGATATTTTAAAACAAACCGTTGAAGACATAAAGTTTACAAGTAAGGTTGGAATAGGTCATACACGTTGGGCAACACATGGTGAGCCTTCCGACATCAATGCCCATCCTCACATTTCATCAAAAGGTAAAGTAGCTATTGTGCACAATGGTATCATTGAAAATTACCTTACACTCAAAAAAGAATTACAAAAAAAAGGAAAGGTTTTTTTAAGTGAAACCGACTCAGAGGTAATTGCCCATTTGCTGGAAGAAGTGCTGGAAGCCAATGGCGGCGATATGATTGCGTCTTTACAAATAGTACAAAGAACATTAGTAGGAGCTTTTGCCGTAGTAATTTTATCGGTTGATCAACCCGATATGATTTACGCCATAAAAAAAGGAACTCCTTTGGTTTTGGGAATCGGTAACGGGGAAAATTTCCTTGCCAGCGACGGAACTCCGCTTGTTCAATACACCAAAAGCGTTATTTACATTGGTGATGGAGAGATTTTAAGAATGTCGGCAAAAGATTTCCAGATTTACAATTCCGATATCCAGGAAATTTCCCACAAAACAAGTACGCTGGAAATGGAATTATCGATGATTGAAAAAGATGGTTTTCAGCATTTCATGCTGAAGGAAATATATGAACAGCCAAAAACTATTTTGGATAGTATGCGCGGAAGAATCACTGCTGATTTTTCAGAAGTGAAGTTAGGTGGTATCAATAAATACGCACCACAGCTCTACAATGCCAATCGGTATTTGTTTTTGGCTTGCGGTACTTCTTTCCATGCCGGAATGGTGGCCAGATATGTTTTTGAACAATGGTGCCGTGTTTCCTGTGAAGTAGATGTGGCCAGTGAGTTTCGCTACAGAAAACCGGTGATTCATTCGGGTGACGCGATTTTCGCGATTTCACAATCGGGAGAAACAGCCGACACTATTGTTGCTATTGAAGAAGCGAAAGAACACGGTGCAAATATTTTCGGAATTTGCAATGTGGTGGGATCCACCATTTCACGAGTTTCGCACGAAGGAGCGTACACGCATGCAGGTGTTGAAATCGGAGTAGCAAGTACCAAAGCTTTTACGGCCCAATTGACGGTATTATATCTCTTCGCCTTGAAAATTGCGCAAAGCAAAGGTACCTTATCGCCTGATCAAATCAAACAATACAACAAAGAATTGACAGCTATTCCCAATCAGGTAGCGGAGATTTTAAAAATGTCGGATCAGATTCTTGAAATCAGTAAAACCCTGAAAGACGCGCACAGCATGTTATTTTTAGGCAGGGGTGTCCAGTTTCCGATTGCTTTGGAAGGCGCATTGAAAATGAAAGAGATTACATACATCCACGCTGAAGGTTATGCTGCAGGCGAAATGAAACATGGTCCGATAGCCTTGATCGATGAAAATGTTCCAACGGTGATCATTGCAATAAAAGACAGCAATTACTTAAAAGTGATTTCAAACATCAAAGAAATAAAAGCAAGAAAAGGAAAAGTGATTGCCATCATTACCAAAGGCGACAAAGATATTCCCGGCATTGCAGATCATTGTATTGAAATCCCTGAAACCAGCGATTTACTGAGTCCGCTATTAACCACAATTCCATTACAATTACTGGCTTACCATGCAGCAAACGTAAGAGGTTGCGACATTGACAAACCAAGAAACTTAGCAAAATCTGTTACTGTAGAATAGGATGATAAAAAGAATCAAAGAAACAAAAGTCGGGTATACTTTTGTTCCGGCTGAATACCAAAAGGAAAATAATCCGCATTACATGCGGTTCATGCAGAATCCCAAAAAAGATTATCGTCCGCTGACTGATTCGGAAATCAGGGAATTAAAAAATAACAATAATTATTCAAGCGACTGGTCGCAGGTTTTTGTGTCGGATGAATTCAATGTTGAATTTATAAGAAACAATAAATTTTACGGACTCGTCAGAATAGGAAAAATAAGTGAAGTTTATTTACAGCACAAACGTTTGACTTTACAAGTAGGAATTTATAATTCCACCATTGTATCCAGTGACATCGGTGATTTCTGTGCTATTCACGATGTGAAATACATGTCTTATTATATTGTTGAAAACGATGTGATTCTGCATAACATAAGTGAAATTCAGTGTACTGATGTAGCAAGATTTGGAAAAGGAATTATCAAACAAGGCGAATCAGAGAAAGATAGGATTTGGGTAGAAATAGGCAATGAAACAGGTGCAAGAGGAATTTTAATGTTCCCGGGAATACTTACTGCCGATGCTTATTTGTGGTACAAATACAGAGGAGATTCTGCTTTGTTGAATAAGTTCAAAGAATTTACGCAGCTGGAATCTGATGGTTTCAGAGGGCGCTATGGAGTGATAGGCCAGCAGTCGGTAATTAAAGGCGTGAGCTTTTTAATGAATTCTATTGTGGGGCCTGGAACCTACATCAAAGGTGCCAATAAAATTAAAAATGTTTATCTCGATAGTACACTGGAAGCCCCTATCAATGTTGGGGAAGGAGTGGAGCTGGTAAACGGAATAATGGGAAAAGGATCAAAGGCTTTTTATGGAGTAAAGGCCGTTCGTTTTGTACTCGGACAAAATTCGGCATTGAAGTATGGAGCGCGGCTGATCAACTCTGTGCTGGGAGAAAATTCCACCATAAGTTGTTGCGAGGTATTGAATTCACTGATTTTTCCTAATCATGAACAACATCACAATAACTCGTTTTTAATTGCAAGTACTTGTTTCGGACAATCGAATATGGCGGCAGGAGCTACCATTGGAAGCAATCACAACAGCAGGATCAATGATGGAGAAATAGTGGCAGGCAGAGGTTTTTGGCCGGGATTATCAGTGACTTTAAAACACCATTCCAAATTTTCTTCTTTTACCATTATTGTAAAAGGAAATTATCCGTCGGAACTGAATATTCCTTTTCCTTTCACGCTTGTATCCAACAATACCGATTCATCCAAATTGGTTTTGCGTCCGGCTTACTGGTTCAATTACAACATGTACGCACTGGAGCGCAATTCATGGAAATTTGGTTCCCGCGACAAGAGAGCCGATAAAATCCAGCCTTTTGAATATGAATACATTGCTCCCGATACGGCTTTGGAAATAGTGAAGGCCATTGAGTGTTTGGAGGATTTGGGCAAAAAATACGGTGTGGTGGACGACAATATTCACATTGACGGAAAAAACGATTTGGAAAATTACGGAAGAGGAGTTCAAATCAATAAAGTGAGTCTGGCCATTCAGACGTACAAAGAGCAAATCATTTTGTATCTCGCGAAATCTATTTTGAGTGTCCACAAAATAAAAGGAATAAAAGAATGGAAAGACCTTTTGTTGCTGGGACAATCGGTAGAATCCTGGATCAATATGGGCAGTCAGCTGATGCCTGAAAGCAAAGTCAAAAAAATTATTTTCGATGTTAAATCGGGAAAAATAAAAGGCTGGGAGGAATTGCATCAACGCTATACCGTAGTGGGTGAAGAATATGCTTTGGACAAACTGAAGAATGCTGTTGAATGTGCTTCTCAATTGGGGTTGATAAATCCGGGTGATCCTACAGAAGTGGAAAAAATATTGAATCAGGCAGTGGCAGTGTACCGCAAGAACGTGGATAATATTTATTCTTCCAGGGAAAAAGATTTTTCTCATCCTTTCCGGAAAATAACCTGTGATACCGAAGAAGAATTCATTGCGGTTTTCGGCAAAATCGAAGACAATTCTTTTGTGAATGAAAGCAAACAGAATTTACTTGCTTTTGAAAAAGAAATTCAGACATTGAAATCAGAAATAGAAAAAACTAAAGTTGTAAATCGTGAGTAATATCAACAGTGAAGGATGGATAGATATAACTATTGATATTCGTGACGGAATGTTGCATTGGCCTGGTGATCATGATGTTAAAATAGGGAAATCACTAACCATTGAAGAAGGAGGAGTTGCTAATGTAACTTACATGCAATTAAGCGCACACACAGGGACACATGTTGATGCGCCATTACATTTCATTGATAAAGGCAAAGACATTACCACTATAGCTTTGAACAGATTGATGGGTAAAGTGAAAGTAATTGAAATCCAGAATCCTTACGAAATCACCTTGAGTGAGATTAAAGATAAAATCACTGTTTCCGACGAACGCATAATTTTTAAAACTAAAAATTCGCAAAGTGACTGGTTCAATAAAAAGTTTACGGAAAACTTTGTTTATCTCGCCACCGATGCTGCTGAGTTTTTGAAAGAAAAAGGAGTTTTGACTATTGGTATTGATTATCTTTCAATAGCCGGAATGGCTAATGGCATTGAGGTGCATCGCATTTTGTTAGGGGAAGAGATTTTTATCATTGAAGGATTGGATCTGCGTTTTATTGAAGCCGGAAACTATGAAATGATTTGTTTACCATTAAAAATCAAAAACAGTGATGGTTCCCCGGCAAGGGTTTTACTAAAGCCAATTTTGTAAATCGAAAATCACCAATCCCGTTTTTAGTTTAGGTAAAATCCATGTTGATTTTGGCGGCAGTAATTTATTTTGAGAGGTGATTTCTTTTATTTCTTTAAAAGTATATTTTTTTCCTCCTTCTGAATATGGCTCTATGCTTACATTTTCGTGATCGAAAAGAATGCTTAAAAAATATGGAGCATCATTGTTGTTTTCAAAATTTCTTAATGAACTTGCAATACGATGATGTCCATCGGCTACCAATAAATAATCGATAGTAGAAATTTCATGTTGAATAAATTGAATGTCCGTTTTATTTTTCACTTCCCACAAAGTGTGAGTAGACTCATCTTTAAAATGTAATAGGGAAGACGTGTTTTGAATATATTGTTGCAGGAAGGAAGAAAGTTTTTGTTTTTTTTCATAAACCAATGCTATTGGTTCTGAATTTAATTTCACCTCTTTTAAGTATTGCGTCAAAACATATTCCCGTTTAGATAAAGTTTGTTCATGAAGTTTAATGAGTCCGCTTTGTAAATCTTTAATATCACTCAAACCAATGATACCAATATATTCATGATCGCCAGTTGTTTTTTTGTAAATGTAATAAGTGACTCCGGAAGATTGAAGCAGGTATTTTTTTTTCAAAAAGTCATTAAATCTCTGTCTTACCTGAACGTAGAAGTCTTGTATTGAGGTTGTTTTCGACTTATAAATAATATTGATAAATGACAAGGGATTATTTTGAAGAATTCCTTTTGTTTCTTGTTCGGAATAATTGTCATAAGAATCAATCGCTATGTTTCCTGCATTTTCAGGAGAAGGGTAATATCCTCTAAATGGATTGAAATTCGCCATTGTTATCGTAAAGAAGCACAATTTAAAACTTTGAAAGGAAGGCCTGCATTCATTTGAAAAACAACAGCAATATATTCACTGTTTGCTTTATTTACATTACTTGGAAAAACAATAGGAATAGTTGTTTTGTATTCATTTCCTGCAACAGCGGAAGCCAAAATACCTTCGCCAAAATCCCCTATCTGAAGTGACGATCTTAAAACGTGCTGATGAGCAAAGGTAAATGAAGTATCGTTTGCTGAAATAAGCTGTTTGGCAATTATGCCATTTTCCGTTAAATAAAGAGCTACATTGATGGAATCATTTACATTGCTGTAAAAATCAATTTTCACGTAAATATTGATGTTCGATCCAAATTCCTGCTTTCCCAAACCGATGCCACAAACAGGAGCTGCATTTTGAACACTGTCAATAGCTTGTTTCCATGAAGTGTAATCATCCTGATAGTTTACTAAACCTTCAAATATTGCAGGTTCAGTGAAAGAATTATTTCCCTGATCGAATAATTGTTTAAAACTTGTTGCTGTTGAAGTGAGGAGGGAAGCATCAAAAAAAGTTTCAGGAAAAAGAGTCATGCCATGTAATTTATTTGAATTGACTCCTGAAATACTTCCGGCCAAAGCTTTATAAAAAACACTGTCCTCTGCTAGCGCACTATTGCTGTTCAACTGGTCGCATATAAGATAAACGAAGGAATGATGCTCTTTGGATACAGTGATGTCGTCAAAAACCTTTTGGGTTTTATCCACCTTACATCCAATAAAAAAAAAGATAAAGAATGTCAATCCAATTAGAAGAGAGCTTCTTTTCATGCATTAGCCGTTTAGGATTTGAAAAAAAATAATCTTCAAATGTACACATAATCCGATTAGAGGAAAAGATTATTTTTCAGGTTCATTTTACTTTAACAATCGATTAAAAAAACTAAATTTACCTCTATATTAACAATGAGGATTTTCATTTCAATATTATTTTTTTGTTCCGTTCAATTTCTCTTTGCGGAAAGTGCCGATAAAAGCATTGAATCCCTGCGCAACATATTGAAAAATAAAATTCCTGACAGTACCCGTTTGCAAACATTTTTGGATTTATCATTGGTTTTCAGGAAAACAAATCCTGATTCGGCAATGCATTATGCAACTCTTGCTTACAACAACTCAAATGATTTGGTTTTGAGAAGATATCGTGCCGACGCTATTTTATACCAGGGCATTTCTGTTTTCAGAAAAGGAGACTTTAAAGAAGCCGTTCGATATTTCACTACAGCCCTGCATTACAGCGAATCTTTTGAATATCAAAAAGGAATTTCTTCGGCTTACAACTGTTTAGGAATTTATTATTACCAGATTGCAGATTATGATTTAGCGGTTGCCAATTATCAAAAATCCATATCCATAGCACAAAAAATGGGGGATAAGGAAGATATAGCAAAAACAACAGGGAATATTGCAAGTATTTATTCAAGTAAGGGAGAATATGAAAAATCGCTGGAATATTATCACAAAGCTTTGGAGATTGCCAATGAAATAAAGGACATGGATCAGGTTGCCTTATTGGTAAATAAAATCGGAAATGTTTTCAATGACAAAGGCGAGTTTGTGCAGGCACTCAATTATTATGAAAAGTCCCTGGATATATACCACAAAAGAGGTGACAAAAGAGGGGAGTCTTCAGCTTATGCTAACATTGGGAACATTTATTTTCAGCAGGGAAAATATGTAGATGCCCTGGATGCACATTACAAATCGCTGAAGATTAATGAACAAATGGGCAATAAACACGGTATTGCAAAATCATATTTGACGATAGGTGCTATTTATAAAGACCAAAAAGATTTTGTGAAAGCGCTTGATTTCTATAATAAAGCCATGAACATCGTGGAGAAAATGGGGGATAAAGTGATTCTTTCTTTTACGATGAGGAATATTGGAGAAATATATCAGGTGATGGATGAGAAAACCCAAGCTTTGGATTTTTATAATAAAGGACTGGAAATCTCTACAGAGATAGGAGATATGTCAGGAATCAGTCAATCCTTGAATTTAATAGGTAACTTTTATTTGAACGACAGTAATTTCGTTAAGGCAGAAGAGTTATTCAAACAATATTTAAGTCGCTCATTAGAATTGGGCGACAAAGTTGCCATTGCTGAAGCCTATACCAATGTTGGTACAGCATTGATGGAACAAAAAAAATTAAAGGCAGCGATAGAAAGTTGTAAAAACGGGTATCGAATTGGAAAAGATTTAGGAGGATTATCTATTAAAGAAGCCTCTTGTGAATGTTTGTATAAATCGTATGAATCATTAGGTAAATCTGATTCAGCGATGCATTATTTTAAATTTTTCTACGCCTATCGCGATAGTTTAAGGAATAGTGAAAATTCAAAAGCCATTGCACGACATGAAATTCAATATGAATTTGATAAAAAATTCTTATCAGACAGTATAGCAAGTGCACAACAAAAAGAATTGGATCAATTGAGATATCATAATGAATCCCGCAAACAGAAGATGTATACGTACATGAGTTTGGGTGCTTTTGTAGTTACGCTGATTTTGGCGATTGGTATTTTTACCAACTTCCGGTTAAAACAGCAAAGCAATAGAATTATCAAAAAACAAAAAGAACTGGTAGAAGAAAAGAATGCAGAGATTATGTCTTCTATCCGTTATGCACAAAGAATTCAAAATGCCTTACTCACCAGCGACGAACATTGGGATGCCATCAGTCAGGATCATTTTGTTTATTTAAAACCTAAAGATGTTGTAAGCGGTGATTTTTACTGGGCTCATTATTTCTCAGACAACAAGGCTATTTGGGTAGCTGCAGACTGTACCGGTCACGGAGTTCCCGGTGCCTTCATGAGTATGTTAGGAATCGGCTTTTTAAATGAAATCGTGGTGGAAGACAATGTCATCTACCCTAACGATATATTGAATCGCTTACGCACAAAGATTATCAATGCATTAAGACAAAAGGGATTACAACATCAACAAATGGATGGTATTGATTTGGCATTGTGTCTTTGGGATAAAAACAATAACAAATTGGTATACTCAGGAGCCAACAATCCTTTATGGGTGATGAGAGATGGAGATTTAATTGAAGTAAAACCTGATAAACAGCCTGTTGGATTTTTGTTAGAAGATGTTTCCGAGCCTTTCACTGCACATGAAATGCAACTTCAAAAAGGAGATATCATTTACACTTTTACCGATGGATTTACAGATCAGTTTGGCGGGCAGGATGGCAAGAAATTCAAGTTCAAAAGATTCAGGGATCTTCTGAAATCAATTCAAAACAAATCCATGATGCAACAGAAAGAATTGATTGAGGAAGCTTTCGAAATATGGAAATCCGATTATGATCAAGTGGATGATGTGTGTATCATCGGTGTTAAAGTCGTATAACAAATAGTATAAATATGAAATTCAATTTTTTATTAGCACTAAGCCTTTTTTCAGGAATAACTTTTGCCCAGGGAAAATTCATTACTGATGCGGGAATTGCTATTAATACCAACGATTTTGAAGAAGCAAAGTCGGCCATTGAAAAAGCGGAAGAAGTAATCAACCAGAAACAGGCAGCCAATGAAAAATTAGAAGAGAAAGATCTTCGGAAGTTTTGGAGATATAAAGAACATATTTTTGTGCGTCTGGCAGAAAAACAAACCGATTCTTTGCTTAAACTGAATTATCTGGAGAAATCCAAAGAAGCTTCCTATAAATATTTTGAAGTCGATAAAACAAAATATTACGAAACTGAAGTTAAGGAAGACATGGTTTTTTTATCGTCCCTCTATCAAAATGTTGGAGTAGACTATTTTAATAAAAAAGATTTCCCCAATGCATTTTTAATGTTTGAAGTAGCACTTGGGATTAATAAATTTCTTGGAAAAGACGATTTCAGAGTATACCACAACGCCGCTTTTGCAGCATTTTATGCCAAAAATTACGACAAGGCCATCTCTTATTTTAATGTATTGATCAGCAATAATTACAATGAACAAAAAAGTTTGCTGAATTATAAAAAGAGTTTGATTCGTGCTTATTCCGATCAGGGCAACAAAGAAATGGCTTTGAAAAAACTTTCTGAATTTAATAGTGGGGATACTGCAAATGTTGAGCTTTTAAAAGAAGAAATTTCCATATTGTTAGAAATGAACAAGCCGCAGGAAGCATTGAAAACGATGGATAAATTGGTTAATATGGGCCAAAAAGACGCTCTCACTTATGAGAACATGGGAAAACTTTACGAGCAAATAGGGGATAAGGACAAAGCTTTGTCGGCTTATAAGGAAGCACTAAGTTTAGATTCTTCAAAAGCAGATTCGTACTATGGAATTGGTAAAATAATTTGCCATGAATACAATGACATCAACCAAGAAATAAATACACTCATAAAAAAACACGCCGACGAAAAAGTTATTGCGGCAAAAGAAAAAGAATCTGTAAAAAAAGCAGATGAAGCACTGGTTTATATTGAAAAAGCATTGCAGTATGCCCCTAATGACAAAGATTCTTTAAAACTGCTTTTACAGATTTATGAAAATCTTGATAGAAAAGACAAGGCAACTGAAATCAAAGAAAAATTATCTCATTTAAACTGAATTTTGTGATTCCAGTCATAAAGCGAATTTTTCAAGTTTGGTTTATAAAGTATTGGCTAGTAGTTATTTTGTCATTTTTTGTTTGTGGAGCAGGAGTTTTCATTGTGTATAAAATTGAAGAGCGGACAAAACACTATTCGGCTAATATTTTAGGTTCTACTTTATTACTTAATTACACTTCCCTTTTTTATTATTTAGAACCTTTGGCCGATCACCTTCATAATGGAGAGTTTAAAGAAGCCGCATTCATTATAGGCTTAAAGCCGGAAGACATAATGAAAATTAAAAAAATAGAAATCAATTCCGTTCATGAAGTGGCTGAAGAAACGGATGTTCGCTATGAATTTAAGATTATTGTTAGCCTTGAAAACGACACCATCGGACTTTATAAATTCGAAAAATCGCTGATTAGTTTAATAAAAAAACATCCTCTCATTATCCATCTAAACAAAAACAGTGAATGGGTTTACCAGGAAAACGTAAAGCTTGTTCAACACGACTTATTCCGAATAGATTCAACTCTTTCAATGCTAAACAAAGAAAATATTTCCGGTAAAGAAGTATTTCAAAAAAGAAAAAGTGAATTACAAAGCGACTTACTTAAGTTGCAAATCATTCGCGACAACACTTTTGATGTAAAGACAATTTACGGTTTTAAAGATGCCGTATTTGAAATACATCCGAAAACAAGTAAGTTTTTTATACTATGGATTTGTATTTCTTTAACAGGTAGCTTGCTCTTTATCCTTATCAAGGATAAAGAAGTCAGGAATTTAATAATGGACAAATTAATTTGATTAATGCTCAATGGCATATTCTGTACTTTCATTGCTCATCCGATCAACCGCTGTTACGACATAGGTACATTCTTCCAAGTTTTTCCCTTTATCAAAAAAAAGGGTTTGCTTGACTATCGACAGGATATTTTTAGCTGAAGATAAATTCATCACTTCATTTTTTGCAAAGCGGTAAACTACATAATAATAAGCACCGTCATTATCTCCTTTTATTTCCGATTCTTTCCATTTTAATAGCGCTCCTTCTTCGCTGATTTTTATTTTAAGATTTTGCGGCGGACCAGGAGGTACACTATCTATCCATTTCATTGGAGGGATTAATGCCGGATATTTATACAAAGTATTTTGTAATGAATCCTGTATGCTTTGAGCATTGTTTCGAAAGGTTTGCGCCCTAAAAAAAACATTTCCTTTAACGGAATTCTCCAGTCTGTTTAGTTTAATCTGCTCCAAAACTTCCGCTACCTGATAACCTTGTTTACTTTCATCTTCCAGGCGAAATAAAGCTTGACCAATATATATATGTCCTCTATAATCATGTGAAGTCCACCAATTCAACAAATTTTTATACGAAGCAAAAGAGCTTTTTCTGCTCCAGTAGAGTTGGGGGACAACATAGTCAATCCATTCATTTTTAAGCCATTTTCTGGTGTCGCAATACAAATTATCATAAGAAGTTTGAGCACTTTGGGTTTCAGAACCTTGAGGATCCTGTTTTTTATTCCGCCAAAACGCTAAGGGACTCACACCAAACTTTACATGAGGTTTTGTGAACTTAATCAATGCAGATGTTTGTTTAATTAACTCATTTACATTATTCCTTCGCCAATCATGAATGGAGGGATAATCATCTGCATGTTTTTTATAAGTATCACCATCATTTATAAGTTCCCCTTCAATAGAATAAGGATAAAAGTAATCATCAAAGTGAATGGCGTCAACATCGTAATTGTTAACGATTTCACCAACTACATTAAGTATATGTTGCCGAGCTTCTTTTACACCAGGATTGAAATAAACACTACCGCCGTATTTAAAAAACCACTTAGGATGTTTGTTGTATTCATTATCGTCACTAACACTGCTGAATTGAGTACTTGAAACTGCACGAAAGGGATTCAGCCAAGCGTGAAATTCCATATTTCTTTGGTGACATTGTTCAATCATGAACTGTAAAGGATCATAATTTGGCGCCAAACCTTGTTTTCCCATAAGGTATTCCGACCATGGAGCGAACTTACTAGGATAAAAAGCATCGCCGGCTGCACGCACCTGAACAACAACACAGTTGATTTTATTCATTTGTAATTCATCGAGCAATCTGATGAATTCTTGTTTTTGTTCATCTTCAGGTAATCCTTTTTTAGAAGGCCAATCCAGGTTGGTAAAAGTGGTTATCCAGGCAGCCCGCAATTCATACTTTGGATTTTCAATGGGTTGAATTGATGGAGATACAATATCTGCATTGATTTTTACCGGATCATTTTCACCGCCAGTCATTCCTGCACAAAACAAGATTAAAATAAAAGTTGATATGGCAATGGACCGAAATTTCATTTTTGATAGCGCTAAAGTAAAAGAGAAGTTCTCTTGCAATTTACCACAAATAACAGATTTATGCACATTGACTTATTAAGAACGTTGATTCGGCTAAATCCACATTAGTCATATAATTAATATTATGTTAAATAGTAATTTTTAAAACTAATATTTATGAAACCATTGAAAACACTAATGATTTAGAAAATCAACTACCTCTTCCCTTTAGTATGAAAAATGAAATAATAGTTCAAATGAATCCGACATTTAAAGATCAAAAATGATGAGAAAGAAAAAATACCACAAACTAAAAGCGACCTTTCAATTGATTGTAAAACTATTTATCAGATGGCTTAAAAAACAACTTTGAATTTCAAAATCCCACTTAATCTTTTAAATAAAAAAAAGGCTGCAACAAATTGATAATTATCATTTTATTAAGTCAATCAATATTTTATTCTGTCTCTTTAATAATGCTTCCGGACAGAATTACAATCAATTAGGACAGCTTCAATATCAATCACAAATACAAGCAGAAACAGCCTGTAGTACATTTAGCTTATCTAATAAATACTATAAACCCATTCTAATGAAAAAAAAAATTACAAAACTAAAAGCATGTCTTGCATCAGGACTAATGCTTCTTGGATTTGCTGTTGATGCACAGCTTTCCGGATCGTATGTGTTTCCCCAAAACACCAGTTACGCTTACGGACAAAAACCAAGTTCTGCTTCTTCTACTGATGCATTGAATTCGTACAACTATTGGAAAACAAATTTTGTAACTTCTTCCGGAGCCTGCGGATATCGAAGAGTTATTTGGGATTATTATTCCGGTGGCAGAGGCGCTACCGATAAATCTTCTACGGTATCTGAGGGAATTGGCTACGGTATGTTGCTTTCAGCTTATGCAGGAGATCAAAGCTTATTCAGTGATCTTTGGAATTATTACCAGGTAAACGAAAACAGCAATGGCGTAATGAACTGGGAGATTCAAAATTGCTCGGTTGTTGGCGCAAATGGTGCTACTGATGCGGATTTGGATGTTGCAATGGCTTTGGTTGTTGCTTCTTACCAATGGCAAAGCAATACTTACTTAAGTGCTGCTCAAAAAATGATTTCCACTATTAGAAACAAGGAGTTTTCTGGAAATATCTTAAAACCGGGAGATCAATTCGGTGGCTCTAATTTAGTGAATCCTTCCTATTTCTCTCCGGCTTACTATAAAGTGTTTGCAACCATAGAACCTGCTTATTCTTCTTTTTGGAATGCTGCAGTAACAGAAGGTTACGCAATTATAAATGCTGCCGATAAAAACAAAAATGGCTTGGTTCCCGACTGGTGCGATGCCACAGGAAGTCTTGCAAGTGCTGCATCCAGCTATGAAGATCAAGGGCAACATTTTATTTATGATGCTATCAGAACTCCTTTCCGCTCAGCTATTGATGCTTTATGGTTTGGAAGTACTGACGGCGCTAAATACTGTACCCGCTTGATCGACTGGGCTTACAATAATAATAGCGGAGGTACTGAATCGTTAGGTTCAAAGTACGACATTACAGGTTCTAAATTAGATGCTTCCCACAGCAATACTTTTGTTGGATGTTTCACTGTAGCTGCTATGGCTGCTGATGCATCACAAGGCGGTACTCATACAAATCCAAATTACTTAAGTTTTTTAAATAGAGGTTATACCGACAACCAAAATACAAGTCCGGGTTACGGGCAATATTTCAATGCGACTTTTAAAGTTCTGTCGCAATTTGTGTTGACGGGGAACTTCTACTTGCCTCCACCTGATAAATGTACTGCGCCTAATTTAGGATCAACTGTTTCTCTTTGTAAAACGAGTCCCGTTGTTTTGAATTCCAATATTGCTGCTGCAAGCGGAGTAACTTATGTTTGGTCAATGAATGGAACCACTATCGGTGGCGCTACTTCTTCAACTTACAGTGCTTCGGCAGCCGGAACTTATCAAGTCGTTGTAAATCAAAATGGTTGCGTAAGAAGATCTTTTGTTGTGGTAGAACCGTCAGCAATTACTGCTGATTTTTCTTACAGCGTTCAAGCCTCTCAAGTGAATTTTACGAATACCTCTTCAGGAGCTTCCAATTATACATGGACTTATAAATTAGGAACCGGAACCGCTACATCATTCGGAACCTCAAGAGACACAAGCCATACATTCTTAACCGCCGGATCTTACACAATAACTATGACTGTTACAAACACTGCATTTGGTTGTGCCGGAACTGCTACAACTACTAAAACAGTTGTTGTTGGTGGTGGTGCAGGATGGGTTGCCGATGATTTTAATGATCATACTTATTCTGAACCGTGGGTAGCTAATACTACCAATTACAATGCTCTCCCTGTAACCTATTGTTCTGCGGCGGATGCAAAATTGGGAGGAACTCCAAAATGCAGCAACTTACCTTGTTCTTACTATGAAGTAAAATGCATTGCCGGAGCAGGTGCTCAATACAATCCTTTTGGTATTAATCTTCGCGCAAACGATGCCGTTGCTCATTTGAATATAAAATCAATTCCTTATGTAAGCATGAAAATAAGATCTACTGCCGCTGTTAATCTTGGCGTAGGTTTGAACGACAGTATTTTAACATGTAACCGTAATTTCGTTAGCATTCCGGCAAATAAAGATACCATCGTAAATTTAGATTTCTCTACCTACTTAACAGGTTATTTGAATGCATCCAATCCTTCTTATGCATTGAATTATGGAAATATTCAAGCGATTCAATTTTTCCCTTACGAAAAAGTACCAACGTTTACAGGAACAATTGACATCGATTGGATCATCATCGGTGGAAAAAGTTTGCCAGCTCCTGAATTCAATTTGAAAAAAGACGCCAATGGCTATTTAGTTTATGAAAATGCCAATGGAGACGGAAAAACTTATGTAACTGTTCCTGATTGGGCAAAGAAAGTGACTTCATGCTCTGCAACAACTGCTTTAACGGCAAATGCTTGTACAGCGGCTACTATTAAATGGTTCAGTGGCGCTTCTCAAATCGGAACAGGTTCAACGGTTACAGTTGGACCCGGAACTTACACTGTTCAGTTGATTAACTTAGGCGGGGTTACAACCGATACCGTTGTAGTTACAGCTTCCAATACAACTGCTGATTTTAATATTGACAGATTAAACTATGATGTTCATTTCACTAACAATTCCACAGGATACCAAACATTCACATGGGCTTACGGAGATGTTGCTAATGATATAGCAGGCTCAACTACCTGGGATATCGGATATCATAATTACAAAAAAGCAGGCAAAGGAACTTATCCTGTAGTGTTAACGGTAAAAGATACTGTTTGTAATATTACCAAAACCAAAACTATCAATGTTGTTATTGCGTGTGACTCTTTAGTTTCTAAACCCGTATTTACTACTGTTGATTCGGTTGGTTGCGCAGGAGATAAAGTAACAATAAAAATTGCTGCGGTACCAAATGCAACCGGAGTTTACGGATGGTTTGGACCTACAGGAACAACCTTTACAAAAACAGTTGGAGATACTTTATTATCTCGTGATGTTGTTTTCGGAAGCACGCCCGGTCCATTGTCGGTTCAGGCATACAACGATTGCGGTCAGGCTGCAACAACAGTAAATCTGAAAATCAGCACTACCCCTGTTTCAACTTTTTTAGATACCCCAACAGGTGTAAGCGTTGCCTTCTCCGCTACTCATAAAGGAATAGGAGATATTTACGCATGGACTTTCGGTGATCTTGCCGCAGGAACAAGTACCTTGCCTGCTCCCACTTATGTTTATGCAAAAGCAGGAACTTACAATGCCTGTCTTACAGTAAGTAATACTTGCGGAGCTGCATCACAGGTATGTCAAACAGTAAACACAACAAGCACAGGCATTGTTGAAATAGATAAAAATGGCGGATTGATGATTTATCCAACTATTTCATCTACTGAAATTACTATTCGTTTGGCGGGAACTTCTACCGTGAAAGTTGTAGATCTGCTTGGAGCAGTTCTTTCAACACACACCATGGTTGAGAATGAAACTTTTGATGTTTCAGGATTGGCTTCGGGAATTTATTTCTTTAATATCCAACAAGGAACAGAAAGTGTAAGCAAGAAATTTATTATTCAATAATTCTTTGGGTTGCACAAAATAAAAAAGGGGCTAAATGCCCCTTTTTTATTTTATACAATCATTAAAGAACAGGTTGCCCTGCTTCTATCCATGCGCTATACCACAATCCTGAAACAAAACGAATAGATTCCAGTATTTGAGCCTCTACCATTCCTTTGATGGATTTATCGTAAGCTTCCACATATTCAGCACTAAAGTTTTTTTGCTTTTTCCCGGTATAAATTTGAAATACCTGATCTTTATCAAATTGCTCTCTTAGTTTTTTATCTTTTGCCAAAACTTTAATACTTAAATCATAGCTTCTCTTCAACAAATTCCAGCTGTACTTTAACGGATCAGGAATATAACCCGCAATAATCATATTTAATTCATAGGTATCAGAATATCTTTCAGGAATCAATGATTCCCATAATTTATGAATTCCTTTTTGATTGGTCATTTGTCCGTCATAATTTTCATTGGCATGCAAAGGCACGCAGGCATCGGCTGCATAATGACCTAAGTCCGATGATAATTTCAGGATTTTTTCCTTGTCTTTATCTTTAAATGCTTTTACCAACTGATAATATTTTTCCTGAATAGTCCAGGGCAAAGTACCATAAGCATGTAAGGTATCTTCAGAATATTTTGCAACTGCTTCTTTCCAATGCATGGGAATGCTATCAAATGGATGTTTAATGTCGTAATGATTGGCATCCAAGTAATGCAAGCTTCCCTCCTTTTCATCGCTGTGTTTTCGCAAATCAGGATCAACAGCGTGTAAAGTAACAAAAGTGATGTTTTGTTTATAAAACTCAATTAACCCGGGTGGCAAGGCATAAACTGCTTTTTCGTTGATTAGTTTATGAGCGAAAAAGCCCCAGGAATAAGAAGAAAAAGGTAAAAGCAAAAAGGCAAAAACAAAATAAAAAAAACAACGTTTTGCCATAATAAAAAACACAATTACTTAACAGCAGAAGATAAAAACGGCAGAGCCACTACTTTCGCCTTTAAATTTTTATCTCTGATTTTAATATAAATTTCACTATTTAAGGAAGCTGACTCACTGCTTACATAACCCATTCCAATGGATTTTTTTAAGGTTGGCGACATTGTTCCGGAAGTAACCACACCGATATTTACACCTGCGGCATTTACAATTTCATAATCGTGACGGGGAATTCCTTTGTCGATCAATTCAAATCCAACCAGTTTTTTACTTACGCCTTTTTCTTTTTGCTTTTTCAAAACTTCACTATTCACAAAAGACTTATTGAATTTTGTGATCCAGCTTAATCCCGCTTCAATAGGAGAAGTAGTGTCATTAATGTCATTACCATATAAACAGTAACCCATTTCCAGTCTCAAAGTGTCTCTGGCGGCTAATCCTATAGGTTTTATATTGTATTGCTTACCAGCGCTCATAATGGCATCCCAAACTTTTTCCGCATCATTATTGGATACATAAATTTCAAAGCCACCGGCACCGGTATATCCTGTAGCGGAAATAATAACATCCTCCACTCCGGCAAATTGATCAATAGCGAAAGTGTAATAAGGCATTCCTGATAAATCCACCTTAGTGAGTGTTTGCAAAACATCTTTCGCTTTAGGTCCCTGAATGGCGAACAAACAATAATCGTCGGAAATATTTTGAAGGATGGCTCCGAAAGTATTGTGTTTGTTGATCCACTTCCAATCTTTTTCAATATTAGAAGCATTTACCACCAATAGGTATTCAACATCAGAAACTCTGTATACCAAAAGGTCATCCACAATTCCGCCTTTGTCATTAGGCAAACAAGAATATTGTATTTTCCCATCACTTAATTTAGAGGCATCGTTGGAAGTTACAGCCTGAATCAAATCCAAAGCACCTTCACCGGTTACCAAAAATTCACCCATGTGTGATACATCAAAAATGCCTACTCCATTTCTAATGGTTTCGTGTTCTGCATTTACTCCTTCATATTGCACAGGCATTTCAAATCCTGCAAACGGAACCATTTTAGCTCCAAGGCTAAGGTGTTTATTGTTTAAAATAAGTTGCTTCATTTTATTTATTTGTTAATTGCTGAAAGTGTTTAATGTAGACTTCTTTTTGCGACTCGATAGAATAGCGTTCAATAACCGTTTTCCTGGCTTTTATCCCTAAATTTTTTCTTAACTCTTCCGATTCTATCAGCAAAGATAATTTTTCAATCCATTCCTCTTCATCAGTAGCTAAAAACCCGTTTACTCCATCCTGAATTATTTCAGTGTTGACTCCTACCGGTGACAAAATGGTTGGAATTTCAAGCGCCATGTAAGACAAGCCCTTTAATCCACATTTTCCTTTTGCCCATTCATCATCGGGCAAAGGCATGATTCCAATATCAAAACTTGATAAAACGTCCACCTCCGTAGCACTTGTCCAAGGAATTCCTTGAATATTCAACTCGTCGTTTTTATAATTGGGTTCCCCCATTACTTTAAAATACACTTTGTCGCCATACTTTTTTTTGATTTTCCTTAAAATAGGAATAGCATATTCAAAATGTTTTATGGTAGTGATGCTTCCACTCCAGCCAATACATATTTTTTCATTCCCTGCATAAGGCATTGACCTTTTGTGCTTTTCAGTATCAATAGTAGTTGGAATAATAATAACATTGGCATTTTTCTTTTTTGCATAATTCGCCAGATATTGATTCCCGGCAAATACGATATCAGACAACGAAATTATTTTTTCTGTTTTCTCCGGATTTTTAAGAAACTTAAATTTTTTATTTCCCTCCGAAACATCCATGAACCAAATGGCATCGTCAAAATCGAAAATTACTTTTGCTTTTGATTTACTGAATTGCTTTTCAAAGTAAACGGATCCCAGCATAAATGCTTCCCGTTGAATAAAAATGATATCGTAATCATCGGCCTTTTTCAAATCCTTCCATCTTGTTTTAATGCTTCTGATCAATACCCCTATTTTTTTAAAAAAATTGCCCGGTTTATAAAAGAATTTATCATCTTCTTCAGAAATCAAATAAGAAAGATGGCAATCCCATCCATTGGCTTTAAAGAAAGGGAAATACTGCTCGAATCTATACCTTTGACTAGGAGACCTATCTATACGATGTGCTGCAACAAAAAGAATTTTTTTCATATTCAATGATTTCAAAAATATAAATTTTGACTAAAAGCGCACTATAAAATTGCATCTGCATTTACCTCTATTTAATTATCTTTGGTTTCCGATGATACAAAATGAATTAAAAAACGCACCAAGATGGATTATTCTAGGAACCGACCTGATGATATGTTTGGTGTCCATTTCCATTTCATTTTTATTGCGTTTTGATTTCCAGATCAATCATCGCGACATGATTTTTTTAAAAACGGCTATCCCCGTTTTACTTCTGGTTCGCTTATTTTCATTTCTTGTTTTTAAATCTTATGCTGGATTAATCAGATACACAGGGTCCAAAGACATTCAACGAATTTTTACTGTCCTTTTAACCGGAACAGTTTTTCTCTTCATTCTCAATTTCGTAGCCTATTTTACCAAAATAAACTACAACATCCCTCGAACAATTATCATTATTGATTTCATGGTATCTCTGGTACTGATGGTTTTATTCCGAATGAGCATTAAAATTTCCTATGAGCACATAAAAAATTCGGCAAAGAATAAATCAAGTGTCATTATTTACGGAGCAGGCGAATTCGGAACCATCACTAAAAGAGCACTGGATAGGGATGCCGGGACAAAATATACAGTTGTCGCCTTTGTAGATGATTTAAAAACCAGAACCGGAAAAACCATTGAAGGAGTAAATATTATTGGGGAAAAGGATTTGGAAAAATTTATAGAACACAAAGAAATCCATCATATCATCATTGCCGATCAAACACTTGTCCCGATCAAAAAAAAGGAAATAGTTGATTTTGCTTTATCAAAAGGCATAAGGGTTTTGGATGTACCTCCTTCCAACAGCTGGATCAACGGCGAATTAAGCTTCAAACAAATTAAAAAAGTAAAAATTGAAGATTTGCTGGAACGCGATGTTATTAAGCTTGATAAACAAAAGATTGAAGAAGTAAACAAAGAAAAAATTATTTTGATTTCAGGCGCTGCCGGTTCAATTGGAAGTGAAATTGTGCGGCAAATTGCGCAATATCAACCAAAATTAATTATTCTCTTAGATCAGGCTGAATCTCCTTTATACCATATAGAGACGGAATTATCCGACAAATATAAGGACTTGGCTTTTGAAGTTGTTATTGGTGATATTTCTAACGAAATTCGAATGAAAACGCTTTTTGAAACTTTTCATCCGCAAATTGTTTATCACGCTGCAGCATATAAACATGTTCCAATGATGGAAAATAATCCTGCCGAAGCTGTAAGAGTGAATATCAAAGGAACAAGAATTTTAGCCGATCTTTCGATAAAATATGGAGTGGAAAAATTTGTAATGATTTCTACCGACAAGGCGGTAAATCCTACAAATGTAATGGGTGCCTCCAAAAGAATTGCAGAGATTTATTGTCAGTCTTTGAATAAAAATACTTCCACTAACTTTGTTACTACACGATTCGGAAATGTATTAGGATCAAATGGTTCTGTCATTCCCATTTTCAGAAAACAAATTGAATCGGGCGGACCGATTACAGTTACTCATCCTGAGGTAACCCGCTATTTTATGACTATTCCGGAAGCTTGTCAGCTGGTGCTCGAAGCCGGGGCTTATGGTAAAGGTGGTGAGATTTTCATTTTTGATATGGGGGAATCGGTTAAAATTATCGACCTCGCAAAAAAAATGATTATGCTTTCCAGATTGGAACTCGGCAAAGACATTGAGATTCAATTCACAGGATTACGTCCGGGTGAAAAATTATATGAGGAATTGCTCAATACAGAAGAAAATACCATAAAAACACATCATCCAAAAATCATGATTGCCAATGTGAAAGAATATGATTTCGAAGATATTAAAAATCATATCAACGAAGTCATAAATCTTTACGATGACAGCAATAACAATGCTTTGGTAGCTAAAATGAAACAGATAGTTCCCGAATTTTTAAGTAAGAATTCAGCATTTGAAAAGTTGGACGCCTGAATCTTACACTATAAAATCAAAATACCCTTTTATCGATTCTGCGATTTTTTCATTTTCAATTAAAAACCCATCGTGACCGTATAGAGATTCTATCTCATGGTATTCAGAGTTTGGAATATTTTCTTTCATGTGAATCTGCTCGGAAATCGGACACAATAAATCAGAATGAATTCCAATGATCAGGGTTTTTTGTTTGATAGATGCCAAAGCTTCTTCAATAGTAGCAAAGCGGTTTCTGGCAATATTATGAGTATCTAAAACTCTCGTTAATTTATAATAGGAAATCGGATTGAAATACCTCTTTGCCAATTTATCGCCCTGATACTTTAAATAAGAGCTTACTTTAAAGTACTGTGTTACATTTTCCGATTCCTCTTTTTGCCTTTCGTTAAAAGCCTCGTGATTTCTATAAAACAGCAAGCCTACTTGTCGCGCTCTTTTCATTCCTTCGATTCCAGCCTCTTTGGTTTCTTGTCCCCAGGTTGGATCCAGTTCAATCGTTGCGCGATGAACAGAATGTATAGCAACTCCCCATGGAGCTTCTTTCGGAGAAGAACATAAAATACTCATGTTCTCTATCACCTGAGGTTCTATCATTCCCCACTCCATCACCTGATAACCACCACAAGAACCACCGATGGCCATTTTTATTTTATTGATGCCTAAATGCTTTCTCAATAATACAAAGCTATTCACAATGTCACGAATGGTAACATCGGGAAAGCTGTAATAGTAAGGTTTACCTGTTTCGGGGTTAATAGAAGTCGGTCCTGTACTACCGTAACAAGAACCTAAAATATTCGCACAAACAATAAAATATTTTTTCGGATCGAAGAGTTTTCCTTCTCCTACCAAGCCATCCCACCATACAAGAGGATCAGAATTTGCTGTTAAAGCGTGACATATCCAAACAACGTTTGACTGGTCCTTATTCATTTGACCGTAAGTATGATAGGCTACAGTCAGCTCAGGTAATGAGCCGCCTAACTCTAATTCAAACTTTCCAAACTTTTGAAATTGCTTTTCCGACACGTTGTATTTTTTTTAAAACAAGGTGTCAAAAGTAAGTAAAGAAGTGCAAAGTAAAAAGGCAAAAACAATGAAGCATAAAGCTTCTTTCTTACCTTTGTGAAAATTTTGGTCATGGAAAAAACAATAAGCGTCACCACCCAACACATTATTGAAGAGGAAGAAAAGTACAGCGCACATAACTATCATCCTTTGCCTGTAGTGCTTTCCAAAGGAGAGGGAGTTTTTGTTTGGGACGTTGAAGGGAAAAAATATTATGATTTTTTATCGGCTTACTCTGCCGTAAACCAAGGTCATTCCCATCCTAAGATTGTTGCTGCATTGGTGGATCAGGCACACACACTGGCGTTAACTTCGCGTGCCTTTCACAACGATGTGTTTTATAAATTCTCAAAATACATTACTTCTTATTTTGGCTTTGACAAGGTATTGCCAATGAATACTGGAGCTGAAGCAGTTGAAACGGCTTTAAAATTGTCGAGAAAATGGGGCTATGAGAAAAAAGGAATCCCAGCGAATAAAGCCAGAATAATTTTCTGCCAGAATAATTTTCATGGCAGAACGATCACTATTATCAGTGCTTCCAACGATCCTGATGCTACTAAAAATTTCGGACCATTCACTCCTGGTATCAGCTCCATTCCATACAATGATCTCGAAGCTTTGAAAAAAGAACTGGAAGATCCGAATATTGCCGCTTTTGTAGTGGAACCTATTCAGGGTGAAGCTGGCGTATATGTTCCTGAAGACGGATTTTTGAAAAAATCTTACGATTTATGCAAAAGCAAAAATGTATTGTTTGTAGCAGATGAAGTTCAAACCGGAATCGCACGAACGGGAAAATTGATTGCATGTGATCACGAAGGTATAAAACCTGATATTTTAATTTTAGGAAAAGCAGTAAGCGGTGGAGTTTATCCAGTGTCTTGTGTATTGGCCAACAATGAAGTGATGGATGTAATTCATCCCGGAGAACACGGCTCTACCTTCGGTGGAAACCCTATTGCCTGCAGAGTAGCCATGGCTGCGCTGGAAGTGGTAAAAGATGAAAAGCTTGCTGAACGTTCTGAATATCTTGGTGAAATTTTACGCAGAGAATTAAGAGCGATTAAATCAGACCTGATTTCTGTAGTTCGTGGTAAAGGCTTGCTGAATGCAATAGTTATCAAACCAAAAAACGGAAAAGAGGCCTGGGATGTTTGCTTGAAACTGCGCGACAATGGTTTGTTGGCTAAACCAACTCATGGCGATATTATTCGCTTTGCTCCTCCTTTGATTATTACTAAGGAACAATTGATGGAATGTGTGGATATCATCAGAAAATCTATCCTGGAAATGGAGTAATTACGCTCTGTTTCCCCTTATCATTTCAGCATAGTTCCATTTTTCAAGCATAGCATGTATTGTTTGTGCAATTCGCTTTGCCTTTGTTGGCGGTGTTTTAGCACTTGCTATATATTTAGAAAAATAATTTCTATGCGACATTGCCATACTTTCAAACTGTTTTAATGCTTCAGGTTCTTCATTCAAACACGCCATTAAATCTGCATCCATTTCTAAAGGATCATGATCTTCTTCCAGTTGTACGGAAAGATTTTCACCGGCATTTTTTTTGATTGCTTTTCGCATTTCCGCATTCAGCGCCATGATGAAAACCCCTTCTCCCATAGGTAATAATGCAACTCCTTTAATGGGATGATTGTCCAATTTACCTTTTACCCTGAAAGATTTTTTCGTGTCTGCTTTTATTTTATTTGCAATGGATGCCGGAATCTCAAAATAAGTCCAGCCTGTTTTTTCACCTTGCTTTGCGAATCGTAATATTTCAACTACAAATTTTACCATTACGATTTTTTTAAACTAAACCGATGCGCATACATTAATCTCACTGTTACAAAAGAATAATTAAAAGTATCGCCGTTCCTTGTTCCCAAAGGAATGTTATCTGCAACAAACACTAATCCGTAATAATTTTTATCATCGTTATACCCGAAAGCTCCTCTCGACAAAAGATTGAAATTTAATCCCGGCTGAACGCGCGGAGCGGGATTTCCCTGCAAAACATATTGATAGGTTTGGGCCACTAAAAATATGGTTCCGGAGAGAGAGGCAAACCAGTTTTTTTTGAAAACATAAGTGTAGGCATAACCACCTCCTGCCCCTAAAGTAACGGCAGTAATATCCTGAACTCTTTGTTCAGGAGTGAATTTTGTTTTTATCATAGAAGGCAGAAGTGCGGAATCGGCTCTTATACCTACAGCCGACCAATTTACACCAACGATGGGTGCTCCTGCACTTTTGATTTGACGGTCGGTTTGAGAAAAAGAAGCCCTGTAAGAAAATTCTTTTTTATTTAAATTATAATAGAAAACACCTCCGAGACTGGCAACCCTTATGTCGGGGCGTTTATAAAACACCGTAGGATTATTCCAGTTAAACGAAGCATCATTGGAATTAGCGAGATAATAACCATTGTAAAATTGAAACCATATATCGGTTACCGTTGATCTTCCGTAAATATTAAACCTGAAATCAAAATGATTTGTTTGTCCTTTTTTATAAGTATCCACAGGAAAAGGAGTAATCACAGTGGCTAAAACGTTGAGCCATTTATAACTGATGCCGAATCCTATTGTAAAAGGATTGTTAATGGCATAATCCAAAATTTTATTTTTGCCTTGATACTGGGTGATATCATCTGATTTAAAGCTTCCGTAGCACTTTAGGGTAATGTCATTGCGAAAGGATTTAATATAAGAGGTATCGAATTTTTCTTCTTTCTTTTTTTCCTGTGCAAAAAGAAAGTTTGGGGCAATCAGCAATATTAGAACTAATTTCTTGATCACTTTATAAAGACATATTCAACATATTCATCAATTGAGATGAACGATTGGATGAATAAATTTTTCCATCAAAAGAAGCAACCCATTGAATTCCGCGAATGGCATTGGTTAAAAAAATCTCATCGGCTTTTTTCAGCATTTCTATATCTACAACACCTTCTTTCACTTTGTCGGGATGCATTTCCAAAATTACTTTTCTCATCACTCCATCAATACAACCTTCCTCCAATGGCGGAGTAATGATTTGATCACCTATCACTACAAATACATTAGAACTCACAGCCTCACTCACTCTTCCTGCATCATTTAAAATGAGCACATCATCAAAATTGTTTTTTTCAGCAAACAATCCGGCTAATATATAATTCAAAGAGTTGGTTGTTTTTAAATTGGAAAATTTTTGCCGGCTGCGAAGCACTTCACTGTAAATGCCAATACTGAGGCCTTTTACATTCATTTCATAATTGCTTTTATCCAATGCTGTTCCTTCAATTAAAAAGGCACATTTGTGACGCTGGGGAACATATAAACCCGGAGAATCCCTGTAAATAGTCAATCGCAAACGTGCATCAGGAAAATTATTCCGCACAAAAACTTTTTGCAATTGATTTTCCCAAAAGGCTTTATCTACACCGGTAGTATCAAATCCAAGAAAATCCAGAGTATATTGCAATCGCTGGTAATGCTTGTCCCAAAAAAGAATTTTGCTGTTGCTTACTTTCAGCGTTTCGAACAAAGCATCTCCGAATTTAAAAGCACGATTGGTAGCGTTGAAAAGCTTTTCCCCATCTTCAACTAAAAAACCGTTATAGTTGGAATAAACGTGCATTTATATTTAATCTATTTCCTCTAAGATAGAAAGTTTCAGTTGATTCACATCAATTTTAATCCCCTTTACTCCTGCTCCCTCTGCACAAACTATATCGCGTTGTTTGTCGCCGATAAAATAAGATTTAGAAGGATCAATGTTGTATTTGGCCAAAGCTCTTTCCACCATTAATGATCCGGGTTTCCGGCACAGGCATTTTTGTAAATCGCTGTGGTGCGGACAGTAATAAATCTCAGTAATCGGAGTGCCGTTTTCTTTAAATCTCTTTTCAATATGAGTGTGTATACGCTCCACATCTTCTTCGCTAAAACGCTTTTTATCAATGCCTCCCTGATTGGTGATTACGATAATTTTGTAACCCTTTTTTGTTATTTCTTTAGCAATTTCAAAAAGATGATCAAGAAAACGAAAATCTTCCATTCTATATATATAGTCATCAGGATCATAATTGATCACTCCGTCCCTATCTAAAAAAATCGCTTTATTCATTATAATGACTGTTGAATTATATTTATGAAACGTTGAAATAACTCAGGTTTCAATACTATTGGAAAAATAAAACCAAAAACCGATCCCCAAAAATGCGCATCATGACCGATATTGTCCCTTCCTTTTTTACTCATGTAAGCAGATAATACTAAATAAATTACGCCAAAAAGTATAGATGGCATTGGAATAAAAAAGAATGCGATTTCACTGGTAGGATGTAATAAGATACTTGCAAAAACTATGGCGCTTACTGCTCCTGATGCGCCAAGCGCGTTATAACTGTGATTGTCTTTGTTTTTTGCAATGGAATAAATAGAACTGAAAATCATTCCTAAAAAGTATAAAAGCAAGAAGTTTATAATTCCTTCCTTTTGACCAAACAGATAAATAAAATCCGATTCAATTTGAATCCCGAAAGAATACAAGGCCAGCATGTTAAAACCCAAATGCATCCAATCGGAATGTAAAAAGCCATGCGTAATTATTCTGTAATATTCTTTACGGTGAACCACCTGATAAGCGTTGAGGATGTATTTGTACACCAACTCCGATCGGGTAAAACCCATGTAGGAAAAAATAGCAGTTGCTATTACAATGATTAAGGTAATGCTCATTTACAGCTTATTATTAATCCTCAAACTCCTCTGATTTTTTCAAAGACTTTTTCTTTTTTCCTTTTTTAGCAGCTGATTTAATGTCTTCCAAGGTTCCGTCTTCTAAATATGGGAAAACTTCGGTAATTGTAGATTTGCTGATGGAAGGCAATTCCCACTCTACTATTGAACCTTCCAAACGAGATTCAATTTTTTCACAAGCATCTTTTAACGAATCAGCAGCTACCAGATAATTTTCCGTGATGGTTCTCTCTTTTCCCGAATCTTCATCTGTTGATTTATAGGTCACTTTAGCTTTATAATAAGCTTCAGCGTTCTCCTCAAAAATGATATCACTGATGTTCGTTTTTACGCAGGTTAATAAATTATATTCAGGAATAGTTT